>OLGX01000002.1_pt1 | contig 309697 bp, 266 predicted proteins | sample 1609451 | NCBI WGS metagenome assembly OLGX01 (sample SAMN05416834, study PRJEB24817) | seawater metagenome | isolation source: Sea water | place: Canada:Atlantic | collected 2013-07
GATGCCAGCGCTGAACGACTTCAATGTCGGTTAATGCTTTAGACTTGGCTTGGTTTATATGAAGTACGGCGTGGAAGTGATTCGACATTACTGCGTAAGCTGCGATATCAATACAGTAGACCTTGGCTTGTTCTAGCAATAAATGCTCAATCCAACCACGTCTATGTTCAAAACTTCGACCTTCGTTATCTGTTCCGCATAAGAATGCACGCCTTACACAGCGCGAAACACAGTGGTAGTAGGGTGTGGCTTCGATTGATATAAGCTCTTTTCTCGGTTTAGGCATCCTAGCCTCCTGCGGCTTGCTTTGTATTTTAAAGGTAGCGGTATTGACGTTCCTGATCAATCGGGCATTCTTCTTAGGATGACTGTCCAAAATTTTGCTGTGGGAAAATCAACGAAAACGCAGCTTGGTATTACCCAGAGCCGTCTGCCGCCGCCGCCGAGATTAGTGGTCGCGTAGCATTTTGGAAGGGCGTTCAGGTTGTGGAGTGATGATGGCGAAGTTCATCAGTTAAGTAGGGGCGGAAGTTTTTGTTATCTGCGGAAAATGAAAGCTAAGCGAGCATTAATGCTTAGTCAAAACCGGCCGAAGAGGACAAATTCGGTTACTGGAATGCAGACTGCTGATCAGAAACTATACTATCCGGTATGACTAAGCATTCCGGAGTTTTTAATGAAGTCCTTAGCGCTCAAAACCAAGCACGCTGTCAGCGATTCTATTGCTGGCGGTGGCTTTAACCTGGCGCAGCTATCAGGGCATAACCTCGCTTAGTGACCAGTTGCAGATACACAGTGAAGAAAACCTGACTAACGCTGTTATCGCGCAGCTGCAAACCAAAACTCAAGCCTATGGCGAGCAGATCAGCAACTACATCAATGCTGCCTACCGTATACCGACGACGATGGCTGCGGTGATTAAAACCGCGATTGAAAATGGCGATGACAGTCGCGCCCAAATCAGCGAAATGATGGGTGCTGCGCTCAAAGTCAACGAGGATATTAGCTCGATATACGCTCAGTTTGAACCTAACGGTTTTGATGGTCGCAATGACGAATTCGTTGACTCCGGCTTGATTTATAACGGGGAAAGTACCGGCTCACTCGAAATTTACTGGATCCGTGATCAGTCGGGTCAGGTTGAACAGCAGAAGGTCGATGACCCAAATGAAAAATACCTAGCTGACCTTAATGAATTCGGTATTCGTCAATCGGAGTGGTATCTATGCGGTCGCGACAAGAAAGTTTCCTGTTTGATGGAACCTTATCTGTATGAAATCAGCCCTGGTTATGAAGAGCTGATGACCAGCCTGACCGCGCCAATTGTAGTCAATGGTGCGTTCCGCGGCATTGCTGGCGTCGATGTTAATCTGCCTATTTTCCAGAAGCTCGTGGAGGAACTAAGCCAATCCCTCTACAGTGGTCAAGCTCGAGTAACCGTGCTTAGTGAAATGGGTCTGGTTGTCGCTTCCAGTCATTATAAAGATAAACTGATGCGGCCATTGAATGAGTCTTTACCTGAAACAGGCGACACCCTGAGTCAACTGCATAAAGGTGAAGGACTGCTGACCGGCAAAGACAATCTGTACGTTGCCCGTGGGTTAAAAATTCCGGCCTCCAACAGCGAGTGGTCATTGTTGATCGAATTGCCGTTGAACGTTGCATTGGCCGATCTGGAAACTCTGCAGACCCTAGTGGCCGACGAAAAAACCAAAGTGCTCGGTAGTCAGTTATTACTGGCGTTATTACTTGCTGGTGCGGCTCTGGCCGCGATTACTGTGCTGATTCAGTCGATTACCAAACCTTTAGCTGTATTGAATAAGCAGGTAGAACAGCTGTCTAGCGCCGATGGCGACTTATCCCAACGCTTGCAACTGGATACCCACGCCGAACTGATTAGTCTGAGCGGCGGCTTTAACCGCTTTCTTAGTAAGTTGCGGGATCTGGTGCTGGCATTAAAAGGCGTGAGTCTAGAAGTTCGTAATGAGTCAGCGGAGAACCTGAGCATTAGCCAGAAAACCCGCAAGGCCACCGACCAGCAACAAAGCGAAATGGACAACGTGGTTACTGCGACGCAAGAAATGTCGGCCACCGCGTTGGAAGTATCACGCATTGCTTCCGATGTTGCGGATCGTGCGAACGATATTCATACCACAGTCACGGCGTCGCAGAAAAACCTGTCCACTGCGGTGGATACCGTGCTGGAGCTGAGTGAAAACATGCATACTGCGAGCGAGTCGATTACCCAAGTCTCCGCACGCTCCGACGACATTAACCGCATTCTGGTGGTTATTCGTTCCATTGCCGAACAGACCAACTTACTTGCGCTGAATGCCGCCATTGAGGCGGCCCGTGCGGGTGAGCAGGGGCGTGGTTTTGCCGTCGTAGCTGATGAAGTTCGCACACTGGCTTCGAAAACGCAGGAATCGACCGAAGAAATTAATAGCATGATTGGCAGTCTACAGAGTGAAGTAAAAGCTGCTGTTAGTATTATTGATAGTGGTAGTCAGAAAGCAGGGCAGGCGATGGAATCAACCCACGAAGCTCACGGCTCGCTGCAAAATGTGGTGCATGCAATCAGTGACATTGCCGATCACATTCGCCAAGTGGCGAGCGCCGCCGAAGAGCAAAGCTCTGTCAGTGGAGAAATCACCCGCAATCTAACGGTTATTGGAGACGCTACTACGATGCTGGCAGAGCTGGCGCAGGACGCTAACAAAAGCAGCCATAAAGTAACCGATCAGCTTGACCGTCTAGATAAACAACTGAGTGAATTACGAACCTGAGTCAGAATGCAAAATGACATACGAGAGGAAGCCATGTAAGAAGAAGGGATGCAGGGTTATCCAAGTGTCCGATCTGAACTCATAGAGCTAGGAGTATGGGTATTTAGCAGCCATAATTCCGTTGCTTATCGTCCATCATAAAGCTTGCTTGCTATGCCGAGCGCTGATAGTTTTGAACCGATCAATGCATTTCTTAATAAAATGATGCAGTTGTTTGGTTTAGATTAATCGCTTTTCTTGGCGCTTATTGCACTGTTAATTCTTGGATGTAAATGGACACTAATCGAAATATCATTGCGCGCTTGCGGGAACGCATTCCGACATTCGAATGCGTTGAGGGCTGTCATGATTGTTGTGGCCCTGTGACCACGTCTTCAGAAGAGATGTCACGCCTACCAGTTAAAACGGATGCCGAGCATGAAGCAGCATGGGAACATCTTAATTGCGTTCATTTAGGCCCTAATGGCTGCACTGTGTACGATGAGCGGCCGTTGATTTGCCGCTTGTTTGGTACAACACCGCGTATGCCTTGCCCAAATGGACGGCGTCCTGAAGTGATGATCGATACCAAGACTGAAAAGCAGATTCATCATTACATTGCCAATACGCGGCAGGTGTTGGTTTAAATACCCGCTGCAGTAAACACGTTTAAAAACACATCAGGTTCAGGTCTTACTCGATAGTTATCGGTAAGATCAGCGAATAATATTTTACCGTGTGCGTCGGTCATGATTACGGTTGGCATTACAGTATCGCTGTCGTAACCTAATGCTTCTAATCCAGCTGGCAGCCCATTTGATGCGGCTATTCCCAATCGTTTGGCCATCGCATTGTCGTGATCCACTAAAAAGCTCATAGGCGCATCAAATCGCTGGGCAAGCGAGGCGGTATGCCCTTGCGGTTGTGGGCTAATAAGCATGATTTCAACGCCTTTTTCGGCCAATTCGCGATACTGAGTAGCTACTTCTTTAATCTGCGCCATGCACAATGGGCACCAGTTACCGCGGTAGAAAATCAGTAATAATGGTTTATTTAATTCATTGGTTTTAATTACCGCGCCTTCGGTATTCATCAATTCTAAATTGGGGAGTAATTTTCCAACAGTTAAGATAGCGCTGCTTCTATCTCTAAATCTTGAATACCACCATTCGTATAAAGCACTTCCTATCACGGCTACCACTAAGATCCAGATCAGTGGTTCTGAGGTCGATATTGAGGTGGCCAACGCACCGATAAAAGCGAAAAGTGTTATTGCAAAGGTAGCCTTGCTAGCCATCGCAGTACGGGCGACATTCGTCAAAAATATCCACGCGAAGAATATGAGTGGAGACGCTAATGCAAATACTGCCCAATACCAAACGGTCGCTTCGGTTTCTTGTGATAGCACCCAAAGGCTACGAATTACGCCAATAGACAGCAGTGTGATCCATGTGGAGAGGAACAAAGATTTTAAGCGATTCATTGTTTATTAATTCCTAAGTGTTTTTCGTTAGCGTTTATCTAACGTCGGCATCAGCATGTTGAGTAGTGGCGTAATGCTCTGCTCTAAGTCAGATATTTCAACGCCGCGACGGCTTTGCACTCGCAAGCCAATCATGCTGGTCATTAGCATTTTCCCTGCACTTTCCGGCGTTATTTCTGTGGTCATTTGCTTGAGTGTTTGGGCGCGTTCACAGGCTGTTATAAAAGCTTGCTCCACGGCGTCTAACTTCTTGGCTGCATGGTTAGCGAGATCAGAATCTATAGGGGATAGCTCATTAATGGTATTAACGAGCAAGCAGCCCAGCGCTAATGAATCTTTCGTTAATGCCAATAGTGTTAACTCGAAGACATCTTTTATGCCTTTCGCTGGATCAAGTTCATTACTTAATAGACGAATAACAATGGCCTGTATCCGGCTTTGATAGTTGTCGATTACCTCTTTGAACAATCCCGCTTTATCACTGAATGCGGCATAGAGACTACCTCGATTAATCTGCATAGCATCGAGTAATTGCTGTAGGGAGCTGGCTGAGTAACCTTGCTCCCAAAAAACGCCCATAGCGGCATCTATCGCTTTTTGGCGTTCGAATTGTAGAGGTCTTGCCATTATTTTCTCCTCGGCTGAGTGTCACTATATTTATATTGGAACGATTGGTCAATAACTGCGTGATCAGGCGACGAGCTGTAAATAAGGGGTATAAAAAAACCGCTGAATAATCAGCGGCTTTTGTTTAATGGGCCTGTATTCACATAGCTATATACTAAGATCGAACAATAGAAAACCCCAAGAGTTGGTGTAACCTGCTCTTGGGATTTTGTGGGTTATTTGAAAACAGGCAAGCTAGTGTTGGTTCCAAAATCCCAGGGGGCAATAGAGGGCGTGTTGACGTCGTTGTCTTCGTCAATCGCATCCCAACCCTCATACAGGGTTCCGGTGTTAATGCACCTTGTATCGTTTGCGGCGGTAGGACATTGTAATTCTTCTAATGTGACGCCTAGCACGCCTGGTCGGTTGCCATTACTATGGAAGCTGTGTGACAAGCCAGAAATATCAGTTGCCCAATAACTAGTCGTGATGGTGGCCGAGTTTTGCAGTTTGCCTACTAGGCCGCCAAGAAATATATTGGTGTTTGCTGTCACTGAATTTATGGCGTAACTAGTGCTTAGGTCGGAATTATCGATTAACCCGATTAAGCCACCAACTTGGTTTTCACTGCCGGATACGGCCCCCGTACTGAAGCTACTTTTGACCGTGCTGGAGCTGGATACCGCACCGATTAAGCCACCAACATTACTTCTGCCGTTGACTGCGCCGGTTGCATAGCAGGTATTAAGGTGTGAGTTGGCGATATTTCCTGCGAGTCCGCCGATCGAATTATTCTTTCCGGTGACATTGCCGGTCGAATAGCTTGAACTGAGTTTCGAGCCATCAATTAAACGTCCCACTAAACTGCCGACACTGGTTTCTCCTGTTATTGTCATTACGGCACCACCGAGACCAATATTTTTTAACGTACCTGCGGAGACGACTCCAAATAGTCCAATGTTTTTGCCGCTGGTTGCATCATCGGCTGAAGGACGGTTGATGAATAGGTTTCGAATTTCAAACCCATTGCCGTTAAATTGGGCGGTAAATGGGGTTGTGTTATCGCCAATGGGTAACCAACCATTGTTCTGTCCATCATTATCGTAATCGAAGAAAGGCGCGTCGTTAGAATCCATAACGCCATCACTATTGATGTCAAAATCCAAATTTTGTGTCAATTCATAGCCAATGCAGCCGGTATCTATGAAGCAGCCAAGAGTACTGCTTTCAATGCCGTCACCTAATGCGCTGCCATCGAGGTGATGACGGATGAAATCTAGCTGTTCTAGGCTGCTGATTTCAATGAGCCCATTATTGTTGTCGTCAATATCGTCTGTATCGAGCACGAGGTCGTTATCATCGTCTTCATCGGCGTTATTGCCAATGCCATCGCCATCGGTGTCGATGCTCTCTAAGGTATCAAGTGGGAACGCATCGTCAGTATCGGCAATGCCATCGTTGTCATCATCACTGTCGGAATTATTACCAATGCCATCGCCATCGGTGTCGACGCTCTCTGAGGCATCAAGCGGGAAGGCGTCATCGGCATCAGGGATACCATCACTATCAGCGTCAATCACACTCGGCGCTTCAGTTACTGGATCATTGACAATCGGTGCTGTATTGCTGCTACCTCCACTTCCGCCCCCACAAGCGGTTAAAGTGGCAAATAATATGGTGATAGAGCAGCATTTTATTGGGGCTATTAGATTCTTCACGATAGACTCCGTATAACTTTAGTTAAGGTTATGTAGGTATACGGAGCGATATTCGATAAAGTTTCAAAATAGAATGAAGATGTTTACAACGCGCACATGACGACGTGAATGGAGGCAGATAAGGGCCTACAGGTTGTGTGTAAACATTAAAAATACTCTCTGTTCATGTTCAAAACCGGCAGCAGTGGCGGTAAAGTCAGCAAAGCGCAGTAGGACACTATTTGTCGTGTTAAATTTATAGGCTACGTCGATATCAAACTCTTCCCCAATACGCGAGTTATCAGTATCTGTATTGAATCGGTGGTAGCGAGCATCGATTTTTATAGGGTTTTGTCGCCAGATGTATTGCAATGAATAATCGCGTAGACCTGTGCTGGGAGTGAGTAAAAACTTATCGGCCCAGCCATTGTGATCGTGCAACGATGCTAATGGGGTTACAAAGCTAACTCCATTTTTTTCACCTAAGCGTTGGATATTTAATGTGATTTCATTGCTGCCAAAACCGACACCACCGCCTAAATCATAATATTGAAGTAGGGCATCATTATGGATGTCTGTGCGTTCTTGTAATGCCAATTCTGCATGGGCGAGTGTTCGCAATGTGTTCCAGCGCCCTTTGTATTCGTAGCGTAGGCCAAGGGTTTGGTTTGAAAGCGCTTTGGCGTCTTTGATTTCCATATCAAAGTAGTAGGCGTCGATTTGGGATAAATCCCACTCTTTAAAATGGGCAAATACTAGGTGGGTATTATGGTCATGATCGCCAAGGAATTGGGGCGGGCGTATGCCATTGTTGGCGGCGTAGTTACTATCCGTAGGACTGAGTTTTTTACCCGCATCTTGGCCGTTAATACGGTTTGCATTATCGACATAGCGATACATCACGTTGGAGGCCGAACCAAACTCAAGTTTAAAACCAGCGGTGTCTAATGTTTGTTCGTTTTGCCAGAAACCATTAGTGCCGACAAAACGTTGGTTACCTAGATTGAGAGCTTCTCGACCGAGTGTGAGCTGCAAAGTGTTCGTTGGGGAGTAACGCAACAAGGCTTGATTTAGATCCGTCCCCGCCACATCAGGAATCACAGGATGGCCATTAAAATGCTCGCCATTACTGAATTCGTCTTGCCAGCCTAAGGCGACGCTATCAAGTTCAAATAAGGTTGAGAACTGTTGCGACCACTCACTGGTTGCTCGCAAACGGATTAACAGAGATGCGGCGCGGGCATTTTCCTCAGCATCGACGCGTGCTAGGCGCGCGCGGGCGCCTAATCCAAAGGTATGATTTTCTAGCGTGTATTCTAGGGCGGCAACGGGCTGTGAGGTTGTGGCGATAACAGCTAAAAGAGTGATTAATATCGTCGAAAGAAATATCGGTTTACCAATCTTCGGCATTACCATCATGGAGGAAAGTAACATCATTTTTTTTATCCATTTCGTCGTAGAGTGAGTCTGGCATTGGATTTTGGCGACAGTCCATATATTGCAATTTTGGTAAACTATAAATATCAACAGTAGCGAGTTTATTATTAAAAATATAAACCTTTTCTAGTTGCGACATATTTAAGTAGGTAAAGTGCTCAATTTTATTATTGTTGGTTTTGAGCGTTTTAAGTTCTACTAAGTTCGATAGTGTTAGTGTCTCTAATTGGTTATCGAACAGATAAAGTTCACTGAGGTTAGGCAAATTGGTAAGGTTGAGTCGAGTTAAGTTATTACGGGCCAAATTCAAGGTTTTTAGTTGTTTAAGTAATGTCAGATCAACATCCAGTTGTTCAAGCTTATTGTTGTATAGCGAGAGTGATTGCAGCTGGATAAATTGCTCTAAGCCAACCATAGAACGAATGTCTTTGCTGTGACATTTTATCTCAGTGACATCCTCGGGTTTACTCCAGCCGTTATTTTCGGCAAGTGCTTGCAAGCAAGCGTGTAGTGCTCTGTCTTGCACGTCAAATGTCGCAGCATAGGCTGGATGTATCCCAGTCAATATGAAAGCCACTAGCAGGTTTAGCCCATGACGATAGTTAATAGTGATCATGCGCTGTCCTTCGTGATTGCAAGGCGAATACAGACCCCTTTGGCAATCACTATATCGCTCGGCTCATCCAACGGTGAGCCACCTTGTTCTTCTTTTGTGATAATTAAATCGGAAGAGTCTCGAATTAAACGCAATGTTGCTTCGTCGATTTGTATTTCCTTTTGCTCGCGATTATTAAACACCAGTAACGGTCGGATTTGTCCATCACGGCGAGACTTAGCCCAAAGTTGCAGACTATGATCTTGCGGAGCCTGCCAATCTTCCCACTTTAACCACAGCGTTTTTCCATTGCTTGAGGTGAGGGCCGTTAAAATAGGCGCGTCATTGTTATCAACCAGTACTGCGACATAGTCGGCATTTAGGCCGACGTTCTGATTGATAGAGTTGTTGAGCAATAATCCACTCATTAGCAGTAACATGGCAAACGCAGCGCCAGTGACTATTTTCCACGGCAGCAGTTTTTCCCAGAAAGTGACTGATTTCTCTTGAGCCGTTGATTGCTCGTTGTTATTAATTCTTGCTTGGATCTTGGCGAAAGTGTCAGGGTTAGGTGCTAGAGAAGGCACGCTTTCAGGCGCGGGCATAAGGGATTGTTCCCAGTAACGCACCGCTTGCATCAAGCTGTCATCCGAGCGTAATTGTTTGGCAAAAGCTTCGCGCTCTTCTCCGCGCAGAGTACCCAATACATATTCAAGGGCGAGGGCGTTTTTATCGTCTGCATTAATCATTATTTGATCCACCGTTTTCGCCTTCCATGCATACTTTTAGTTTAGCGCCTCCGCGTTTTAACCAAGTTTTGACGGTATTAATGTTGGTATCTAAGACATCGGCGAGTTCTTCGCGTGAGTAACCGTACAGGTAGGCCAGCTCAAGGCTTTGTTTGAACTTGTCGTTCATCGACTCTAAACATTTCTTTAATTGTGCATTCAAGCGAAAGCGACTGTAGATCTCTTCTTGAGTCTCTTCAGTTGGGGTGTTTAGTAGAATTTCAGTTTCCGCTTCGTGATGCGGACGATTTTGATGGCGCGCTTCGTGCCGCAGTTTATCAATGGCGCGATAACGCACAATGCTGGTCATCCAAGTCGTTGGATTTCCTTGCGCTGGTGTATAGCTCGATGCGTTGTTCCAAATTTGTACGAAAGATTCTTGCAGTACGTCGTTACTGCTATCGGCAGAACCAAGGATACGAAAGGCCACGCCGTTAAGATAAGCAGCGGCAGCCTGGTATAAGGCTTCTAGCGCTTTTTGCTCTCGCAGCGCACACCGTGCTATTAAATTCATTAACATTTCGTTATCCACAAAGAATGTCCTTATATACCTATACGTAATGCGAGCGAATATGGTTGCAGTGTAATGAACAAATTTTAATCATTCTACAAGCGATGGATATAAAAAACCGCTGAAGTAGCAGCGGTTTTTTAATATACCAAGCTTCTATTACGGTTATTTATGCGTCGGCTTTACCATCGTGCTTACGCTGTTGATTTTTTAGCGCTAGTTTTTCTAAACGACGTTTTTCAATAATGGCGGCCAAATCGTTACCTAAGTGATCTTCACCACGGGCTTTGGCTAGCTGCATTTGATGTTCACGCTGACGGAAACGTTCACGCTGGGCTTCATCGTATTCGTCGATGCAATGATGACAGCTTACGCCTTGGATGTAATGTTCCGATTGTTTGTCGTCTTCTGTAATCGGGCGGCGGCAGGCGTGACACTGATCGAAGTGGCCTTTTTGTAAGTCGTGATCGACGGTTACGCGGTTATCAAACACAAAACATTCGCCTTCCCACATCGTCTCTTCTTTTGGCACTTCTTCTAAGTACTTGAGAATACCGCCTTCAAGGTGGTAAACCTCGTCGAAGCCTTGTTCTTTTAAGTAGGCTGTCGATTTTTCACAACGAATGCCGCCGGTACAGAACATGGCGACTTTTTTGTGTTTTTGCGGATCGAGGTTTTCTTTCACGTATTGTGGGAATTCGCGGAAGGTTTTGGTGTTTGGATCAAGGGCACCCTTGAAAGTACCGATACCAACTTCATAGTCGTTGCGAGTGTCTACCAGAATCACATCTGGGTCGGAGATCAAGGCATTCCAATCTTTTGGCTTCACATAAGTGCCAACCACACGCTTAGGATCGATACCTTCGACGCCCATCGTCACGATTTCTTTCTTCAGTTTTACTTTGGTGCGGTAAAACGGCATTTCGTCGTCGAACGATTCTTTGGTGCCCACGTCTGCAAGGCGCTCATCACGGCGCAGGTAATCAAGAAGGGCATCAATGCCTTCACGGCTGCCGGCAACTGTGCCGTTGATCCCTTCATTCGCCAGTAGCAGCGTGCCTTTGACATCAAGACGTAACATTTCATCAAGAAGGGGTTTTTGTAACAGTTCGAAATCGTTTAATGTTACAAATTTATACATCGCACAGACGACGAATGGAGTATGTTCAGTCATAAGTTCCTCGCTGGCCGGAACGTAAATCCGGTGCGTTATCGGTAGTGATTTCAATGCAGAGCATTGAGTTTGCGGGCGCGATTATACAGAAGAAGAGCCGCTAGGGCAGGTTGGATATGACTATCCGGCCAAAGTTAGCAATATTGCGACTTATTTCTGGCGTCAACTTTTTTTCCGGTGAAGATGTACTAGTGTTTATAAAGTTGCCTAACGGGCGTGTGGTTGATGTAAAACCCTGATTTTGCAGACGTTAGGCCTTGGGTTGTCGTGTATTTATTCAATAGCGATGACGAAGAATCCGTAATTTGGACTCTAAAATACCAAGATAGGATGGTTACTATGTGGATATCACTTTGCTCGATCACTTTGATGGGTTTCTTACTTGGTGTGGCATACCATCGTTACAGTGCACGTTGGACCGGTGCTAGTGGCAGTTATAACGGCATCGGTTATCAATTCAGTCTTTTCAAGTTTTCGCTATTCTCTAGTTCTTTCGAAATGCTCGGTGTTGAAGCTCCCCTCGGATACGATTTTGTGATCAAGCGTGAAACACGCATGGATCGGTTGTTCAGAATTCTTGGTATTAGTAGTAAATCGACGGTAGGTAATGCTGAGTTCGATGAGCAGGTATATGTTGTGTCGGATAACTATTCGATGCATCAGGTGTTAGCGGCCCAGCCACACTTACAGCAAGTAATCATGAATATCCTTTACCGCCAGCCAGTTGATGGCGATATTGAGCGAATCGTATGCCGTCATGGGCGTATGTGGGCATGTATCTATGGCAAAGCAACGCCAGCGGCAGAAGCCGTTATCGTGCAACGTATGATTCCAGCGCTAAACAAGCTAGGTAAAGGTATGGAGAAGTACGCGGGAGGCTTATCCCCGCAGCGTCGTGACCGTATCAACGCCATGGCAGTGCTGTTTTTGTTTGCGACCAGTGCGATACTTCTAAACGGTAGCCTGAGTTTTGCTCAGCCGCTGTTATCGAGTTTCTTTTCTGATGTGGATAGCGTATTGCGTTTATCCCAGACCAATTTGCCGCAATTCGCAGCAGTGCGGGGTTAGGTTTAGCTCAGCTGGTCATTAGATAGTTAGATCAAATAGTCGCTCGTCCTAGGTTAAACAGGACGAACGATTTTTTTTGCGGGTTTAGCTGATTTTTCCAGTCACACGAGCACGTTTTGCACCCGCTTGCACAGGTACTTTTTGGGCTTCTGCGCGGCGCTTGATTCGCGCATCAATAATGTTCTTACCGGCAATTAATAAGCCCATCGCAACGAATGCGCCTGGTGGCAATATCGCAAAAAGGAAGTCGGGATAACCAGAGATCAGTTCAATCTTCCAATGTGCAGCGCTTGGGCCGAACAATAGATCCATATTGCTGAATACGACGCCTTGACCGATGATTTCGCGCATTGCTCCTAATATGACTAAAACAACCGTGAAGCCCATGGCCATCATAAAACCATCAACGACCGAGGGTAAAATGGGGTTTTTACAGGCAAAGGCATCGGCTCGTCCTAAGATGGCGCAGTTAGTAACGATCAATGGAATAAAAATCCCCAGTACTTCATACAGCTCGTAGGTGAAAGCTTGCATCACCAATTCCGCAACGGTGACGAACGACGCAATAATCATCACGAATGCCGGTAAACGCACAGCATCGGATACGTGATTACGAATCAACGAAACAGAGAAGTTTGATCCTACCAATACCATCATAGTGGCTAAGCCTAGCCCTAGCGCATTGACCACCGATCCCGTAACCGCAAGCAAAGGGCAGAGACCCAGTAGTTGAACGAGAGCAGGGTTGTTGTTCCATAGGCCGTCGAGGCTAATATCGCTTAACGATTTTTCGCTCATTTGGCATCTCTCTCTTTATTGTTCAAGGAGGTTGAAGCAGCGCTGGTCGGTTCGACCAAACGCGAAGTTAACAATAAATCTTTGTGCATGTTGAAAAACAGTAATGCTTTCTTCACGGCACGCACAACGGCACGAGGGGTGATGGTCGCGCCGGTAAACTGATCGAATGTCCCACCATCTTTTTTCACTGCCCAATTATCAGATGTCGGATTAAGCAGTGATTTGCCATTGAAATCTAATACCCATTTTGATTTACGAATATCAACTTTATCGCCTAAACCGGGCGTCTCGCGATGGGAAACAACACGTACACCAGCAATAGTACCGTCGCGATTAACACCAACGATAATACCGATTTCGGTGGTATAACCATCAGGCGCGATCACTGGCAGAATAACGGTTTTCACTTCACCTTGCTGACGCGCTAAATGAATTTGCGCATCTTCAGGCAGCGGGCCCAACAGTTGCTGATTAAAACGTGAGTCGACCGATATCACATCGTTAAGTAAATCGTTGTCATAGCTACCGACCGCAACGATATCGTTGAGCGCACGGGCTTCTGCTGCGCGGCGGTTATGATCAATACGATCTGCCGTGAATACTTGAGCTACGGCGATGGCCCCCGCAGTGACGATGGCAAATAACCCAAGGCCAATCGCATTTTTTCGAATTGAGGCGAAGAGTTCTTTCATACGAATTAGTCCTTAGCCGTTAAGCCGCGGCGGGCTTTTTTATGGCCGTAGGTTCGCGGCTGGGTGTATGCATCAATAAATGGCGCAGCGAAGTTCATCAGCAATACCGCAAAAGCCACTGCATCTGGGTATGCTCCCCAAGTACGGATCACGTACAACAAGATACCAATGCCTGCGCCGTAAATGAGTTTTCCGCGCGGTGTCGTCGATGCGGATACTGGGTCGGTGGCAATGAAGAAGGCTCCGAGCATAGTGGCACCGCTAAGCAGATGTAACGACAGCGGTGTGTACATGTCCGCGTCCCAACCAAATACGAGAGAGCAGGTTGAGAGAGCGATCAATAGTGATACTGGGATGTGCCAAGTAATAATTCGTTTAAACATGAGGAACAAACCACCGGCCATAAAGGCGAGGTTTACCCATTCCCAGCCACCGTTTAACCAACCATTAAAGGTCGCTTTTTGCAGTAAGCTATTGGCGGTTTCGGTACTAATAAGGTGTTTGTAATCGTCTAACGGGGTGGCACCACTATAGCCATCGACTAGACCACTGTGAGTAAAGATGGTTTTTAACGTATCGAAAAATGGCAGTACATCGTGCCCCGACATTTGAAATGACAGCGCCCAGTTAGTCGTCATTTGCACCGGAAATGACACGAGTACTAAGGCATATCCGATCATGGCAGGATTGAAAGGATTATTCCCCATACCGCCGTATAAGTGCTTAGCAAAGATGATGCAGAAGGCAGTGGCTAATACGGTAATCCACCAAGGTGCAAATGGTGGCAGGGCCAAACCGAGCAGTACACCCGTTACTAACGCCGTGTTATCGCGTAAAAAGAACATCACCGGACGCTTACGCAAGGTCAGCATTAATGCTTCGCTGGCGACAGCGACAAGGCTAGCAAGAACAACGTTGATTAGTGTGCCGTAACCAAAAAATACCGTCATTACGGCGAGTGCAGGCAGCGTGGCAAGGGCAACGGTTAGCATTAAACGCCCAGTGCGATTTGGCCCGTGGGTATGTGGGGACGACAGCGTTAACAAGGCCATGATGTGCTCGTCATGTTATGGGTTCTCCGAGGCAGACTCAGCTTGCTGTTGCAGCTGGGTCAATTTGTCTTGCTGTTTATTAACCGCCATTGTTAATGCATCGACGGTGTCTAGGCCTTCTTGCTGAGCCATCGCCAAACGTTCTTTGGCTTTCTCTAGGCGATCAGTCTGGGCCAGAATTTTCTTCGCGAGGGCGTCGGCATCTACCGCCGTTGCCGTCTTCGCTTGGCTTTCAGTGCTGGCTGCTGGAGCAGCTAACGCGGCTTCGTAGGCAGCTTTTGCTTCGTCGACGCGCGCTCTTTGTTTTTCGACACCGGTTTCCAAGGCGGTGACTGTATCAGCACCTTGTTCGCGTGCTTCGGCTAAACGTTTTTCAGCGGTATCTAAGCGGGTTTGCGCCATATCCCATTTTTTCTTTAAACGCTCAGGGCTATTCGGATCACCCTTGTCGGCATCGCTATCGGCGGCAGGGGCTGCTTTCGCTGCTTTTTTGGCGACAGCCAATTGCTTAGCAAGGTCTTTCATTTTGTCTTGGGTTTTAACCAAGGCCGCTTCAAACAAGGCCACTTTATCGGCTTGCTCTGGATCGCTTTTCGCGGCTTCTAATTTTTCTTTGGTTTTGGCAATGGCAGCTTGGCTTGCATCAAATTGCTTTTGTAGCTTTTCTAAATCAGCACTCGGAGCAGGAACTACACCGTCAGTAACGGCTGGTGCATCGGCTTTGGCACTTTGTGCTTGTGCGGCTTTTTCGGCCCGTGCTTTACGCTTGGCTTCTTTCTCGGCTTGTTCGCGTTCTTGGCGAGCTAAGCGATGTTCAAAACGCTCACGCGCTTGATCGGCTTTTGCTTGGGCTGCACGTTCTTCACGCACGGCGCCTTTGGCGTAGCGATAGTATTGCACCAGCGGAATTTCACTTGGGCAAACATAGGAGCACGCGCCGCATTCGATACAGTCGAACAAGTTGTGTTGCTCAGCCTTGTTGAATTCTTCAGCCTTACTAAACCAGTACAACTGTTGCGGTAACAGGTCGGCAGGGCATGCATCTGCACACATACCGCAGCGAATACACGCCATGGATGCTTTGTTAGTGGGCAGTTCTTTTTCGGTTGGGGCGAGCAGGCAGTTGGTGGTTTTCACTACTGGAATATCCAATGAAGGCAAAGCAAAGCCCATCATTGGTCCACCCATGATCACGCGTTCGCGTTTTTGTACCGTATAGTCGGCAAGCTCAAGTAATTCACCAACCGGCGTACCAATTAATACTTCCCAGTTACCAGCGGAGTGAACGGCATCGCCGGTGACGGTGGCGATACGGCTAATGAGAGGTTCGCCATGATCCACTGCGCGAGCAATGGCGCTAGCGGTGCCGACGTTTTGGCAAACGATGCCAAGGTCGGCAGGGATGCCTCCCGCAGGGACTTCTTCACCCGTTAAAATTTGGATTAACTGCTTTTCGCCACCGCTTGGATACTTAGTTGGAATCACTACGACATCAATATGATGTTCTTCGTGTAAATCCACTAAGGCGGCATTCAGCGCGGCAATGGCGTTGGGCTTGTTATCTTCTACACCAATCAAACATTGGCTGGCATTTAATATGTGCAGCAAAATTTGCGCACCGCGTACGACTTCATGAGCGCGTTCGCGCATCAGCATGTCATCCGCGGTGATATAAGGTTCGCACTCGGCACCGTTAAGAATAAGAGTGCCGATGTTGCGTTGGCCAATATTCAGTTTCACTGCAGTAGGGAAGCCTGCGCCGCCCATACCAGCAATACCACAATCACGGATGTGGTTTACCAGTTGTGCGGCCGGAATGTCGGTAACGTCGTCGACGCCTAGTTGCTCAAGTAATCCCTGGCGTTCAATCCAGCGATCAGCACCATCAGGGCGAATAACAATACAGTCTTCGCTTAGTCCTGATGCATGGGGTACTAAACGTGGCTCAATGGCAATAACTTCGCCGGATGTTGGTGCGTGCAGCGGTACGCTCACAAAACCTGCCGCTTCGGCGATTAGTTGGCCTTTTAATACTTTTTCGCCCACAGCAACGATGGGTTTAGCGGCTGCACCAATATGCTGATGTAGTGGTAATACCAATTCGTTTGGAATGGGAGCCAAGCGAATAGGGCGCTGGGTGGATTGCGCTTTGTTCTCGGCTGGATGAATGCCACCGTCGAAATCAAAAATACGAATCTGGTGGGTCATGCGTGCTCTCCAACAGCGAGTTTACGGCGGTCGGTGGTGATCAACTCAACGCCTGAGGTGGGCGCTTGCCAATACCAGCTGGATTTATCGACGCTGACAGGCACCATATCAATACAGTCTACTGGGCAGGGTTCAACACAAAGATCGCAGCCAGTGCACTCGTCAATAATCACGGTATGCATCTGTTTGGCGGCACCTAAAATGGCATCGACAGGGCAAGCCTGAATACATTTAGTACAGCCGATGCATTCGTCTTCACGGATGTAGGCCACAGTCGGCACCGCTTTTTCAGCACCGTGTTCAGCGTCAAGTGGCTCTGGATCAACACCAAGAAGATCGGCTAAGGCTTGAATGGTGCTTTCGCCACCGGGTGGGCATTTATTGATTTTTTCGCCGCCAACAATGGCTTCTGCGTAAGGTTTGCAACCGGGATAGCTGCACTGGCCACATTGCGTTTGCGGTAGCAGACCGTTGATCTGATCAACAATAGGGTTGCCTTCAACTTTAAAGCGCACCGCCGCAAAGCCCAGTACAGCACCAAAAATGGTGGCCAATACAGCGAGCATGCCAACAGCGATCAAGATTGTGGTTAAGGTCGTACTCATAATAATGCTTACATACCCCCTTAAATGCTCACTAAGCCGGTGAAGCCCATAAAGGCCAACGACATTAATCCTGCTGTGACCATCGCAATCGCGTTGCCTTTAAATGGCGTTGGTACATCGGCCACAGAAAGACGCTCGCGTAGTGCAGCGAACAAGACCATAACGAGTGAGAAGCCAACCGCAGCACCAAAACCGTACAGAATGGATTCAACAAAGGTGTTGTCGCGTTTGATGTTTAATAGGGCAACACCCAAAACTGCACAGTTAGTGGTGATCAAAGGTAAGAAAATACCCAGTACGCGATAGAGCAAAGGACTGGTTTTGCGAATGGCTAATTCAGTGAAACCTACGACCACTGCAATCACCATGATGAAGCTGATGGTTTTTAAATAGGCGAGGTCAAACGGTAGTAATAGGTAGGTGTAAACCAAGTAGCTACACACCGATGCCAGCGTGAGTACGAAGGTCGTTGCTGCACCCATACCAATGGCGGTTTCTAGTTTGTTCGACACCCCCATAAAAGGGCACAAGCCTAAGAACTGAACCAGTACAAAGTTGTTTACCAGGATGGTACTTACCAGAATGAGCAGGTAGTCGGTCATCAGTGGCTCCGGAGGCTGGTCTGCAACGGCAAACCCGCCAGATTGAATTTGGGCGCGCATTATCCCAAAACTTCTTTATGTCGTACAACACGGTTTTTGGAGTTTCTAAGCACGAATTGGAATAAGCATAGTAACTGTTACGTCAAAACGTACCGCAATAGCCGATATCCCGATGAAATCGAGATATCGCCCTAGTTTTACTGGGGTGATGGCGAAGCCGAATACCAGTGCTGCAGTACCACTTTCTCTAGCTCAACCAACAAAATTAAAGGGCTAGCGGCTAAGGTAATAATCAGCCAGTCGTGCAGCGCTAAATCGGCAAGATCAAATATGGATTGTGAAACCGACCAGTAGCTAAAACCGAGTTGCAATATGGCAACCGCTAAAATGCCCAGCAGGCTGGGCATTGCTCCTTTGAATAACGACAGCGAAAAAATACTTCGGCGTAAAAATCGGCAGTTGAGTAAATATAACGCTTCGATCATTACCAAGGCGTTTACCGCGACGGTGCGTGCCATTTCGACGCTTGCCCCTTGGGCTAAATAATAACGGAACAACGCAAAAATAATGGCCGCAGCACCTACACCAACAAAGGCGGTGCGCCAAAGCAAGGCTAATGTAATGAGTGGTTGCTGGCTGCTTCTCGGCGGCCGCAGCATGATGTCGTTTTCGGCGCGCTCAAACGCTAATGTGAGTGCCAGTGTAATGGCGGTAATGGTATTAACCCAAATCACTTGCGCTGGGGTGATGGGCAGTAATTGCCCTAATAATATCGCCGCTAGAATAACCAAGGATTCGGCTAAGCTGGTGGGCAAAATAAATATGATGGCTTTGACTATGTTGTCGTAAACACTGCGACCTTCGGCAACGGCATGGGTAATGGTCGAGAAGTTGTCGTCGGTCAGGACAAAGTCGGCAGCATCGCGCGCCGCATCCGTGCCTTTTTTGCCCATGGCAACACCAATGTCGGCTTGGCGTAGTGCGGGGGCATCGTTGACGCCGTCGCCGGTCATGGCAACGGTGTGGTTGCGAGCACGTAAGGCATTTACAAGCTGGAGCTTATTGGCTGGGCTGGTGCGGGCAAATACGTGGCAGCGTTCGGCACTGTCGGCCAGTTGCTCGGGGGATTGTTGATCCAGCTCGGCTCCTGTCATTACCTCATCGGCATTCATGCCTAGCTCTTTAGCGATGGCGAGGGCTGTGATCGGGTTATCTCCCGTTATCATTTTTATCTGAATGCCGGCGCTATAACACTGCTGAATGCTCTCGCTTACTCCTGCCCGTGGCGGATCATTCAGCCCGATCAGGGCCAGTAGGGTTAAATGCTGTTCAACGTGCTGATGATTTAAACTCTGGCTATCAATGTCGTCACGGTAGGCCAACGCCAAAACGCGCATGCCTTGTGATGCCAAGTCGTCCATTTGGGCTTGCCAATATTCGCTATTCAGTGGCTCTGAACCTTGAGGACCAAACTGGTGATCACAAAACTCGATTATTCGATCTGGGGCACCTTTAACAGCAATAAGACGCTGACCATCGTGATTGTGGTGCAGGGTAGCCATGTAGCGTGCATCGCTGGAGAACGGGATTTCATCGACTCGTGGCCATTCGCGTTGGATCTGCTCTTTGACTAAATCATGTTTCAACGCGAAGACTAACAAGGCTGCTTCCGTTGGATCGCCACTAACACTCCAATCTGTGTTATCGAGATTAGGCGGTTGTATGCTGGAGTCGTTGCACAATAAGGCAACGATGGCGGCTTGATTCAAAAACGCACCATGTTGCGCCGATGTATCGGTATCGTTGCTGTGAATTTCGCCCTCGGGATCGTAACCTTCACCATGAATATGAAAGTTATGGTGCGCGCTGACGATGCGGCGAGCCGTCATGGCGTTTGCAGTGAGTGTTCCTGTTTTATCTGTGCAAATAATATCAACAGACCCCAGTACCTCAACCGATGGCAAGCGTCGCATCAGGGCATTCTTGCTGGCCATGCGTTGCACGCCTACGGCTAATACAATGGTAACGACGGCAGGAAGACCTTCTGGAATTGCCGCTACTGCAATGGCAATCGCCGCTTGAAACATAGTGCCAATATCGTACTGATAAAGACCCATACCAATCGCTATGGTGATGACCGCGGCAATGATAATGACAATGGTCAGTTGCTTGGCAAATTGCTCGATCTGGTTTTGCAGTAACGTCGGTTCAGTGGTGATCTTGTCGACCATAGTGCTGACTTTACCGATTTCTGTTTTTGCTCCGGTTAAACATACTAAACCGTGGGCGCTACCACGGCTTACGAGCGTACCCATGTAGGCCATACATGAACGCTCAGCGAGCGGCGTATCTGCCGCAACCGCGACCACTGATTTTGCGCCGGGTAGTGATTCCCCCGTTAAGGAGGATTCATCACAGTACAGGTCTTTGCTTTTGATAATACGCAAATCTGCAGGGACCTTATCTCCCGCCTGAAGCATTACAACATCGCCGGGGACAAGTTGTGCGCCATTGAGGCTGAGTAGTTCGCCGTCGCGCATGACTAAACATTGAGTTTTTGTCATCGACATAATGGCGCGTAAGGCATTTTCGGCTTTGCCTTCTTGAAAGAAACCTACCAAGGTATTGGTAACAATAACTGCGAAGATCACCCCGGCATCAATAAAATGCTGCAACCCAAGGCTGATAAGCATGCTGCCAGCGAGCACATAGATCATCATGTTTTGTGTTTGTTTTAGCAGTCGTCGCCAAGCGGGTACGGGCTTAGCCGTGGGGAGGGTGTTGGGGCCGAATTGTGCCAGCCGTGCTGCGGCTTCGGTTTTGCTTAATCCAACCTTAGTGCTAGCAAGCAGTTCGATGAGCGCCTCACTGTCACAAGCGTAGGGCGCATCAGCAATCGTTGTGGCGAGTTCAGTTGGCGTAGTCATAAGATTCTCTTGGTGATGCACTCTTGGGATTTTATGTGGTTCGTAAGCCGATGATATTGATGCGTAGCAAGTTCGGAATTTGTTATTGTCGTTTGTCGAGGTGCTGGTGGCTTCTGAGTATATGGCCATCAAGGGCTTGCTAAGCCTAAAAATCTTGGCACACTCTAACGTTAACCTGTTACAAGCCATTTAGTGTTGTTGCGATGGCGGGGAATAATAACCATAAGCCAGCCATTTGAACTGGTATTAAGAGCAAAAAATGATTTCAGCGTTTTGTTTAGTACCGCTTAGCCGGTTGTTTAGGCCTCGTGGTCGAGGAGTAGCGGGATGCGGTGTGGCAATCACTGTGTTATTGAGCAGTGGATTGCTAGCGGGTTGCAGCGAGGAAACTTGGAATAACCCCCATTTAGCCGATGAGTTTGGCAAAAACATCATTTACTCCAGCTTTTCTGAACGTCCTAAACACCTCGATCCAGCTCGCTCGTACAGTGCCGACGAAGGCCGATTTATCGACCAAATTTACGATGCACCTCTGCAGTACCACTATTTAAAGCGCCCCTACGAGCTAGAACCTAATACCCTTACACATATGCCGGATATTAGCTATCTTGATGCCGATGGTAATCAAGTGAGTGCAGACGCGGAAAATGTGGCCTACAGCGAATACTTATTCGAATTAAAGCCCGGCATTCAATATCAGCCGCATCCGGCATTTGCTTTGAATAGCGCAGGTGAACCGAGTTACTTATTTGCGTCTCCAGAAGCCAGTGCGGCGTATCAGCATTTTGACGATTTTACCGAACAGGGCAGCCGCGAATTAGTTGCCGCAGATTATGTGTATCAAATTAAGCGTCTTGCCGATCCGACATTGCTGTCGCCAGTTCGTGGTCTATTAAGCGAATACATCGTAGGGATGACAGAATTTAGCGATGCAGTCACCGAAGCAAGAAAATCATTAACACAACCCAATGACTGGCTTGATTTAGATACTCTGACGATGAGTGGTGTTGAAGTGATCGACGATTACCACTATCGCGTGCGCTTAAATGGTAAATATCCTCAGTTTAAATATTGGTTAGCGTTTCATTTCTTTGCGCCTATGGCACGTGAGGTTGATCGTTTTTATCATCAGCCGGGTTTAGCCGATCGCAATATTGTTTTGAACTGGTATCCGGTAGGTACTGGGCCATTCATGATGACTCGCAATGATCCTAACGAAGTGATCATTTTAGAGCGCAATCCAAACTATCGTGATGATCGCTATCCCGCGGAAGGTGAGCCGAGTGACGAAGCCGCCGGTCTATTAACTGATGCCGGTGCAAAACTGCCGTTTGTAGATAAAGCCGTATACCGCCTAGAAAAAGAAGCCATTCCGTTATGGACCAAATTTTTGCAGGGCTATTACGACCGTTCTGGTATTGCTAGCGATAGCTTCGACCAAGCGATCAGTGTTGGCAGTCATGGCATTGCATTAAGTGACGATATGAAAGAGCGAGGAGTAACCTTAGATTTAGAGGTTGTACCCGGCACGTATTATTTCGCCTTCAACATGCTGGACCCTATTGTCGGTAACGTAGGCGATGCCCAGCAGCGCGAAAAAGCACGTAAGTTACGTCAGGCCATTGCGATTGCATACGACCAGAAAGAAATGATATCTATCTTTATGAATGGTCGTGGTGAAGACGCCATGAGCCCAATTCCACCGGGAATTTTTGGTTACCAAACCGGTGAAGAAGGTATTAACCCGTATGTTTACGATTGGGTAGATGGCAGTGCCCAGCGTAAATCAATTGACGAAGCAAAACGCTTATTAGCTGAAGCTGGCTACCCTGGTGGACGCTCCGCCACAACGGGCGAACCCTTAGTTTTAAACTTAGATACCACCGGAGGCTCTGGTGGAAGTGCTATGCAAAACTGGATGGTAAAACAGTTTAAGAAAATCGGCGTGCAGCTCAATATACGTGGCACCGACTACAATCGTTTTAAAGAAAAAATGCAAACAGGCAATGCGCAGATGTTTCAGTGGGGTTGGATGGCCGACTACCCAGATGCTGAAAACTTCTTATTTCTTCTTTACGGTGCTAACGGCCAAGTGGTTTCCGGCGGGTCGGGTGTGAACTCAACGAACTACGATAACCCTGAATACAATCGCCTGTTTGAAAAAATGAAATTAATGGAAGACTCGCCAGAGCGGATGGAAATTATTCGTCGCATGATCCGTATTATGCAGCACGATGTTCCTTGGGCTTCGGCATGGCATCCGCATTCATATGTATTAAATAATCAATGGGTGAGCAACAGTAAGCCTCACGGTATTAGTAAGTCTATTTTGAAGTATTTGAAAATTGATCCGCAGCTTCGTGGAGAAAAACAGCACGAATGGAATCAGCCGATACTGGCGCCACTATGGCTGGTTGCTTTACTAATAGCGATTTTTGCCTTTCCTGGCTGGATTGCCTACCGACGTCGCCAGCAGCACCGTATTGCAGATGACGCTTCTTCTAGCAATGTAGGAGGGCACTAACATGTTGGCTTATATTATTCGCCGTTTGGGCTACGCCATTCCGATTTTACTAGGCGTTAATCTCTTAACCTTCGCACTGTTTTTTGTAGTGAATACACCCGATCAAATGGCTCGTGTTCAGCTAGGTGATAAGCACGTATCGGAAGAAGCGATTGAACAGTGGAAGGCACAGCGCGGGTACGACAAACCGCTCATGTTTAATACAGAAGCGGGTGGTTTGGGTTTAGTGACCGATACCATTTTTTATGAAAAATCACTGAGCCTATTCGCCTTTGATTTTGGTAAGTCGGATGAGGGACGTAATATCGGCTCCGATATTCAACAGCGCATGTGGCCGAGTTTAATGGTGGCGCTGCCGACGTTTATCATAGGTATTGCGGTTAATATTGCCTTTTCACTCTTCGTGGTGATGTTCAGAGCCAGCGTTTTCGATACCGCCGCTATGGTTTTGTGTGTGGTGTTGATGTCGATTTCTGGCGTTTTCTACGTGATTGGCGGTCAGTTCTTCTTCGCTAAACTCTGGCATTTAGTGCCGATATCGGGCTATTTAACCGGCCCTGATGCCATTCGCTTTTTAATACTGCCAGTAATCATTGGGGTAATCAGTGGCATTGGTGGTGGTACTCGCTTATACCGAACCTTATTTCTAGAAGAATCCGGTAAAGATTATGTTCGTACCGCGCGGGCTAAAGGTGTGCCTGAGTTAACCGTGTTATTCCGCCATATATTACCTAACGGCTTGATTCCGATTTTAACCAGCGTGGTGGTGGTTATCCCCTCGCTCTTTATGGGCAGCCTGCTGGTGGAGTCTTTCTTTGGGATTCCGGGTTTAGGGAGTTACACCCTAGATGCGATTCAGGCACAAGATTTTGCCATTGTACGGTCGATGGTGTTTCTAGGTTCTGTGCTTTATATCTTAGGTTTATTACTAACCGATATTTCTTACACCCTCGTTGATCCAAGGGTGCGCTTATCATGACATTGCCAAGGTTTAGTGATTTCAGCATGTTTCAGCCCATGCTCTTATGGAGCGATATTCTTATCTTTATCTTGCTGTTTAGCTTGATAGCATTTTTTATAAATTTAAGCCGTAATCCAGTTGCTCGCGCTCGGTGGCGTCATGTGTTTACCACACGAATTGGCTCTGGTGCCTTTATTGTGATCGTCTTTTATGTGTTGATTGCTGTATTGGATTCGCTGCATTTTCGTACGGCTTTACCGCCAGTTGAGGGCGGTGATGGGGCGGTTGCCCAAGAAGCAGATGGGACTGTTCATTACAGCCAAGACGTGCGTAGTGTGTTGGATATTATTCTGCACGATCTCGATAGCCAAGATGAAAAAACCTATTCAGCTCCCTTTGCTTTGTATTCGTTTGCAAAAGAAAACCAAGAATCGGATGCCGGTTATGTTATTCGTGCCTTTCCGCGTTTAGAGCACGGAGGTAAGCATATTGTCCGCGATGAAGAGCATGTATTGGATATCTGGGTTAAGACAGCCCGAGCAATTGGCTTAACGATTCTGCCCTGTCTTTTAGTGATTTTTTTACATTCGGCGTGGCGTCGGCGTAAGCCGCCCGTCGAGCATCCATTGCCTTGGACCGTTATTTATACCACCTTAACCATTTTAGTATTGCTATGTGGTTGGGTGCTGAACTTAAGTCAGTATTATCATATTTTGGGTACTGATAAGGTTGGTCAAGATGTGCTCTATCAAAGTATTAAAGCCATTCGCACCGGTGTATTAATTGGTACATTGGCAACCTTGGTAACCTTGCCGCTGGCAGTTGTGCTTGGTATTTCTGCTGGGTACTTCAAGGGTAAGATAGATGATGTCGTGCAGTATATTTACACGACATTAAATTCAATTCCCGGCATCTTATTAATCGCTGCATCGGTGTTATTAATTGATGTGTATATCGAAACTAACCCCGAGCAATTTAAGCTCATCAGTGAACGTGCAGATTTCAAGTTTATTGCTTTGTGCTTTATTTTAGGTGTTACCAGTTGGACGGGATTGTGCCGTTTGTTGCGTGCGGAAACCTTAAAATTAAGCCAATTAGAATATGTACAAGCAGCACATGCCTTTGGCGTCGGGAATTGGCGTATTATCTTCCGGCATATTTTACCCAATGTGAATCATATTATTTTGATTGCACTGGTCCTCGATTTTAGCGCGTTTGTGTTAGCGGAAGCGGTGCTCTCTTATATCGGCGTGGGTGTTGATCCATCGATGGCTAGTTGGGGCAATATGATTAACGAAGCACGCTCCGAATTGGCCCGTGATCCTGTAGTTTGGTGGTCGGTATCCGCGGCATTTATATTGATGTTTGTGTTGGTGTTAGCGGCTAACTTATTTTCTGATCGTGTGCGTGATGCTTTCGATCCTCGTTCTGTTCATGGGCGGGTTTAGGAGTCGTTATGTCTACATTATTGCAAGTTCAAAATTTAAGCGTCAGCGTTGGTCAGCAATGTTTAGTGGATGGCGTTAGCTTTCATATTGATGCGGGTGAAGTCTTCGCTTTGGTAGGAGAGAGTGGTTCCGGTAAATCGGTGACCTCGTTAGCGATCATGCGATTACTGAGCGACGGTTTGCATATCGCGAGTGGCGATGTGCACTTGGTTGGACAGTCGCTATTCACCCTAACGGAAGCGCAAATGAACGGTGTGCGCGGGCGTCGTATCGCTATGGTATTTCAAGAGCCCCAGAGTTCGTTGAATCCTGTACACACTATTGGTCGACAGATTGGTGAAGTATTAACGCTGCACCGTAAACGTTCGGGCGCTGAGCTTAAGCAAGATGTTATTGCATTGCTGGAAGAAGTAGGAATTCCGGATGCGGAGCAACGTGCTTCTTGGTATCCGCATCAGTTGTCGGGTGGGCAGAAGCAGCGCGTCATGATCGCCATGGCTTTGGCATGCGAACCGGAGTTATTGATTGCCGATGAACCTACAACCGCTTTAGATGTGACCATTCAAAAGCAGATTCTGAATTTATTAAATGAGCTGCGTAAAAAACGTCAGCTGGGTATTTTACTCATTACCCATGATATGGGTGTTGTTGCGGAAATGGCGGATCGTATTGCGGTTATGCGCCACGGGCAATTGCTAGAGCAAGCTCCACGAGATGAGTTTTTTAGTAGCCCTAAGCATGAGTATAGTCGCCAGCTAATTCATTCGTTACCGCGCCAGGATTCTTTCCGTGCGGCGATTAACAAAGAACAAACACCCTTGTTAGAAATGACCAATGTCTGTGTGTGGTTTGCTCAACGCAAGGGCGTACTGCAACGAATAGCCGGTTATACCAAGGCCGTTGATGGCATTAGCTTAACCATTGGCCACGGCGAAACGTTGGCCTTAGTGGGCGAGTCTGGTTCGGGTAAAAGTACTGCAGGCCGGGCAATTTTGCGGCTAACTCCAACGACCTCGGGTGAGGTACTTTTTAATGGTTTGCGCATAGATCAGCTGCATGAATCGGAATTTATCGATCTGCGTAAACGTATTCAGGTGATTTTCCAAGATCCATTTTCGTCGATGAATCCGCGTATGACGGTGCGGGAAATTATCGAAGAGGGGATGATTAGTTTAAACGTTGGTGGTAACGACGGTAAATGGAGCAAATCTGAGCGTGAACAAGAAATCCGCAGAATTTTGCAGCGTGTTGGCTTAGAGGCGGAACATTTGGACCGCTTCCCGCATGAGTTCTCTGGTGGGCAGCGTCAGCGTATTGCCATTGCTCGTGCCATTGCCGTGAAACCACAGCTGATTATTTGTGACGAACCGACCAGTGCGTTAGACGTATCTATTCGTGGCCAAGTATTGCAACTACTGCAAGAGCTTCAGCAAGAAATGGGGCTGTCGTATTTGTTTATCACGCATGATTTATCCATTATTCCGCATATTGCCCATCGTGTCGCAGTAATGAAGGATGGGAAAATTGTAGAGCAAGGTTCCACCGAAGCCGTGATGCAGAATCCACAGCATGAATATACTCAGCAATTACTGAGTGCCGTGCCCATGATTCCAGAGCACGTTTAATTCACAACTCAGATACGTTTCATACCAATTATTTGGTCGTAATTTAGAGGATTTATGAAAGATACTTTAAGAAAACTATTTTCGCCGCTTTTGAAACCGTTAGAGGCAGGAACAGAAGAATATAGCTACAAACCGTCGCATCGCACCATTCTGATTGGTGTTGGTAGTTTGTTTTTAGCCTTGTCGACGGTTTCTATTGTCTTAGCAATCGTGGGTGGTCAGTTCGGAGCCATGATCCCGAGCGTGGTATTTTTTATTGCTGGGTGGGTTTGCGTCATCGTAGGTGCTTTAGGTAGCGACCGCGCAATCGCAAAAATCTGGGGTAACCGTTCTTAGTCTTTCCAGAACATAGGTGAGAATATTGCGAATACCGTGAAGTACTCTAAACGTCCTAATATCATTGCGCCAGAAAGTAACCAAGTTCCAGCATCGGTCACGGGAGCAAAGTTTGTACCTAGCTGACCAAATCCCGGCCCTAATACATTCACGCATGCCGCTACTGCAGACAGCGACGACCAAAAATCTAAGCCTGTTGTCATTAGCATTAGGGTAATTATGATGGTTGAAATCGCTGAAAACGACATAAATGCCATCACAGCGCTTCGTACTTCTGTTTGTACTGGGCTTCGTTGATATTTGATCGCAAATTTACCGTGCGGGTGAATCATCTGTTTGAGGCTGCGATTAAAGATTTTAACCGTCAAAATGTTACGAATAATCTTATTGCCACCGGCTGTTGATCCTGCGCATCCTCCTAAATAGCCCGTCATAATTAATACGCAAGTGGCTGCAGCAGGCCATTCGGTAAAGCCCGAGGCGCCATAGCCGGTACTGGTAATAAAGGAAATGATGTGGAAAGTGGAATAACTCATCGATTCAAATAGGTTGGTGTAGGTATCTTCGAAGAATAGATAGCCAGCGACTAAAACCGAGAGCACTAAAATAATAATTAAAAATACGCGCGTCTCTTCATCGCGAAAGTAGCCGGAATAATCGCGATGTCTAAATACACGAAAATGCAGCCCGAAGTTGATAGCGCCGAGCACCATAAAGAGATTGCTTATCCAGAGTAAGGTATGACTATTGAAGTAGCCCATGCTGGCGTCGTGAGTTGAGAAGCCTCCTGTTGATACCGTAGTGAAGCTATGTGCCACGGCATCAAATAACGACATTCCACCAATGTAATAAGCCATAATGCAGGCGAGGGTGATGAATATATACACTCCCCACAAATAGTGTGCAGTGCTCGAAACGCGAGGAGAGAGTTTGTCGTCTTTTACTGGCCCCGGTGTTTCGGCTTTTAGTAGCTTCATACCACCGACGTTGAGCATAGGTAGTACGGCAACCACAAAAATTACAATGCCTAAACCCCCCATCCACTGCAGGAATTGGCGATACATTAAAAATGTCTTTGGCATGCTATCTAAGCCAGATAGCACGGTTGCCCCTGTCGTCGTTAGCGCGCTGATAGACTCGAATACGGCATCGGTAAAGCTAACGCCGGCGATAATTTCTATCGGTATTGCCGCTAATATTCCAGATACTATCCACGTTGCTGTCGCGTAAATTAATGCATCGCGATAACTGGCTTTGGATAAATCAATGGTGCGATATTTGAAATATAAGATTGCGCCAACACTGAGCATGCTTAAGCTAGGAATTAAAAAACTAACAACCATGTGATCAAGAAATAGCCACTCAGAAAGTGCGGCAAATACCAACTGCACAATACCAACCCAAACGATGGGTAAGGCAAGGAGTCGTAGAGTGATATTTAAATGCACCATTAACTGTTTACTCGAATCTCATCTGAATGACGCTAGGAGTTGACGGTCGAAAGGGGGGCTGGACAGGCAACCTTAATCACTACTCCTGTCCGACGAGCGCGATTATAACGATTTCAGACGTAGGGTAACACCCATACAACCAACTGTTCCTCCAACACTCGCTGACATTCGGTGTACCGCGGCGTACAATCCAACATCCCGATTTTTATGTATAGGAGTGGATTGTGTCTGAGTTATCTCTGATTCAAGTTAACGCTGCATTGGCAAGTTATACTGACCCGTATCTTGAAACTGATCTCGTCGCCGCACACTGTGTACGCGATATTCGTATAGACGGTCGTCGTGTAAGTGTCGACATCCACCTCGATTATCCATCCGATTTTTTGAAAAGTGGCGTTGCTCAAATGCTGCAAGTTGCGCTTGAAAATATCGACGGCTGTGACAGCGCAAGCGTGAACGTAACTTGGTCGGTTGCTGAGAGCAAAAGCCAAAACAGTGTTGAAGCGGTAGAGAACGTAAAAAACATTGTTGCTGTCGCATCCGGTAAAGGCGGCGTAGGTAAATCGACAACAGCGGTTAACCTTGCGATTGCTCTAGCGAAAGATGGTGCCAAAGTGGGTTTGCTCGACGCCGACATCTATGGCCCAAGCCAAGGTATTATGCTTGGAGTTAAAGAAGGCACGCGCCCTGACACGCTTGATGGTAAATGGTTTGTGCCGATTGAGGCGCATGGTCTTAAAACCATGTCGATGGCGTACTTAGTGACCGAAAGTACACCAATGGTGTGGCGTGGGCCTATGGTGTCAGGTGCTCTGATGCAAATTCTTACTCAGACCCAATGGGGTGAGCTGGATTATCTCATCATTGATATGCCGCCGGGTACAGGTGATATTCAGTTAACTCTGAGCCAGAAATTCCCAGTATCTGGCTCTGTGGTTGTTACCACGCCACAAGAAATTGCCCTCGCTGATGCGAAAAAAGGCATAGAAATGTTCAATAAAGTGAACATTCCGGTGCTAGGTATTATTGAAAATATGAGCATGCATATCTGCTCGAATTGCGGCCATGCAGAACATATTTTCGGTGAAGATGGTGCCGATCGACTGGCTGAGCAATACAACACCACAGTGTTAGGTTCATTGCCATTGTCTAAATACATTCGCGAACAGAGTGATATCGGCACGCCAGCCGTTGCTGCCGATGACTCATCTGAAGTCGCCATGATGTATCGGCATGCAGCCCGTCGTATGGCCGTTGAGTTAGCTAAGCGAGCGGCTGCTGGCGTTATGATTCCTGGGATTGATGTTAGCGAAGACTAGGGGGCCAATTTGCAATCGGGAGTACGAACAAAAAACGTTCGTTGACTCCCTCCTACAATCCTTTTTGACTGCATCTGTTTATTTGTTTGAAGACGGCGTTTCTGTAGGAGTTACTCAGGGAGCGCCAGCGAGCAGTGACGACAGGAGTGCCAACTTGCGCCAGTTGCTACCAAATCGTCCAACAAACCAAAGCAATAACTCATAATTCTCTTTAAACAATGATGCTTGTTCTAAATGATCACTGATCTGCTCGTTACGGTCATTTATTTTGCCGCAAAGCGGGCTAAACTGGCTGCATCTATAAAAAACAACTTGTTACGACCGAGGCAGCAACCATGAGTCAGTACCCACATATTTTTGAACCATTAGATCTAGGCTTCACCACGCTGAAAAACCGCGTGATGATGGGATCTATGCACACTGGTTTAGAAGATCGCCCTTGGCACTTTGGTGAGTTGGCTGAGTACTTTGCCGAGCGTGCCCGCGGCGGTGCTGCCTTGTTGGTGACCGGCGGTTTTTCGCCAAACCGTGCCGGTGATTTATTACCTTTCGGTTCTAAGATGATGAGCAGCTGGCAGGTGCCATTTCACCGCAAGGTAACATCTGCAGTTCATGAAGCCGATGGCAAAATCTTGTTGCAGTTACTTCATGCGGGCCGCTATGGCTACACGCCGTTGAACGTTGCTCCTTCTGCGATTCAAGCGCCAATTAATCCGTTTAAACCAAAAGAGTTGAGCAGTAAGCAAATAGCCAAAACCATCGGTCATTATGCGCGTGCGGCCGGTCTTGCTCAAAAAGCAGGCTACGACGGTGTTGAGGTGATGGGCTCTGAGGGCTATTTCATTACCCAAATGCTGAACAAACGCACCAACCAGCGTGATGATGAATGGGGTGGTTCATACGAAAACCGTATGCGTTTTCCGCTTGAAGTTGTTAAAGCAATTCGTGCTGAAGTTGGCGATAAATTTATCGTTATGTTCCGTCTGTCGATGTTGGATTTAGTCGAAGAAGCTTCGGATATCGACGAAGTTATTTTGTTAGCTCAAGCGTTAGAAAAAGCCGGTGTTACCTTAATCAATACCGGTATCGGCTGGCACGAAGCTCGTGTACCGACCATTGTTACCTCGGTTCCGCGCGGTGCTTTCGCTGATACTACCGCTCGTGTTAAAGCCGCCGTAAGTATTCCAGTGATCGCTTCTAACCGTATCAATATGCCAGACACTGCCGAAGATATCTTGGCCTCTGGTAAGGCGGATATGGTGTCGATGGCGCGTCCATTCTTAGCCGATCCAGAATGGGTGAATAAAGCGGCATCAGGTCGTACCAACGAAATTAATACCTGTATTGCCTGTAACCAAGCCTGTTTGGATCATACATTCGCCAATAAACGCGCTAGTTGTTTGGTGAATCCGCGTGCATGTCATGAAACGAAATTAATTTATCGTCAAGTAAGCAAGGCGAAGAAAATTGCTGTTGTTGGTGCTGGTCCTGCAGGTTTAGCAACAGCGGTTGTTGCGGCTGAACGTGGCCACAAAGTTACATTATTCGAAGGTCGCGCTGAAATTGGTGGTCAGTTTAATTACGCATCAAAAATTCCAGGCAAAGAAGAGTTCCGTGAAACTATTCGTTACTACGAAACTATGTTGGCGAAATACAACGTTGAATTGAAATTGAATCACACTGTAACTGAAGACGAACTTCGTAATGGTGGTTTTGACGATATCGTGGTTGCTTCGGGTGTTGCTCCACGCATGCCTAACATGCCAGGTATTGATCATCCAAAAGTCGTTTCTTATCAAGATTTACTGGCGAATAATCTTAAGCTGGGTGGCTCGGTTGCGATTATGGGAGCCGGTGGTATTGGTTTCGATGTGGGTGAATATTTAACTCACGAAGGCGAATCTACGACACTGAACATCAATGCTTGGATGAAAGAATGGGGCGTTGATTTAACGAACACCATTCGTGGCGGTTTGGTTAAAGCCGACGTCGAAGCGTCGCCACGCAAGGTCTATTTGTTACAGCGTAAAACCAGTTCACACGGTAAGGGTTTGAATAAAACCACTGGCTGGGTTCACCGCGCCGTTCTCAAAATGAAACGTGTCGAAATGATTGGTGGCGTGAGCTACGATAGTGTCGATGATCAAGGTTTGCACATTACCATTACTAAAGGTGAGAGTAGTGAGAAACGTGTACTAGATGTCGATAACGTCGTTGTCTGTGCAGGCCAAGTATCGGTTGCTGGTTTGTATGAGTCATTGAAAGACGATCAAGCGGCACCTTATAAAGTTCACCTTGTCGGTGGTGCAGAGTTCGCAGGTGAGTTAGATGCTAAGCGCGCTATTCGCATGGCGAGTGAGTTAGCTTCTACTTTGTAAGTTGTAATGCTGTAATAAAAAACGCCGATTATCGGCGTTTTTTTTTGCTTACGCTTATCTGATTCTCGTCGTTTCTTGCGATGTATAGGCCATGTCAGGTAAGTGCAAACAGATGCTAAATCCCTTGTTGGTCTCTGGCCAACTAATTTCACCTTTCATTAGTTCGACGACTAGATTACGTGTTTGATACAGGCCAAGCCCTTTGCTTTTAGCCGTGATACGCTGTGTGGTGTAGAAAGGCATGAAAATCTCCTCTCGAAGCTCGGGTTCAATCCCTATGCCATTATCAAAATATTTGACGACGAGTTCTTTTCCCATACTAATGTAGATATTAATTTTGACTCGTTGTTTTAATTGACGCATTTTTTCATTGTGCGTCCATGAGTTATCGACTAATTGATTTAGTATCTGATCGAGTGCAACGGCGTAGCCATGCCAAATAGCATTACGTTGGGGGATGTCGATATCTAAGTCGATATCAGGAAAGCGATTGGCGATACGTTGCTGCCAATCCTGTATCCAAACTCGTAGTAGTAAGGTCTCTGGTTGATGGGGATGATCAGCAACGGCTGATGAGCGAATTAATGCATTCAGTTCGCTCAAACGATGCACACCCGTTGTGATATGTGTTAAACCGGTAAGAATGTCTTGTTGCATTTGTTTATCGGGCAGAGAGGCTATTTGATCTTCGACGAATGTGGTCGCCAGTTGAATATTCCCCAGTGGTGTATTCATTTCATGGGATACGCCCATAACTAACTGCCGAAGCGACTGGGTTTTTTCTGTTTGCAATCGCTGTAAATCAAGCTCGTTTTGATGACGATGAGTAACATCCAGCGTCGACCCAATCCAAATAGAAGCGTCATCCGATTGGTCGTGACGCAGTGTAATTAGCACTTGTAAATCAGATGTAGAGTTATATGGGCGAATAGTAATCGGGAAACCTTGCACACGCTTATTCTTGTTTAAATTTTCCCATAGTTCGGCACTGTTTTTCTTGGTTGTTATGTAGTCGGTTAAGAGCATATTGCTGGCTAATAACTCACTTTCGGTTTGGTAGCCGAATAACTTGGTGAATGATTTGTTGGCTTTAATAATTGCACCACTATCGTCCATGCGGAAGTGGCCGTTAATCGAATTCTGATAAATATCTTCGTATCGTTGTAAGTAACGGATGGCCTCTTGCTGGCTTTCGACCACTTTCTTTCGAGCTCTCGTATGCTCATCTTGTAAGCGAATAATACGTTCGCCGAGAGCAAGTGATAGGAAGATAACTTCGAAAAATGAACCAAATTGATATCCAAATAGCGTTAGCAAATTAGTAGGGGCGATTCCTAAAGAACTAAGATTACCAACAACCATACCTGTGATTAACATAACCCAAGCAATGGTGAAAAAACGCGCACCTCTGTGTCCCTTTAGCCAGAACGAGGTGCTGATAACTAAAGCTGATACTGCCATTAATGAACTGAACAGGTTTTGTGTAGAAACACTGAAGCGATAGGGCGTAATCAGTGCCAATGCCATAAAAACGATGGCCAATGCACTGAATATACGAAAGAGTCGAAAGCTGGTTGGACCATATTTTTCTAAGCGTAAAAACGAGGGGATAAACCAGCTCATTGCCAACTGAGCCAAAGCAAAAAAGAAGGGTAGAGCAATGTTGTTTAATTCGGGATAGTTTGGCCAAAAATATTGGAAGGCCGAGCCTTCATACGACATATGGAACAATAAGAATGAGGCAACAAAGGCAGAGTAAAATAGGTAACTTCGATCACGTATAGAAAAAAATATAAATAAGTTATAAAGCCCCATGACAATCATCATGGAGTAATATCCTCCTCGCAGTATGTTATTGCCTAGCAAGCCAGAGCGCAGACTTTCGCCATCAATAAGTTCTATTGGCAGTTGATATGTACCTTGCGTATCGACAAATATGTAAGCGTCGTAACTATTACCAGCGGTGAGCGGTAAAGCAAAAATCAAATTGGGATGGGCTATTTCTCTTTCCGCAAAAGGTAATGAATCGCCAGCGGTTGATATACGACACTGGGAGCGTCGCTTAGAATCTGCAGTACATAAGTAGAGTGTTACTTTATCTAAGAGTGAATAGCGATTCCAAAAATACCAATTACCACTGACATCACTAGTCAGTTTGATTTTTAGCCAGTAAGCAGAATCGCTAAAACCAAAGTTAAGACTTTCTTTATCATCCATTTGCCAAGCAGAGGAGCGCATGACGTCTTCTAATCGATAACTGCGATTATGATCTTCGATATACTGAAAGTGCCTGCCGATATACTGACTTCCCGGTGCGGAAATCACGAGACGTTCTAAGTCTTGAGGCGTGTCTGCAGATGCCGCAGGTAGCAGATTACCCAGCGCAAATATGACAAATCCTATAGAAGCAAAAAGCTTATTGAACCAACGCATACGTCATCAGGGTAAGCCAAGCAATCATGCCGCTTACTATCAGTGCCCAATTCAAGCCAGATAGCTCAGTGTTTTTAGCAAAGAAATGCATACGCTGATCGTGAAGTTTGTTGATGGTTTGGTTAACCAATAGATTAGGTAGCAAAGTCATTAGGTTGGCTAATAGCCCCCAATAATGGTCGGTTATAAGCATCCATATTGGCATTAGGGTAAACAGCAAGTAGAGAAAATAAAGGCGAGCAGGCTTCCAGCGTGTAGGTTCGCCAAACTCTTCGCCAGTTTTACTAATTCTACGATATAGGTCGAATTGATAGACAACACTAACCAAGGTGCGCCAGATGGGGCTTACTTGGCCACCACGACGGGCAATCTGGAGCCAGTTACAATAGGTCCAATAGAAGCTATACAGGCCAAACGAGGCCAGAGACAGTTCGATAAGCTTCTCAGTGCCGACTTCAAAAAAGAGTGATTTGGCACGAGTTTCAGGGTGTTGCTGCATAGAAGATTTCCGTTTCAGGGCGCACTTAGTATAGCTCGAACCTGCATAAGGGCGAAGCATTCACCTATGGTTACACACTCATTGGTTTCTGCACTGGTCAAGGCGCTCTGCTTTCAGTAATCTAGCGCGTTTGAATCGCGACAAATTGAATTGAATCGTATGTTTTTTGAACAGGAACGAGGGCAGTTTTTCCGCCCCATGACCGGCAAGTACCGGGCACAGATTATGGAGTGCTTACGCGAGCTGTATCAGCGACTGTATAGCTCCAGCAGTGCGGATTATGGCCAAGCAATTCAACGTGATACGGTGGTTGAGGTATTTCAAGAGGCGCTTGTACGTGCCCCTGTATTGGCGGATGGCAGCGAAGAAGCTGACGATACGCCAGACGGTCGCTTTCGTAACAGCCGCGAGCAAGCCGGTTGGGTACTCAATCAACTTTTAGAACATGGTTGGTTAGAAAAGCAGGTGGATGAAGCCACGTTGCAAAGTACCTTTGCGTTTACTCGCTACGGGCGCTTATTCACAGAGCCATTCATCACCGAAAGTCGTTCAATGGCGCGCACTCGCCATCGTAATACGCGCAACACACGTAACTCGCTAGAATCTTTCTTAGAGCGCGGCGATATCTATGACCTGTTGGACGCCTATGAATACTCTGAGCGTATTATTAGTGATTTCACCGATGTGATTGCCGAGCTGGAAGAACGTAAGCGTGATCTTGTGCGTGAGATGGAAGATCAGCTTCTTATTCAGCGTGCCAGTGAAGCCTTCTTCGATTTTATGGAGAATCGCTTCCAGCCCGATCTATCTGTGCGTTTGTCGGCGGACAACGTTGAGAAGCATCGCGATACCATTCAAAAGATCATCAATGCTATCCGTAAAAAAGACGTCGCTTTCAAAGCGAAGACCGAGCGTCGCTTACGTGAACTCCTGCCGGAACTAGGGCAAGAAGGGCAGTCGGTATTTTGGACTTTGCTTGATGGCATCGAAATGCGTTTGCGTAATGCCAGTGACATCATGCTGCCAGCACTGCGTCGCGCACTGCAAAGCTTTACCAAACGTGCAGACATCATTATTCGTCAAATGAGTTATCTCGCGTCGCAGTCTAAAAACGACGTACTGACCGTGTGTAAGCACTTGGCCAGTAAGACCGAGAAAGAACAAAACAGCATTTTAGAGCGGGCCGGTGAGTTAATGGCTGTGCCACAGGTGCGATTGGTGGATCCTGGCCAAGTTCGTATGGCAGCGCCGCGTACTCGTCGTCAAATTGAAGCGCATTTAGATGATGGGCAAGGTGATTTTGATATCGAAGCGCGTCGTGACATCTATGTGCAACAAGTGTTGGATCAAGCTTTCCTTGTTAATCAGCAGGCTTTGAAAAACTACATGCAACGCCAATTGGCGACAGGTAAGCCGGTATCTACCCGCGATATGCCGATTGAATCGGCGCAAGATTTCCTCGCCGTAGCGCATGCTATTGGCTTAGGTGCAGCCGACGGCTTGTCGTCTGAATTCACCTTCCTTATTGATTATGATGAAAGTCCAGCCCGAGAACAGGGCGATGTGTATTTCACCAAAAAAGATCATTTTACCTTTGAACTGGTTCAGAAAGAGTCTTGAGTATGTTGCAGTCGATTGAAAAAGAATTAGAAAAAGAAGGACTGAGCCAGCGCGATTACTCCGAGTTATTAATTCGCTTGCTGGATTACGGCGTTATCTGTCGTGATGAATCTCAGATCGAACAAACACTTTATGATCGCTATGTGCGTTTAGAAGAATTAGTGGGTGAGTATTTATCGCTGATTGGCGTACGTATTCAACATGACCGTCGTTTTCAATTTGTGCGGTTATTTCCACCAGGTTCGCAAGTTCCGGGCATGGACGAAGATCAAGAGTTTGGTGGCCAGCAGTCCTTCCGTACGCGCTTGAATCAAGCCGAAGTCGCGTTAACTTTGGTATTGCGTGCTCAGTACGACAAAGCGCTGCGTGAAGGTGCAGTTGACGATCAAGGTTGCGTGATGACCTCGCTAGAAGCGTTAAGCATCGCCATGAAAAACCTTTTGAAGCGCAATTTACCCGATAACCTAACGGATCGTAAACAGCTATTTCGTCGCTTAAAACAATTACGTTTAGTGCAAATTGCTAACGAAGAAACCTTAGGTGATGGCGACATGTGGTTGCGCATTCGCCCTATGATTATGAGTTACGTCAGTGATCAAGTCTTAACCGAACTGATGGATGGTGAAGATGACTCTGATGATGTTGAAATCACAGCACTAGACACTGCACCTGTGCCAGAAAAAGAAGCTGAAGTCGCTGCAGAATTGACTGACTCCGAAGATGAAGAGGCGGTCGAAGACATTGTTGTCGCCGACGCCGAATCTGAAGCAGAAATTACGGCAGAAGCGGCTGATTCAGATCCTGCTGAAGAAGCTGATTTAGTTGAAAATACAGAACAAACAGCAGCCGTAAAAGCTGACGAAGACACAAATAACGAGCCGCAGCGTTCACATCAACCTGCCAGCTTGTTTGGGGAATAATTGCCATGTTTTTAAAGAAATTTATATACGTTAACTGGGGCAATATTCCGGCCACTGAATTTGAATTTGGCCCCATTAATTTGCTCTCTGGTGGTAACGGTTCAGGTAAAACGACCGCAGCTGATGCCATTCAAACCATCATGACGGCAGCGCACGATACCTTGTTCCATTACAACCCCGGTCAGGACGAAGCTACCCAACGTGGTCGCGGTAAAAACGTGCGTACCTTGGCCTCTTATGTTTTAGGTTGTGACGATGGCAGTTATGCGCGCCCCGGCGGTGCTGTTGGCTATTTAGCCGCGGTATTTCATCCAACGGCGAACAGTGCGGATGGCACAGGTGGCGAAAGTGGTGAGCCGTTTACCGCGATTATCGGCGTGAGTGCGTCGATTGATCGCGCCGGTAGCCAGCCTGTTGCACGTCAAAATGATTTGCAGTTTTTTATTATTGCCGGCGAGCAGTTAACGCTAAACGACTTCTTGTTAGATCAAGCCGATGGTCAGCGTAATGTCGTCGAGTTGAATAAACTCGGTAAAAATCTAGCGCGTCGTATCGAACCGCACAATATTGAAAAATACGATACGAAAAAACAGTATTTACGTCGTTTATATGGAGCTTTACGAGGTCGCAATGATGCGGTACCAGAACGTGAAGCCATGAACGCAGCGCGTACTTTCTCTCGCTTTATGGCCTATAAGCCGGTTAAAAGTATTAACGGCTTTGTGGCTAACGAAATTCTCGAAGCCAAGGATATGGGCGATGCTATTCGCAGCGTATCGGACTTAATGAAAACCATCTATGCGATGGAATCCGATGCTAATACCTTGGCTGAAACCATCGCAATATTGAACAGCACCAAAGGCGCGACGGGCCGGTATATTGATCAATGGATTGATTACAACGTACTGGAATATACCGCTGCGCGCAGCCGTTTTTTACATGACCAACGCAGTTATTTAAGCGCAAAAGAACAGCAACAAAACTTTCGCGAGCAATTAAATAAAACGCAAAAAGAGCGTGATGTTGCCCAAGATCGCCGCAAGCAATTACGCGAACAGCTGATCACCATGGAAGCGCGTCGTCGTGGTATCGATGCCCTGCAAGATAAAGATGCGGCTGAAAGCGCTTTAGCTGATGGCAAAAAGAAATTGCAACAGCAAGCCATTCCTTTATTGGAACAAGAGCAGCTATTGCAGGCCAGTTTACGCGCGACCGAGTTAGTACACGGTGCTTTGCAAAAGACGTCAGTTGCCGCAGAAATTCCGTCGTTAGGTTCCAAGCGAATTCTTGATCAAGCGAAACAAGTATTAGCCATTAAAGATCAAGATGCGGTCGATTTCCGTAAACTGCTTGGTAAAGACTGGGTCGATTTGTCGCCGCTAGAAGCGCACTTAGACGAAGCGCGTGAGCAGCAATCATTGGTGAATCAATGGCGTGACCGCTTTCATAATGTGGAGTTAGAAAGCAGCGGCATTTCATTGCGCGACCAAATTGCGCGTAACGTCGACCGTCGCGAACAAAAATTCCAACAAGTACAAGCGCGCATGAATCAAAAACAAGGCGACATTGATAGCCTTGAAGCGCGCCAGCTAAATTACCCCGGTTTCGTGCGCCAAGCACTTGAAGCCATTCTGCGCGAGTGCCCACAAGCTGATCCGCGCGTACTTGCCGACTACGTTGAAGTGACCGATCCTGCATGGCAGAGCGCCATTGAAGGTTATATCGGTGGTGCGCGTTTCAGTATCATTGTGGAACCGGCATTTGAAGCCGAAGCGGCGCACATTCTGCGTTCGATTCCCGGTGGTAGCCGTGCCCGTGTTATTCAGGGGCAAAAAGCGAAGAAAGATTGCGAACGTCTAAAGCTGCCGTCGAATTCGATTTTAAATGTGATGTCGTTCGAACACGCGACCGCACGTTATTACCTTGAAGCCAGCTACGGCACGGTAGAACAAGTTGAAGACCTACACACTCTGCGTTTAACTCGTCGTGGTGTTACTAAGGAAGGTTTGGGTTCGGGTGCGTATTCAATTTATCGTTGTGACCTTGATGATACCGAACTGGTGTTTGGTTTGGGCGCGCGCGAACGTGCACTATCGGCCAAGCGTGGTGAATTAGAAACCTTGGCTGAACAAGCGAACGAAGCTAATCATCAGTTCCGCCAAGCCCAGCAATTACTGGATGCCGTTAATTTACTGCGTCACGTAACATTCGCAGACCAAATGCAGGGCATGTTAGATACTCAGTATCAAATGGATCAAGCTGAAAAAGCTTTGAACCAAGTTGACGTATCCGACTTTAGCAATATGGAAGACGAATTTACTGGCTTAAAAGAAAAAGCCGATGAACTCGATGCCGTGATTAAAGAGCTGGATGGTGAGCTAGGCCGTTTACAGCAAATGTTAAACGACAGCGAAAAATTCTGTAAAAACCTCAGCGATATGCAGGAAAAAACCTCTGAAATCGCCGATAAAAAAGAAGAAAACCTACGCGCTATCGTGAGTGTGTGGCCAGACTTTGATTCAGAAGCGCGTCTCGCCGCCGCCGATGCGGAAGCCAACGACAGCCCAGCCGAAGCCATCGAAAATATGCGCAAAAGCGTATCCCAAGAGCTTAATGCCACGGCTTACGAAATTGAACGCAATATTAACGAACACAATCTGCGTTGCCAAACCGCCGATGCGATTGTATATGCACCGGATTATCGCGAAGAGCACAGCGCCCATTTCTTTAAAGGCGTGTGTGGTTTGCAGCGTGAAATCGAACGCGTTCACAATCGCTTAAAGAACAATATTTTGGTTGAGAAACAAGACAAGCTGGCGCAATTACGCGAAAGCTTCAATAACGTTTTTATCACCAACTTGTGTCACTCGATTTACCAAGCGATTAATGATGGTAAGCGTATTCTGGAAGACCTAAACAAAGAATTGGCTCATCATCAGTTTGGTGCCGACCGTGAAACCTATTGGTTTGATTGGGAATGGGTGCCTGAATATAAGGAATATTGGCAGTTTTTTGATGAGGTAATTAAAAACCCATCGTTAGGTGATGGTGCTACCTTATTTACTGCGGATATTTCTGCAGCATCGAAAAAAGTCCGCGATCATCTGATGGCAATGCTGTTGGATGACGATGAGCAAAAAGCGATGCGTGAATTAGAGCGTATCTCTGATTACCGTAATTATCGTGCTTACGAAATTTACAAGCAGCCTGCGAATAAAGAGCCAATTGCACTTAGCCAATACGGCACAGGGTCGGGCGGCCAGTTAGAAACACCGGCGTATATTATTCGTTCAGCGGCGATTACCTCTGCCTTCCGCTTTAACGAAGGTGATACCCACTTGCGTGTGGTGCTGGTTGACGAAGCCTTCTCGAAAATGGATGAAACTCGTTCGAAAGAAGTGATTAACTACTTAACCGAAAGCTTAGGCTTGCAGTTGTTGTTTATTATGCCGACCAGTAAATCAGGGCCATTTATGGACTTGGTTTCTAACCAATTTGTATTCAGCAAAGTGCCGTTGGTGGGTGGCCAAAGCAAGGGTGAATTGCAAACCCGCGTTCTGGTGGATCGCCAAGAGTGCAACCAAGACAAAGTGAAAGAATTGTGGGCAAATCATCGCCGCACCATTCGCCACCAGGCTGCGCTCGACTTTATGGAAGAGTTTGCTTAATGACAGAGCAAACACCAGTGTACGGACAGGGTGATGCCTCGTACCGTGCCGCAGGGCAAGAAGAGGGTATTCGCCAACTGGTGGATGCGTTCTACGATGCTATGTGTGTATTACCCGAAGCGGCGACGATTCGGGCGATGCATCAAGCTGACCTCGCAGAATCGCGTGACAAACTCACGCGGTTTTTGTGTGGCTGGCTCGGCGGCCCTAAATTATACAGTGCTAAATACGGCCCGATTAATATACCCGGTGCGCACCGACACTTATCTATTGGCCCTGCAGAACGTGATGCTTGGCTTGCTTGTATGCGCGAAGGATTAAAATCTCAGCCATACGCGGATGATTTTAAGACTTATCTTCTCACCGAATTATGGAAACCGGCAGAGCGCAGCCGGACGCATGATTAATCGCGTTCGTTAAGTCATTGTGCAATCGAAAAAGTCCCGTCTCGACCGTTTTTTAAGCGTAAAAACCGGTACACCGAAAGGTGATATTCGTTTGCTACTCGCGCAAAAACGCGTGCAAGTGGATGGCCGTGTCGCCACCGATGCGCAACAAGTTATTGATCAGTTCTCTCACATCGCCCTTGATGGCGAAATACTGCAAAGCAATATCCGCCGCTACGTGATGCTAAATAAACCCGTTGGTGTGGTAAGTGCGACCAAAGACGACCAGCATACAACCGTGTTAGACCTTCTGAGTGAATATAACAACGGTGAGTTTTACGCACCGGATTTACACATTGTCGGGCGTCTGGATTTAAATTCGTCGGGGTTATTACTGCTAACCAATGACGGTGAATGGTCGCGGCATTTAATGTCGCCCGAGAATAAAGTCGCCAAGGTCTATGAAGTAACGGTCGAAAATCCCATCACTGACGAATGCATCCAAGCCTTTAGCGACGGCATCTATTTTCCCTTTGAAGGCATCACCACCAAACCTGCAAAGCTTGAGCGTATCAGCGAGTGCGTCGGTCGCGTAACGCTAGAAGAAGGCCGCTATCATCAAATCAAGCGCATGTTTGGCCGCTTTCGTAATCCCGTCCTTAAACTGCATCGAACTGCCGTGGGAAAGTTTCAGTTGGATGATAAATTGCTAGCAGGGCAGGCCAAGACGCTTTCAGATCAACGGATTGTTTGTGGGAAACTTTTCACCTGACTCTTAAGCCACTGTTGAAGTCAGTGTTGATTTTAACTTCGGCTATTGGGCGTCTCAATTTTCATTGTTTTTAGCTGAAACCCAGATCTGATGCGGGTTTTTGAGTCAAATCGCGCTTCTGACTATTCATGTCTGATTCATTTGGCTGGACTACTATTCATATCAAAAATGAAGACTATCTATATATAGCCCTTGAGAAATATTACAACTCTGTGTACAAAGCGTCCTTAAATTTAAACTCGATGGTTTAAAGGCCAAAAGCCACCATTGTTTGGTGCTTATCCGCACCGGTTTTGTAATCGATTTTTACCTACAGGAAAAAATCCATGCCTAAGATACAAGCAGACGCCCTGTTAGTGGGGGGTGGTGTTATGAGCGCGACTCTGGCCACTCTACTTAGCAAGCTAGACCCTTCTCTGAAACTGATTCTGGCGGAACGCTTGGATCACGTCGCCCACGAGAGTACTGATGGCTGGAACAACGCCGGTACTGGACACGCGGGCTATTGCGAACTGAATTACACCCCTGAAACGGCTGAAGGCGTAGAAATTGATCGTGCGCTAAGCATCAATGCTAACTTCGAGATTTCGTTGCAGCTTTGGTCGTCATTGGTGAAAACGGGTGAATTGCCTGCCCCTAATCAGTTCATCAATCCGACGCCGCATATCAGCTTTGTGTGGGGTGAGAAAAACGTCGCTTTCTTACGTGAGCGCTACAGCAAGCTATCTCAGCACCATTTGTTCAAAGAAATGGAATATAGCGAAGACTTCGCCGTTCTAAATCAGTGGATGCCTTTGGTAATGACTGGTCGCGATACTAGCGTACCAGTTGCTGCAACACGCATTTCACATGGTTCGGATGTTGATTTCGGTTCACTTACTCGTAATTTAATCGCTTCACTTGAATCTAACGAGCAGTTCAATTTGATGGTTAGCCATGAGGTAACCGATATAGAACGCGCTAAAGACAAGCGTTGGGATGTGCGTTTAAAGAATTTAGAAACTGGCAAGTCGATTGTTATCAGTGCCGCTAACGTGTTTTTAGGCGCGGGTGGTGGCGCATTACCATTGCTACAAAAATCCGGTATTCCCGAAAGTAAAGGATATGGCGGATTTCCGGTATCTGGCCAGTGGTTAGTGTGTCAGAACGATGAAGCGGTAAAGCGTCATCACGCCAAAGTGTATGGTAAGGCTGCTTTAGGTGCGCCCCCAATGTCGGTGCCGCATTTAGACACTCGCATCATTAACGGCAAGCCAGCCTTGTTGTTTGGTCCATTTGCTGGATTTACTACTAAGTTTTTAAAGAAAGGCTCGAAGCTTGATTTGATCAAATCAATTCGTCCAAACAACTTAGTGCAAATGATGGATGTTGGCGTCAATAACATGGATCTAACCAAATACTTAATTGGTGAAGTGCGTCAGTCGCACGAAGATCGCGTTAACGCTTTGCGTGATTACTTTCCTGAAGCTCGCAGTGATAAGTGGACGTTGGCTGAAGCCGGACAACGCGTGCAGATCATTAAGAAAGATGCGAAAGGTCGCGGAAAACTAGAATTTGGTACTGAGTTAGTTGCTTCTAAAGATGGTTCTATGTCGGCCTTGCTTGGTGCATCTCCGGGTGCATCGGTTGCTGCACAAGCCATGATTGAAGTGATTGAACGTTGTTTTGCGTCACGCCTTACTGGCGACTGGCAAGCACGATTAAAGGAACTTGTACCTTCGTACGGTGAATCATTAGTTAATGATGCAGATTTATTAGCTCGTGTGCGTGAAAAAACGTTGGGCACTTTAAAGCTAACGCGCGCCTAAGCGCAGCTTACATACTAATAACTCGCAACTTGCTTACCCGTAAGTCGCGACACCGTATTTAAAGATTTATAACATTTGGAGTTTTAATTATGTTGATTGGTATTCCTAAGGAAATCTTTCCTGGGGAAAATCGAGTGGCGCAAATCCCTTCAGGGATTCAGGCACTCCTTTCTGCAGGCTTTGAAGTCGTAGTACAAGAAGGTGCGGGTAGCAATGCACATTACCATGACGACGAGTATCGTAATTGTGGTGCGAGCATTGCTCCCGATGCGGCAGCCCTGTATGCCCAAGCAGACATCATTTTAAAAGTACGTCAGCCATTAGCTTCAGAAGCTGAGTTGCTGCGTGAAGATCAAACCTTAATTTGTTTGTTGGATGCGTGGTTCAATCAGCCATTAATTAAAACCTTGGCAGAACGCAAAGTTCGTTCTTTTGCTTTGGAGTTTATTCCTCGTACCACTCGTGCGCAGAGCATGGACGTACTGAGTTCTATGGGCGCGATCAGTGGTTATCGTTCAGTATTAGCGGGTGCCATGGCACTGCCACAATACTTCCCAATGTTGATGACAGCAGCAGGTACTATCCATCCTGCACGCGTATTCGTTATTGGCGCTGGTGTTGCTGGTTTGATGGCTATTTCTACAGCTCGTCGTTTAGGTGCTGTGGTTGAAGCCTACGATACTCGCGCAGAAGTACGTGAACAGGTTGAGTCACTGGGCGCTAAGTTTGTTGAATTCGATTTGCCACAAGAAGACAGCAAAAGCACTGGCGGTTACGCCACACAGAAGTCAGAAGAGTTCTACCGCAAGCAGCGCGAGCAGATGACGATCAAGGTATCGCAAGCTGACTTAGTGATTACTACGGCGGCGATTCCGGGTAAAACGTCGCCAGTTCTGATCACTAAAGACATGCTGCACTACATGAAAAAAGGTAGCGTAATTGTCGATTTAGCGGCTGAGCGTGGCGGTAACGTCGAAGGCACAGTGGCCAACGAAAAAGTTTATCTTGATGGCGTAACTATCATTGGCTACGTAGACCATGCGGGTCGTGTACCGGTACATGCGTCGCAATTGCTGACTAAAAACATCACCACGTTCTTACTCAATATGGCCGCAGACGGCCAATTGAATGTGAATATGGAAGACGACATCGTGGCCGCTACTTTGATCACCGAAGCGGGCGAAATCAAACACGCGGCTCTTAAAGCCCAGATAGAGAAGGAATAATTCTGATGGAAATGTTCATCATGATGCTGACGATATTCGTACTGGCAGTTTTCGTCGGTGTGGAAATTATTAACAAAGTGCCACCAACATTACACACCCCATTAATGAGCGGTACTAACGCTATTTCGGGCATCGTTGTGGTTGGTGCAATCATCAGTTCTGGCGGCAGCGAGCATACGACGGTGCTGTCTACTGTGTTGGGTGTGGTCGCGATTGCGCTGGCTACGATTAATATTGTGGCTGGTTTTATGGTAACCGACCGCATGCTCAACATGTTTAAAAAGAAGTAAGGTAAAGCATTCATGGAAATTTTAATTAACTTTGGTTATCTGATTGCTGCCATCTTATTTATTCTTGGCATCAAGGGTATGACCACCCCAAAAACAGCAGTACGTGGTAACCAAATGTCAGCAATCGGTATGCTGATTGCTGTGGTTGCAGCTTTGCTGGACTACAACGTTGTTGATTACACTTGGATTATTGTTGGTGTATTAATCGGCGGTATTTTAGGTGCCGTATTGGCTAAGAAAATTGCCATGACCGACATGCCAGAAATGGTTGCCGCATTAAACGGTGTCGGTGGCGGTGCATCTTTGCTGGTTGCCGCAGCTAACTACCTAGAAAGCCAAAAACTGGCTGAGATGGGTAAATTCGTTCCTACATACGATTGGTCTATTGCCGTTATTTTATCCATCCTGATTGGTGCTGTGACCCTAACCGGTTCTTTAATTGCCGTTGGTAAATTAAAAGGCAAAATTGGTGATGCTAAGAAAGTCGGTTTGTTTAAAGCCATCGTTAAAGTGGTATTGTTAACCTTAGTGGTTGGCGCAGGCTACTTTGCTTATGTTGATCCTTTGAACTCAGATATTCTCATCGCAGGTATGATCGTTTTATGCCTAGTGTTGGGTGTTTGCTTGGTAATGCCTATTGGCGGTGCCGACATGCCAGTTGTGGTGTCTTTGCTTAACTCATACTCAGGCTTGGCGGGTGCGTCTGCTGGTTTCGTATTGGGCAACAATGGTTTGATCATCACCGGTTCGTTGGTGGGTGCCTCCGGTATCATTCTGACCAGTATCATGTGTAAAGCGATGAACCGTTCACTGACCAACGTCTTGTTCGGTGGCTCTATGGCGGCAAGTGCTGGCGTTAGTAAAAGTGAAAACGATGCCTTCTATGATGGTAAAGTTAAATACTCAAGCGCTGATGAAGTCGCCATGTTGCTTGATAACGCACAAAAAGTGGTATTCGTACCGGGTTATGGTTTGGCTGTTGCTCAAGCGCAACACGCGACTCGTGAACTCGCGAACATGCTGGAAGCTAGAGGTGTGAACGTTAAATATGCTATTCACCCTGTAGCAGGTCGTATGCCTGGTCACATGAACGTATTGTTGGCAGAAGCGGAAGTTCCTTACGACCAGTTGGTCGAAATGGATACCATTAACCCAGAGTTCTCACAAACCGATGTTTCCATCGTTCTAGGTGCTAACGACGTTGTTAACCCTGCTGCTGCTAAAGATCCGCAGTCACCCATTTATGGTATGCCAATCTTAAACGTGCATAACTCTAAGACAGTGGTTGTGGTTAAGCGTGGTTTGTCGCCAGGTTTCGCTGGCATTCCAAACGAACTTCTTATTCGCGACAACAGCCTAATGGTTGCTGGCGATGCGAAAAAAGTTCTGCAAGACATGATTGGTGCATTGAAAGATCTGTAATATTAGGTCGTTTAATAAACCTTAAAAAGGCTCCTTCGGGAGCCTTTTTTATTGCTCTATTAATTTAGGCAGTTGAATTTTGTATATTTTCTAATGTTGAATACAAAGTTCTGTTTGCCCTGTTAGTTTGTATGTCTTTGCGGTTACACTCGATGGGTAGTTGTCTTCTGATTGTCGGACGGCAGCGTTACATTTGGAGTATGTAACATGCGTCTGATCGCAATTTTTACCAGTATTTTTATTTCAATATTATCGGTGTCATTACACGCCGATGACGCTGATAAAGCCCTCACAAGCGAGAAGCTGTCTGGGCAGGTGATGGACCAAACGCAGGAGCTTTCGGCTCGTATTCTCGCCTTTCGGCAGTTATACCCTGATATTCAAAATACGGCACCCCGATCAATTTGTGTTTGGGATCCGGTCGGCAAAACAGGGCCTATCTATAATCTTGCATTCGACCGCTCTACCTTGATGATGCAGTTAGGCATGTCGATAGACTTAAAGGCATACACGAATGAGGGCGTACTTACAGAAGATTTAAAAGCGGGGCAGTGCGATGCTGCCTTGTTTACAGGGCTAAGGGCACGTTCATTTAATCGTTACACGGGTACGCTGGATGCGTTGGGGGCGGTGCCAGACTCAAAGCACTTGAATTTAATTATGCGTGCAATTACCAGCCCTAAAGCAGCCGACAGAATGGAAGAAGGGCAATTTGTTGTTATGGGTTATGCACCATTAGGTGCCGTTTATCTTTTTGTGAATGATCGCAGTATCAATACCTTGGCTGATGTCGCGGGTAAACGCTTTGCCGTAATGGATTACGATGACCAACAAGTTAAAATGGTCGCTCGAATTGGTGCTCAGCCGGTGCCGACAGCGATTGTGAATATTGGATCTAAGTTTAATAATCGTGGCGTTGATATTATCCCCGCACCTTTAGTGGCCTACAATGTCATGGAGCTATATAAGGGGCTTAGCAATGGTGGTGGGATTATTTCATACCCTTTCTTTCAGATGACGCTGCAACTTGTTGGGCATACCGATAAGTTTCCTAAAGAATTTGCTCAGTTAATTCGAGAAGAATTTATGGGCCTCTATTTTGATATCCAAACCGTTATTAACGCCCAAATTGGCGAGATTCCAGATAGTGTATGGATTGCTGTTCCTGAAGACAAAATGCCGGAATATCAATCAATAATGCAAAGTTCAAGACTTAGGCTGCGTGATGAGGGCTACTATGATCCGGATATGTTGAGCTTGGCGCGTAAAGTTCGTTGTAAGTTTGAACCGGCCAGTTTTGAATGTGCCAATCCTATAGAGTGAGAAGTTAGCCGATAACCGTATTTCTTCCGTTATTTTTGGCGCGATAAAGTTTTTTGTCAGCCTCGCTTATTAATTCTTTGAGCGAGGTTTTCGATAAATCTAATTTACTGCTAACGCCAAAGCTCGCAGTGCATGAAATTATTTCGTTGTTGTATATCGTTATGTTCTCATCGAGAGCTTTACGTATTAGCTCGGCCAATTCTATGGCCTGTAGATGATTGGTATTCGGTAATAATACAGCGAATTCCTCACCTCCAAGGCGTGCAAATATATCGTCTTGTCGTAATGCTTTTACCGCCGCATGGCTAATATCAATAAGCACTTCGTCTCCGGCATCGTGTCCGAAATCATCATTGATTTGTTTGAAGTAATCTAAATCGAACATGATTACTGAAATAGGATGATGTCTCAGGTTCGAGTCACGGATAATTTCATTGCCGCGTTTAAAAAATGATCGCCTGTTATTCAGCCCAGTGAGAACATCGGTATCAGCAGCTTTCTCAGCTAAGACTTTAGCTTCGTGTAGCTCTTGTTCCATGAGTTTACGTTCGGTGATATCCATCGCTATTTCTATGCGAACTAGTCGACCATCGGGCCACTTAATCAGCTGATCTCGGCATTGATACCAATTACCATTGTGAGTGTTTTGGAACTCCCAAACATAGACCCCGCTGGGTTCTCCATGTTCGTTGACGAGTTTAGGGTTAGTACAAAAATCGCATGGATTTTGCTGACCTTTTTGTAATACCTCCCAGCAACGACGACCTTCGGGTGCTCCCCATTGGGTTTGGCCGTAGTCGTTGAAGAATAGAAGTTCATGAGTCTCGATATCAGCGACATATACCAAAGCATCTAAACTATTGAGAATGGTAGTGATGGCACTGTAATTCGCCTCGTTAGAATCGTGCTCACTCGTTTCGTGCTCGCTCATAAGCCTCTGGGTGCTGATAATAGATACTCCCTAGCTTAGATCTTCTGCTCGGAATGACCAATATATACTTATTATTGTTAAGGTTACTAAGTGTAAGCTGGTTTTAGGGTTTGCTGCGGTAATGAGATTACTGAGGACGATATATTGTTAAATAAGCATGATACAGGGCTGGTCGTTGTCGATGTTCAGGGCAAACTCGCGCACTTAGTGGGTGATGGCCATCAGGTGATTCAGCGTATTGCCACTCTGATTGAAGGAGCGAAAGCGCTAGGCTTGCCAATTGTGTGGCTAGAGCAAAACCCAACGAAGCTTGGCGTTACCGTACCGGAGCTTGCGCTGTTGTTGGCCCCCTTGAGTCCTATTGCCAAATTCACCTTCAATGGTTGTGCCAACGAAGCCTTTTGTAACGCTGTTGAGCAGGCGAATGTTCATAATTGGCTAGTATGTGGTGTCGAAGCTCATATCTGCGTGTACCAGACCGCTCTAGGGCTTAAAGAGCGAGGTTTTAACGTAGAAGTGGTGGTTGATAGCATCGCCTCGCGTGCAGAAGTGAGTAAGGACCTAGCAATAACGAAGCTAGCGACCAAGGGTGTGGGCTTAACCAATGTCGAGATGTGCTTGTATGAGCTTGTGCAAGATTGTCGCGCGCCCGAGTTTAAAACGATTCTTAATTTGATTAAGTAGGTTGATTCAAGAGAACGCGTTTACTGCGCAACAAACCAATGTTTTTGCCAGTAATTCATTACTTTTTCAGGATATTTAGTACGGCCTAAGCTGCCGTTGTAGCGCGCGAGAGCACGAATCCAGTCGCCTTTTTCGCGATCAAGATAGTGCTTTAAAATCGTACAGCCGTAACGCAAGTTAGTACGAGTATCCATCAGGTTGTCTTCAGGGCGGCCAATTTCATTTTTCCAAAATGGCATCACCTGCATATAGCCTTGCGCACCGACATAGCTGAGTGCAAAACGGTCGAAGGCACTTTCGGTTTGAATAACGGCGAGTACGAGTTCAGGCTGGATATTAGCGCGTTTAGCTTCGGCATGAATCATGCGCAGTAATTCTAGGCGTCGTTCGTCATCTTTTACATAGCGACGAAGGCGAGTTGACATATCAACGAGCCATACTTGGGCATCGAATTTATCTTCAAAAGAGTCTGCATTCGAAACAGCGTCTAGCAGGGCGGCTCGTAAAGCGGGGTCGTGTTCTTCTTCATTGATAGCATGACTGCTAACGGGTGTTAGCAGCACGCTAAATATAAAAGCGAACGCAGTAACCCAACGATTACTGCGTGCTTTTATGAATGGCCAGATCAGCATTTAACTCGCTGACGTAACAACTCAACAAAGCCGTCGAGAGCGACATCTTCTTTTTCACCGGCGCGGTGCTTATATTCCACCAAGCCTTCTTCTAAACCGCGATCACTCAATACGATGCGGTGTGGCAAACCCATTAATTCCATATCAGCGAATTTAACGCCTGGGCTGGTCTTTTTATCACGATCATCCAAATACACATCAAATCCGGCTTCTTTTAGCTGGGTGTACAAGGTTTCAGTCGCCGCTTGCACGACTTCTGAACGATGATAGTTCATCGGCACAATACCAATCTGGAAAGGCGCAATCGCATCTGGCCAGATAATGCCGTTGTCATCGTAGTTTTGCTCAATAGCAGCGGCTACAACACGGCTCACACCGATACCGTAACAACCCATGATCATAGTTTGATCTTTGCCGTTTTCGTTCAATACCGTGGCCTTCATCGCGGCTGAGTATTTAGTGCCTAGCTGGAATATATGACCAACTTCAATACCACGCTTGATATCCAAAACACCCTTACCGCAAGGGCTTGGGTCACCAGCAACCACATTGCGTAAATCAGCAACGGTGGGTAGCTCGGCATCACGATCCCAGTTTACGCCAGTAAGGTGAGCGTCTTTTTCGTTAGCACCACAGATAAAATCGGCTAGATGGGCCGCGCTGCGATCAACATAGCAACGAGCGGACAAATTGCGAGGGCCAACAAAACCGGTAACACCACCAATGGTTTGAATTTCTGCATCGCTAGCAAATTGCAGCGGCGATAACACACCCGGCAATTTCTCGGCTTTGATTTCATTGAGTTCGTGATCGCCACGAATAAACAGCACAACTGGCTCGCCTGCCGTATCTTCATCGGCATTTTCATCTTCACTAGTACCACGAACCACAATCGCTTTTAGGATCTGGTTGGCGTTTACGTTAAGCAAAGTAGCCAAAGCATCAATGCTGCTGGTATCTGGAGTAGATACTTGTGTCATCGCTTGGCTAGCGGCTGGGCGTTCGCCAGCAGGTGCAACAGCTTCAGCAAGCTCGACGTTCGCGGCGTAATCGCTCTCGTTAGAGAAGGCGATATCGTCTTCACCAGAATCGGCTAACACATGGAATTCGTGCGATAAAGCGCCACCAATCGAGCCGGTATCGGCCAATACTGGGCGGAAATCTAGCCCTAAGCGGGTGAAAATACGAGAGTAGGCGGCGTGCATAATTTCGTAGGTCTTGTTCAAACACTCTTCTGATGCGTGGAACGAATACGCATCTTTCATGATGAACTCACGTGCACGCATCACACCAAAACGAGGGCGGGTTTCATCACGGAACTTGGTTTGAATTTGGAATAAATTCATTGGCAACTGCTTGTAGCTGCTTAGCTGGTTGCGTGCTAAATCAGTAACCACCTCTTCGTGAGTAGGGCCAATACAGAATTCGCGATTGTGGCGGTCTTTAACGCGCAGTAATTCACCACCGTATTGGAACCAACGACCGGTTTCTTCCCATAATTCAGCGGGCTGAACCGCTGGCATTAGTACTTCTTGCGCGCCAGCATTTTCCATTTCTTCACGAACAATGGCTTCCACTTTGCGCAGCGAACGCAAACCAAGGGGCATCCATGTATACAAACCTGCAGCAAGTTTACGGATCATGCCCGAGCGCATCATCAACTGATGGCTAATAACGACGGCATCGGCAGGGGTTTCTTTTTCTGTGGCGATCAAGAATTGAGTGGCGCGCATAAGCTGTATTTGAACTTCCGAAGAATGAATAGATGACTCTATTCTAAAGCTTGTAGGCCTTGGCAGCAATTTAGCCTTTCGCGATAGTCAATTATCCTAAATTCTCTTGTCATATTGCGACCAGATTCGCCTTTTGTGGGGTTGAGCTCATGCTTCACTATGCGATACTGGCATACACACTCGGCGGTCAGGAAACGACATGCAACCGGCAGATCCGCATATACAATCGACTAAGCTAGCGACACGCGCAGAGTTGCCGGTAGCGGAATCTTGCCTACGCAACCAAAAGCCCATCGCAGACGTGCTGTCGCGCTTCTTGACCCCAGATATGGTGGTGTTTGAAGTGGGCAGTGGCACAGGCCAGCATGCCGCTTATATGACTGAGCAACTGCGCGGAATTCATTGGCAGCCATCGGAGTTGCCGGGCTGTTTATCTGCTATTCGAGCTTGGCGTGAGCATTCAAAACAGGCGGGCTTTTTACCTCCAGTCGAACTCGATATTAGCCAAGACATCTGGCCACTACGAAATATGGATGCGGTGTTTAGCGCCAACGTCGTTCATTTCGTTGGCTGGAGCCAAGTCGTCGCCATGTTTAAAGGCATTAGCCGTTCGTTAAAAGACAATGGCCTAGTGCTTTTGTACGGCCCGTACAATTACGATGGCCGTTTTACCAGCGAAGGCAATATTGCTTTAGACGAATGGCTGAGAATGCGTGACCCTGATAGCGGCATTAAAGACTTTGAACAAATCGTCTTGCTTGGCCGCCAGCATCAACTGCATTTATTGCACGATATTGAAATGCCCGCGAATAATCGTATGCTCGTGTTCGAGAAACATCCGCAGCCCTAGCTGCTTTAATAGTAACAACCCGTTGGCTGTAAACATTCGCAGCCTCATACGATTAGCAGGACGCCTCCCATGAAAGACCTACAAACTTGCCCTTGGGCGCAAGGTGATATCTATATTGCCTATCACGACAACGAATGGGGCGTGCCGAATCGGAATCGCAACCAATTATTCGAAAAAATCTGTCTTGAAGGCCAACAAGCCGGACTCAGTTGGATTACCGTGCTGAAAAAGCGCGATAACTACCGTAAGCGTTTTCATCAATTTAAACCCGAAAAAGTCGCCGCAATGACCGATGCCGACATCGCCGACTGCTTAACCGATGCAGGGCTTATCCGCCATGCAGGCAAACTTGAAGCCATTCGTAAAAATGCCAAAGCATGGTTAGCAATGGAAGCACAGGGCATTGATATGGTGGAATGGCTTTGGGCATTTGTCGGCAACGAAATCAAAGTGAATCACCTCAAAAATATGAGCGAAGCCCAAGCTCAAACTTCTGAATCCCAAGGCATGAGCAAAGCATTAAAAAAAGCAGGGTTTGGCTTTGTCGGCCCAACAACCTGTTACGCCTTTATGCAGAGCATGGGCATGGTGAACGACCATATGACCAACTGCCCGTGTCATCCGGATAACTTGAAGGCGTGAAATAGCATAATGAAGAATGTTTATTTGGGACGGTGTAGTGGTCAAAGTATTTTAAGTATTGCTAGAGCTTATTAATTTATGCGCAAAACCGATAAGAAAATAGATAAACAAATTTGCGAAGTTCTGACCGATGTTTGCGAAGCTGCCTTAACAAAAAATAGCGGATTTCAGTGGCTAACCCATTTGGTTAACTATTCAAGCTTTCCGAAAAGCTTGAGGGTAGTTTGCGTATTCGACACAAACGAAAGACTAAAAGCGTTTAATTCGAATAATGGCCACCTTGAGTTTAACGCTACTATTCAAAAGGCGCTCGCAGGTATCGGCATTAGCATCAATAACGCTCAGATCTCGTACGATACCGAAGAGAATTGTGATAAGGCGAACGGTGGCAAGTGGGCTGCTAGGTTTGCGAATATAACAGCTTAAGATGATTTGCCTGTGATTTTTAGAATCGAATGCCATGTTAATCGTCGCCAACTCAAACCACTTACCACTATACTTACGCCTTTTATAGCTAGAAACACCAGATGTCTAAGATTTTTATCATTGGCTTACCCAGAACCGGCACTACGAGTATCAGTGTTGCGTTACTCGAACTGGGATTCTTAGTAGCCCACACCGCGTTTACTAAAAAAGCCTTTGAAGTAGCGGAGGCCATATCCGACGCCCCGTGTTTTAGCGACTATCAACATTTGGATGAACTCTTCCCTAATTCTAAATTTATCTACTTATCTAGAAATATGGATGAGTGGGTACCATCAATCACCATGCTCCTCGAAAAAATGGCACCACATTTAGAACCTAAAACTGGGTATTTTAACCCCATCTTAAAGCGTAGCTTTCACCATACCTTCTCACCGACGCTGCCGTTATCAGCTAATGAACTCATAGACTGCTATCGACGCCATCAGCAAGCCGTGTTTGAGTATTTTAAAGATCGCGATGATCTTTTATCTATAGATGTCAGCGAGCAGGGTAGTCTGCTCAAGATGAAAAAGTTTTTAGGAGTCGATGCGCAGGGCAGTGAAGACTTTCCTAAGCTTAATGCTGGGCGCAACGTCGCCAACTGGAAGGAGTACAAACATCCGAACAAAGTAAATTCTAATCTCGCTGGTATCGAGCATAGAAAGTACTTTGATTATGAGTTTTTTGAATATTAGTTGTTTTTATTGAGTCATGGGGAAGTCATATTCTGGATATCGGACACCTCACTTGTTAGATATTGGTGTCCGTTAAAGCGGGGAAGATCAGGGTCCGGTGGAGCTGTTGGTTATGTTTTTGTTAATTAAGGTACTCATAAAATATGTACCAGTTTTTACTAATTTTCTTATAACCCTTTTGATAAGGGTTTAACCCCGAAGGCATTTTATCTAAGTTTTCATAAAGAGGCTTAACAGATTCTGATTTTGAATATAGATAACCCTTATTTTCCGTTTCGAAACTTTTGAAATCAATTGAAACAGCACCTTTAATAAAAGGCTCATTTCCAACAGAAAATACACTTAATTGCTTCATAAATTTTAAACAAACAGGGCCAGGTTTATTGCCTGTAAGGCAATCTGATTTTGGCCCAACTAGCTCTTGAAACGCGTTTCTATTTTGCTCGAAGTGAACAATCATATCTTTATCCGTTGCTTCAATAGAGCATGCAGAAAGAAGAATTGTTGAGATCAGTGAGAGTGTTCGTATCATATTCTAAACATAACGCTCAAAGCAGCCGCGCGTTTTTTGCGTCGGCTGCCTTTGCTTGTTAACTGCTGATGCTCGATTCACGATCAAGTACCCAGCAGCGTGGATTGTGGTTAAAACCAATATGCTCGTAATACTGATTGGCTGCCGGAGCAGCAATGAGTATAAGTTTACATTTGGGGCCGAGTTGCTCTTGTGTGAGAATTTGAAGCTGCTTGCCAATGCCGGATTTTTGATGATTTTTACTTACGGCCAAATCAGAGAGATAACAGGCATAGTGAAAGTCCGTCATGCTTCGAGCTATGCCGACAAGTTTACTACCAGACCAGGCGCTGACTGTTAGGTTGCTGTTAGAGATCATACCTTCCATGCAGTGCCTATCATCAATCGGGCGGCGCTCACCCAGAGTTGAGTTGACCAGCAGTTCAATGAATTGATCGGTAGTTACTGGCTCATTGATTTTGTATTCGATGCTCATATCTTCCTTGTGCAGTTAACAGTTTTATTCATACGCATGCGCGTTTTGACACTTCGCTTCCCTTTTATCTTTCGAGTCTAACCCACTGTCTCTGCTACGAAAAGCACCCAAAATAAGCAGACTCCTTAGCACGTAAACGCGCAAAAAATCTGTCAATTCGTTAGATGCACTGTATGTAACCTACAAAACTATCAGTAAATATCACAGTCAATCTATTTCCACCGCCCACAAAAAAACGCACCGACGTGCGCTTTTAATCATCAAAAATGCGATGAAAAATCACCGACTAACAAGTCGTTTGAATCACCTCGACAATCGCACCCGTCAGCGTCGCCAAGTCTTCGTTATTCATAATAAACGGCGGCATCACATACACATTATTGCCAAATGGCCGCACCCATATCCCGCGCTCGACACAGGCAGGTTGCAGCACTTTCATATCTACAGGCTCATGCAGTTCCACCACGCCAATAGCACCCAACACGCGCACATCAGCCACAGCAGCAAACGCCCGCGATGAGGCCAAGCCACGCTCTAATTCTGTTTCAATACGCTGCACTTGCGCTTGCCAATCGCTACTCAATAGCAAATCCAAACTGGCACAGGCAACGCGACACGCAAGCGGATTGCCCATAAAGGTTGGGCCGTGCATAAAGCAGCCGGCTTCGCCTTGGCTAATAGTTTCCGCAACATGACGCGTGGTTAAGGTTGCCGCCAAGGTCATATAGCCACCAGTAATGGCTTTGCCGACGCACATAATATCCGGCGAAATATCCGCATATTCACAGGCAAACAACTTACCTGTCCGGCCAAAACCTGTGGCAATTTCATCGGCAATTAACAGCACATCGAACTCTTCACACAAGCCACGCGCTTGGCGTAAATACTCAGGATGGTAAAAGCGCATACCGCCAGCGCCTTGCACAACCGGCTCTAAAATCAATGCTGCAATTTGCTCATGGTTCTCTGCTAATTGCGCGCGCAGTGGCTCAATATCGGTAGGATTCCAGTCACCAGAGAAGGTGGTTTGCGGTGCAGGGGCAAAAAACTGCTGGGGTAAAATGCCCGAAAATAAGTGGTGCATACCGCGCTTAGGATCACATAGAGACATCGCTCCTAAGGTATCGCCATGGTAGCCGCGCTCTAGCGCCAACAAGCGATTTTTTCCCGGCTTGCCACGCGCATGTTGATATTGAATGGCCATCTTGATAGCCACTTCAACCGACACCGAACCAGAATCCGCTATAAAGACTTTATCCAATCCATCCGGTGTTAGGGCCACCAGCCGCTTGGCTAATTCAATCGCAGGTTCATGAGTTAAGCCGCCGAACATAACATGACTCATACTCTGCAATTGCTCAGTGACAGCAGCATTCAATACGGGATGATTGTAGCCATGAACCGCACACCACCAAGACGCCATACCATCAATCAATTCTCGACCATCTTCCAGTTGCAAACGCACTCCCTTGGCGCCGACCACTGGCCAAATGGTGGCTGGCTGAGTCATCGAACTGTAGGGATGCCAAATATGCTCGCGATCAAAAGCGAGGTCTAAACCGTTCGATGTCATGCGTTACTCCTAATTTCTGCATTAACCCACTAGAAAAACCAAACCTAGTAGCAAACCAACCGCAGTAGTAAACCTAAAGTCTCTGGTGTAGTTGACCAATTATCCGCGCCCATTATGATAAAGGCCTTCCCAACTGTCGAGTCACCCTGTTGAGTCATTCATGAGCTGGCAACACCGACTACATTCCAAACTGCAACAACGTCGCGACCAACATCTCTGGCGTCAGCGCAGCGTATTAAATTCTCCACAAGATGCTCATGTTGATTGCAACGGCGAGACTTTAGTTAACTTTTGCAGCAATGATTATCTAGGCTTAGCCGCGAGCGGTGGCGAAGATTTAGCCACAGCCGCTCGACGCTGGCAGTTCGGTAGCGGTGCATCGCACTTAGTGTGTGGTCATAGCCGAGCCCATCATGCTCTAGAAGATGCCCTAGCGGAGCTAACGGGATATCCACGCGCGCTTCTGTTTTCAACCGGCTATATGGCTAATATCGGTGCGATTAGCGCGCTAGCACAACGTGGTGATCGGGTGATTCAAGACAAGCTCAATCATGCCTCATTACTCGATGGCGCCATTCTTAGCCGCGCCGACTTGCAACGCTTTCGCCATGCGGACTATGAACATCTTGCCGACTTATTGAACAAGGACGATGCCCGCGGCGAAACACTCGTAGTGAGCGATAGCTTATTTAGTATGGATGGTGATCTTGCGGATGTGCCGCAACTCAGTCGTTTGTGCGAGCAGACGGGTTCACTGTTGATGATTGACGATGCCCACGGCTTCGGCGTACTTGGCGAAAACGGCGGTGGCGTACGCGAACATTTCGGCTTAACAACACAACAATTACCTGTGTATGTCGGCACCTTAGGTAAAGCACTGGGCGGCTATGGCGCTTTTGTTGCTGGCTCTAACGATCTAATTGATTACCTAATTCAATTTGCCCGCCCTTACATTTATACCACCGCGCTACCACCGGCCGTTGCTGAGGCTATGCTGGGCAATCTGGAGCGTTTGCAAGATAACGCCCGCCGCCAGCAGCTATATGCTCGTATCCAGCAATTCCGTAGCGGCGCTGAGCAAATGCACTTGCCCCTAATGGCATCACAATCCCCTATTCAACCATTGTTAATTGGCGACTCAGCGAAGGCCATCGCACTCAGCAACGAGTTACGCGCGCGCGGCTTGTGGGTCAGCGCGATTCGTCCACCGACGGTTGCTGAAGGCAGTGCACGTTTACGCGTGACGCTTAGCGCTGCGCATAGTGATGATGATGTGAAACGCCTGTTAGACGCATTATCGGCGATATGGCAGAACGATAACACCTTGCCCCGCGCATCTGAGCAGGTGCTATGACAGTCAACAAAGAGCTCTGGACTCAGCTACACGAGAACCCCAGTACAACCTCGATTGATTGGTGTTGGCTTCCGGGCTGGAGCTTTGCCCCCACCGTATTTGCTGAGCTGTATCAGCAACTGCCGGGACGACATTGGGGCGCCAATATTCACAGCACGACTGCCACGTTCACGGAACAAGCTCAAACACTGGCGGCGCAAGCGCCTGATAACGCTATTTGGATTGGCTGGTCACTTGGTGGAGCGCTGACGATGGCTGCAGCCACAAAATCTAACGCTCGTTCGATTATTACCTTAGCCACAGGAGCGAGCTTCACTCAAAGACCAAATCAACAAGGTGGGATGTCGGCGACGCAATTCGAAGATTTTAGCCATCAATTTAATACGGCGCCCGCCAAAACGGCTCGCCGTTTTCTCGGTTTGTGCAGCCAAGGTAGTACGGATGCGAAAGCCACTCTGCGTGCGCTAGCTGAGCATCAATTACCTGCGGAAGAAGCTTTCGATGAATTGACTCATAGCTTAGCGTGGCTGGGTGATTATCAGCTAGACACGCAAAATGCCAAATCACCGCAACAACATTGGTACGGCAACGATGATGCGTTAAATCCGCACGGTTTAATTCCAAGCCAGCCATCTTGTAGCTCTGGTCATGCCTTTTTTCTGAGGGCTGAAGGTCGGGATGAATTGTTAGCCACCTTAAAACCATTCGTCCAAAACACTCAGACGACACGCAATAAACAGCTTGTTGCCCAGCAGTTCAGTCGTGCAGCCCGCAGCTATGATGACGCAGCCAGTATTCAGCAACGCACAGTAAGTCGCTTACTGGAGCAAATAGGTGAAATAAGTGGCCATTGGCTAGATATTGGATGCGGCACCGGTGCCGCGTTACCTTCTTTATTGGCGCTGGGTGCTGAGCATATCAGTGGTATTGATTTGGCCAGCGGCATGCTCGAACAAGCCGCCCAACGTAAAGGCCTGTTACCCAATCAAGTGACCTTATTACAGGCCGATGCTGATGACCTACCAATTGATAGCAACAGCCAAGACGGCGTGTTTTCAAGTCTCATGCTGCAATGGAGCGAAGATCCAAATTGCACATTGCAAGAGTGGTCACGAGTTTTAAAGCCTAATGGCTTACTAGCAATCGCCACCTTAATTCCCGGCACTCAACGTGAACTACGTCAAGCTTGGCTAGCCATTGATAATCAGCCGCACGTGAATCACTTTACCGATACCAAGACCTTAAAACAGGCACTACAAGACAATGGCTTGACCTTGCTCCATGAGGCCCAATCCTGTTTACAAGAAGACTATGCATCACTACCAGAGCTATTGCGCGGACTAAAGGCCATAGGAGCAACTAACGTAAATCCAGGGCGCCGCGTAGGCTTAGGCGGTCGTGCCGCGCTGATACAGCTCGATAAGCATTACCCCCGTAACGCCGACGGCACACTCCCACTCAGCTACGAAGTGATTTGGCTCATCGCCCGCGCAGGAGCATAACCATGCAACGTTATTTCTTAACAGGCACAGATACCGATACCGGCAAAACCCTGATCAGTAGCGCACTCTTATTGAATGCACGACAACTAGGTTTCAGTACCTTTGGTTTGAAACCAGTCGCAGCGGGTTGCGAACACATGAATGGTGAATGGCAAAACAGCGATGCCCGCCTGTTACGCCAGTACAGCACCATCACGGCTAGCTACCCAGTGCATAACCCCATCGCCTTAGAAGCCGCTATTGCACCGCACATAGCAGCACAACGCGAAGGCATAGCACTGAGTGTTAGTTCACTTTTTACAGCCTGTCAGCCCGCGTTAGAAATAGAAGCCGACCGACAAATAATAGAAGGTGCCGGTGGTTGGTTAGTCCCACTCAACGATACCGAAACCTTGGCCGACTTTGCCTGCGCATTAAAACTGCCCGTTATTTTGGTGGTTGGCATGCGCTTGGGTTGCATCAACCATGCGCAACTAAGCGCGCAGGCAATACAAGCCAGTGGTTTACCATTAGCGGGATGGGTAGCGAACTGCCTGCACGCCGATATGGATGCACAGCAGGATAATTTGGACTATTTAACTCAGTGGTTTCAGCGCCAGAATGTCGAGCACTTAGGCACTGTGCCTAGGTTTGCAGGAATCGATGCCAGTAGAGAAGAAGAACTGAGCGCAGTAGCCGCGCATCTGCATTGGCCGACTGATTTAAAAACTCTTTAATTTCCTTCGCCAAAATAATTTGGCCCCCTCTTTTTTAGAGAGGAGGCCATATAGCACAGTCGAATTAAGCGCCCTGTGTGTGAGAGCGCATCTCTAACTTTAATCGTAACCAATCGCCAAGGGCACAAACGCAACGATCAAGAGTGCCGTAGCCATCGTTACCAGCGGTAGAAGAATCCGCTCATTACGATACCAGAAGTTCTCACCAGCACTCTCTTCCTTCGCCAATTCGAACTCCCGTTCGCCAACCACCTGTCGCGTTAACAGATGATTCAGCGCCACCGGCGGGCTTAGATAGCCAAGCTCGAAGGCCACAAGAGTCACCATCCAGAAATGCACCGGATCAATGCCATTCTTGTAGGCGATATCCGCAATCGTGGCGGTTACCAGCACAACCGCACCGTATGGGTCCATAATCATGCCGATAAAGACCAACATACCAACTAGCAGGGCCATCGCCATCCAAATTGAGCTAAATTCCGCCGGTAATAACAGCATGATTTCGGCGCGATCAATTACACCACCAATGCCCATCGTCATGCCCATCAGCATCAGCAAAGCACCGATATGACCGGTTGCTTCCGTGGTCGCTTCGCGCACAATTTTCTCCATCGAATCACGACCGGTTTTAAGGTCGTTCAAGGAAGCTCCTACCCGCTCTTCGATGTAATCAATGTTCATATTCTCGCGTTTTAGAACATCTTTTTCTTGCGTCAAACGCTCGTAGAAAAGAATAACTAACATTAATACTGGCAGGATAATCGGAGCTGAGAATTCATCAAGATACGCATTCAGCAATAAAGCATACGCACCTAACGTCACCGCGATCAAAATAACATAAGGAATCAAAGGCTTCAGTGCGGCCAGAAACTCAGGCCAAACATCGCCTGTTGGCTTACGGTATTCGAGTGGCGCTTTACGAGTTATCAGGGCAAAAACGGCAAACAATAAGGTGGTCAGAAAGAAAACTTTCACCCCCCAGCCAAACAACTGGTCGGTTGTTACTTCATTGTTGAGTGCCGCTACGATCACCACAAGCAAACAAGGACGCAAAACTACACCAAGCGAACCAGACATAGCCGTCGCTGCAAGCGCTAACTGACGGCGAGCACCGGCACGACGCAGCTCCATAAAGATCAAGCCACCGACCGCGATAACAAAGATACCTGAACCGCCGGTATATGCTGTTGGAATGGCCGCCAGAGCCACAACGGCAACCGCTAGCATTTCAGGAGGAAGATTGAATGGGCGGAAGATATTAAATATTTTTTGCGCCATCTCGGTACGTTTAAGCAGCATACCGACCCAAACGTACAGGCCAACGTTCAAAAATAACTGCGACAGCTCCATCATTTGATTCAGATAGATAGCAATACCGGAAGGATGACTCACTGAGAGAAAGTAGACACCGGCTATCATCGCCATATTTGCATAAAGTGGAATCGCCAGTTGCGCCTTTAGAAAGCTACCGCCAGGTTCGGCTTCCTTGGGCACCACAATCATTTGATACAAGGTAATGAGGATTGGCGAAGCAAAACCAAAAATCCAAATCCAGTGCAGCGCCGCATGTTCAGTAGTGACTTCAACTCCAGCAGAGAAGGCGATCACCTTAAAGCTATAAACAGAATAAAACAGAAGGCAGAAGGCGATAAACTGAGCACCCGCAGACACACGATAATCCATCGCCGTGACGGTAGGACGCAGAGCTATATGATGACGTGTGACGAGTGCCGTACCACCACATATCAATACGAGTATGGCGAGCAAGATGCGCTCAACAGACATCCCAGCACTACCAAACTCAGCGATGCCTTTTTCAACCGAACGGAAGATCTGCACGCCCGTCGTTATCCGATCTTTCGTAGCATTGTACTGATCGAACTTTTCCTGACACTGGCTCTTTACTGCCTCCAGAGATCTCCGAATAGCAACAGGATCAACGGGATCTGGCTCAAATAAAGAGAAGCCATCGTCTTCCGGTATGGCGTTACGCTCGGCAATCAAGCGTTGAGTTGCCACTTCGACATCCATATTGACGTCGCAGCTTGGTTGAACCGGATCTTCGCGTAATTGAAAATATCCTTCCCAGATCGCCTCACCTAGCTGCAGCAACTGTGCATGCATGGTGTGACTGGTATTCAAGGTTATGACAAATACTAGGACGAGAAACGCAGGTAAAGCAGCTAGCCACTGATATAATGTACGGTTGCCCGCACTTACCTTTTGATCCATGAAAGACCTCAATTTATTATTTTTAATTAAGCCATAACTCAATAGCGTAGGCTTGGGCCTTTCATTCTATTGAACACGTGTCTAGTAAATGATACCTGAGTATCTTTTTCGGTCAATACTAGATGCGCTGTCGTTGACAAAAGCGTCATTGATTACCCTGTTTGACCACTAATCTGACGGAACGTAACAGCTTTTGCTATAGTCAAAGGCATCGACAACAGTTTGAGTCAAATTCCCGAATTCCATGGAAACTACGCTGAGCCAACAATTGCAGCGCTTTATCCCGTTTGATGAATGGTCAGAAGACATCATCGACGGGCTTCTGCCGCACTTCCGCATCTATATCCTCGATAAAGGCAAGGTCGTATTCAAACGCGGCGATGCTGACGAAGAGTGCCACTTTCTTCTGAAAGGCACGATGGACCTTGCGGATGAACACTTCAATGTCACCAATGTTGATGCCGAGGACGACGATAACTTCATGGCACTCGACAGCACACATCACATCCATCGCTATGCGGGTATCACCACTAGCGAATGTGAATTTGTATCAGTTAAACGTGCACACTTAGATTTGATTTCGACGTGGGCCGAATTACGCACGGACATCCGTCAATCTGGCGACACTGAAGATGACGATAGCGACTGGCTTGAACGCCTAGTGACCTCAGAACTGTTTAATCGCATTCCTGCAGGGAATATTCAGAAGCTGCTGTCGCGCTTCGAAGAAGTCCCAGTAAAACTTGGGGATGAGATCATTCGCCAAGGTGAGCCCGGTGAACATTGCTACGTTATCAAACACGGCAGAGCGCTAGTCACTCGCTCTGATGGCGAAAATATTCAAACACTCGCGGCCTTAACACATGGCAACCTGTTTGGAGAAGACGCTCTCGTAAGCTCACTTCCTCGTAATGCCACCATCACCATGAGCAGCGATGGCGTTCTTATGCGTCTAGCGAAAGAACATTTTGATGCTCTACTGCGCCAACCTGTGGTGACCTTCATCACGGCGAAGCAAATAGAAAAACTGGTGGAAGAAGGCGATACCGGCACTGTCGTGTTAGACGTGCGTCACGAAGAAGAATATGCGGCCGATCCTATGTTACGAGCACGCAACATACCGTTGGCTAAGTTGCGTGATCGCCTAAAAGAATTAGAGCCTGCGTTCATTTACATCGTAGCGGGAGGCAATCGAGCAGAGGCGGCAGCCTACATATTATCGGAAGCTGGATTTGATGCGCGGGTATTAAAAGAACCGCAATAATTCTTAACTCATATGCATAAAAAAACCCGCCAATGCGGGTTTTTTTTATGCAAGTTGCGAAGGCAATTACAAAGCCTCAGCAGACTCGGATAGATACTTAGCCACACCTTCTGGTGAAGCATTCATACCTTTATCGCCTTTATTCCAACCCGCTGGACACACTTCGCCGTGCTCTTCATGGAATTGCAGCGCATCAACCAAACGGATCAACTCATCGATATTACGACCCAGTGGTAAATCGTTGATATTTTGCGCGCGTACAACACCGTCTTTATCAATGATAAATGCACCGCGTAAAGCAACACCACCCATGGTTTCAACGTCGTATGCTTTGCAGATGCCATGATCGATATCTGCCGCCATAGTGTATTTAACAGCACCAATACCGCCGTTATTTACTGGCGTGTTGCGCCATGCATTATGAGTAAAGTGAGAATCAATAGAAACAGAAATGACTTCAACACCCATTTCAGTAAATTTATCCATGCGCTTATCAAGAGCAATCAGTTCCGATGGACATACAAAGGTGAAGTCCAATGGATAAAAGAACACAACCGCGTATTTTCCTTTAATGGCATCGTACAAGTTGAATTCTTCAACAATAGAACCGTTACCCAATACTGCCGGAACGGTAAAGTCTGGGGCTTGCTTTCCTACCAATACGCTCATTTTAATGACTCCATGTGGATTGTTATAATTTGCAGATACCCTGCAATATAAGGCAGAGTAGCTATCATACATTGCGTATCTGGCTAATCATACCGCCACTACCAGATAAATCGCGCCCAATAATACAAGGGTTATTCTTATAAGAAACCCTGTTTGCCCATGATGTTAGATTGTAGGTTATTACTGTTTTGATGATGCGCCCGTTGACCGGAAATCACGCCAACAAATACCTGCCTTGGTCTATGGTTTGGGCCTTGACGCTATCCATTATCTTGCACACTGCACTCTTCATCTCTGCGCGCACTGAAATTCATTACGAACGACCGCACACTATTATCAATGCCACTATCCAAACGACAGTAGCTAAACGTAACGACAGTCAAGATCAACGCGGAGATTCTGGTAACAGCAGTCTAGCGGATGCACCGACCGCACGAGACGCTAGCCGCGCAGCGGTAGCCGCAACGCCAGCTTCAGCCACACAACCCAAAAAAACCGCACAGCCCAGTACGGCACCGGCAGCCAGCGCCCCAAGTAAAACGCAAGCGAGTAAGCCTGTTGTGGCAGCTAATCAACCCCGCGCCGCCAAATCCGCACGCCTAAGCGACCAAGAACCGCAACAAGAAACTGAGGCGCCAAGCGCACTGCAATCACTAACCAATGCCATAACGCCCTCCCAACCAGCGCCAACAACAGTACCACCCACTGAAGCAAAACCAGTGGAAGACGCGAATATCGCCAGCAATCCCAAGTCTGCGACAAACAGTGCTTCACTTAAAATTCGCGGTGACGAAGACGTAATCACGGATCCTGTCGAGCGTGCTTATTACAAGGAGCTAATGGCGCATCTAATGCGCAAACTTCCAGCTCATCCTCCAGGGATTATTGGCAATGTGCGCTTACAGCTCGAAATCAACTACTCCCAAGTTATCACCGGGGTCGAAATTATTGTCAGCAGTGGCGATAAGCGCACAGACGAATGGGCGCGACGAGCAGCACTGTCAGTTAGTCCAGTTCCTCCAGTACCCAAAAGCCTACTGCAGCCCTACTATTTTCGCCCAACCATCAAACTCGCAGACTAACTCGCGGCGAAAGGTTTCTGTTGACCACTTAGCTCGCTATGATGAAGGTCACTTTCGTTATCGGATTATCTCTCCTTCATGGATTCTACAATTTTAGCGTTCGCCTTCGTCGCCATATTAGCATTCGCTTGTCAGTGGCTAGCATGGCGCGTGAAGCTTCCCGCGATTCTCTTTTTACTTGCCTCTGGCCTCATCGTAGGACCGCTCACTGGATGGTTTGATCCTGATCCGCTATTCGGCGACCTACTCTTTCCGCTGATATCACTATCGGTTGCTATTATCTTATTTGAAGGCAGCCTAACCCTAGATTTTGCCGAGATTCGAGCGCAAAAAAACGTTGTACAAAGATTAATCACTATTGGCGCTTTAGTAACGTGGGGCGTCATTGCCGCTGCCACCCATTACTTATTCGAATTGAGTTGGTCTTTAAGTGTGCTCTTTGGCGCACTGACTGTAGTTACCGGCCCAACCGTCATTGTACCTATGCTACGGACTGTGCGGCCCAATGCCTCAATCGGTAATATCCTGCGCTGGGAGGGGATTCTTATTGATCCCATCGGTGCACTACTCGTGGTGGTAGTGTATGAATTTATGGTGGCGCAAGGTCAAGCCTTAGGCCTAACCAGTGGCCTACTTGCGTTTGTCGAAATTATAGCCGCAGGCAGCATCATGGGACTTGCTGGCGGTTGGATATTATCCGCGATACTAAAACGTCACTGGGTTCCAGATTATTTAGAAAATCTAGCCACTCTATCGTTAGTTTTTGTGGTCTTCGGTGTAGCTAACGCCTTAGCACACGAATCCGGTTTATTGGCGGTAACCTTAATGGGGATGTGGCTTGCGAATCAGAAAGATATTCGCATGGCTGAAATTCTCAACTTTAAAGAAAATCTAACCGTTGTTTTAATCTCAGGGCTATTCATTATTTTAGCGGCTCGCCTAACACTCGACGACATTATTGCACTGGGTTGGACCCCTCTTATTTTGCTGGCGATCATGCAGTTTGTAGCCCGCCCGCTATCGGTTCTTATTTCCTCTACTGGCAGCACATTAAGGTGGCAAGAAAAGGCGCTATTGTCTTGGATTGCACCACGCGGCATCGTTGCCGCCGCTGTATCCGCGCTCTTCGCAATTAAGTTAGAACAGGCTGGAGAAGAAGGCGCTTTGATATTAGTCCCTCTCACGTTCAGCGTAATTTTTGGCACAGTCGTTCTGCAAAGCGCAACCGCTGGATTTCTGGCCCGCTGGCTTGGCGTTAATGAGCCACCGCCCAATGGTTTTTTAATTGTTGGCGCCAATAGTGTTGCTCGTGCCGTTGCCACCGAATTAAAAAAGCACAACGTGCGGGTACTCGTCAGCGATTCTAACTGGGACAACATCCGCGCAGCCCGCATGAAAGGGCTTGAAACCTTCTTTGGCAATCCCGTTTCAGAATACGCTGAGCAACGCCTAGATTTAGTCGGTATTGGTAAACTATTGGCACTATCTCCTGAGCGCAGCAATAACACAGTAGCGGGAATGCGTTTCGGATCAGAGTTTGGCACGCACAACATTTACGCGTTACAGACGACCTCGGAGGCTAAACTTAGCGAAAAACACCAACATGGCGAGGAACACAGAGGGCAGCGCTTATTTGCTGAAACTATGACCTATAGTAAGTTTTCAAGCCTATTGTCCCAGGGGGGCGAAATGCACTCAACGCGTCTAACTAAAGAATTTGGCTTTGAGAAATTTATCGATATCAACGGTAAAGAAGCGATTCCCCTATTCGCTATTACACCGGAAGGCAAGGTTCAAATATGTGTAATTGGGCGTGAATTTAAACCCAGTGCTGGTTGGACAATCGTCAGTTTGTTTACACCTAGCTTGGTTACAGAGCGCGCTGCGTCTAACACAGCGACCTCCTAGGTCGTTGTGTTTTGACGCCAAATAATTATGTAACATTTTGTGACAAAAATAAGATATTCAACGACTTAAAGTAAATATGTCGCAAAATGGCTAATCCAGTCTTTGCAATGGCTGTATTGATATTTCTATCTACAATCCCCCGTTCCGTGGCCGTTTCGGCCATTTAAGGGTCATATTAAGCCAAATAATTTAAAATCATTGCGCAATTAAACATTGATCTGTCGGTAACGACCATTAGAGTCTAGGTTCTCACCATACTATATAACTAGACCAATCATGCATTCTCTTAAACCACATACGGAAACACTGCAGACGTTGCGCCGTCTTGTGATCCGGAAGGATATGAAAAAAGCGACACCGACACTCAACGGCTCGGTCGCCAATATTCACGATACACCGGCATTGCTTCACGTCGTCTCAGTACTCGAGAATAGCCAACTGGTCGATACTTATCCGACACTTTTTTTGGAATATGGACAAATTCTAGGGATGCAGGCAACCGCACAAACTGACAACCTCAAACAGTTGTTAGAAAAAATGCAGACCTTGATTAGCACGCCTGAACGTCCTTTTTCTCTTAAAATTCTTGACGACGGCATGACCAGCCACTGTGAATTTTTGTGGCTATCGTCATCGGACCCAACACCGTCTCAGGGTCTATCAGAGTTAATACTCGCGTATGGATATACCTTAGGCTTTGCCTTCATCACGGGTATACATGAGCAGATCTCCATATTCCTGCCCTACCCAGAGCCTGAATATGCTGCTCAATATCCACTCTATGCCCCCCTCAGAGTAACTTATAACGCACCATATTTAGCGATGCGTATTCCTTCCGCACAATTGCTCGCACCGTTATCAACTGACGTCATTAGCTTTGGCCCGAAGGAGGCTAACTTACGCTCATCGCAGCTGATTGTGCAGAAAGCCGCCAATATCTTACGTAACAATCTGCGCGAGCCGCCGGCGCTGGCCGATTTAGCCGCGCAATTGAGCCTAACAGAACGCACCTGTAAGCGCCGTTTGCAAGAAGCGGGAACACACTATCAGCAGCTGCTGGCTGATTTGCGTTTAGAACAAGCTCACTACTGGCTAAATCAACGTATTTGCAATGTAAGCCAAGCGGCCGAACGCCTTGGTTACTCTAGTGTCGCCAATTTTTCGAAAGCCTTTAAAAAGTGGAGCGGTTACTCACCAACCCACGCCAAACAACGTCGCGAGCCAGAGCCAGCCTGATGTTCTACAGTGGGTGGTCACAATAGCCACCCACTGGCGACGAAATCCAGGTGCCTCGAGCCACATAAAACGCTATACTTGCCGCCTTTTTCAGACAGCCATCTTGCCCTAAAGCAAATGGCTTGAACTCGTAATCAGGACAAATCATGGGCAAGCAAACCGCTCTCTACGCTAAACATCTTGAAGCTAACGGCAAAATCGTCGATTTCGGTGGTTGGGATATGCCAATCCATTACGGGTCACAAATCGCCGAGCACAATGCGGTTCGTGAACATGCAGGCATGTTCGACGTATCGCACATGACCATCGTTGATGTTCGCGGCCCAGACGCAAAAGCATTTCTGCAAAAATTACTCGCCAACGATGTCGACAAACTCACCGAAGTTGGCAAAGCCTTATACAGCGGCATGCTCAACCATGACGGCGGTGTGATTGATGACTTAATCGTTTACCGTATGGAAGGCTGGTATCGCACGGTCGTCAACTGCTCGACGCGCGAGAAAGACCTTGAGTGGATGGACAAACAAAGCCGCGGTTTTGATATCAGCCTTACCGAGCGGCCAGAGCTTGCTATGGTTGCAGTACAAGGCCCGAAAGCCATTAAAATCGTGCAAGGCATTAAAACCGAGGCCGCCGATTTAATTGCTAGCTTAAAGATATTCCAAGGTCTCCCTCATTCCGATTGGTTCTTCGCACGCACCGGCTACACTGGCGAAGACGGTTTAGAAATTATGATTCCAGAGACTGAAGTCGCTGCATTCTGGCAAGCACTGACCGATGCCGGTGTTAAACCTGCAGGACTTGGTGCACGTGACACTCTGCGCCTAGAGGCAGGCATGAATTTGTATGGCAATGATATGGACGAAACCATTAGCCCACTGCAAGCAGGCATGGGCTGGACCATTGCTTGGCAACCTGCGGATCGTGATTTCATCGGCCGTGAAGCGCTAGAACAGCAACAAGCTGCGGGCGTGACTCATGTTCAGGCCGGTTTAGTATTTGAGAGCCGTGGCGTTATGCGCTCGCATCAAAAAGTAATCGTTGATGGTATTGGCGAAGGCGAAGTGACCTCTGGCACATTTTCTCCTAGCTTACAGTACTCGATTGCGATGGCACGAGTACCAGCCGGAACTGGCGACACTTGCCAAGTAGACATGCGCGGTAAGCTGGTTGATGTACGCGTCGTTAAATTGCCATTCGTACGTAATGGTAAAAAGCAGTTCGAGTGAGCTGCTAATAAAGAATTTTTTTGCATAAATAATTGGAGACACCCACATGAGCAACATCCCTGCTGATTTGAAATACGTTGCCTCCCACGAATGGATCCGTGTTGAAAGCGATGGCACCGTAACGGTTGGCATCACTGATTTTGCACAGGACCAACTGGGCGACGTTGTATTTGTTGAGTTACCAGACGTTGGCACTGACGTTGAAGCAGAACAAGACATTGCTGTTGTTGAATCGGTTAAAGCCGCTTCTGACATCTATGCACCGCTGTCTGGCAAAATCATTGCTGTTAACGAAGCATTGGCCGATGCGCCAGAAACCGTTAACGAAGATCCGTACGGTGAAGCTTGGTTCTTTAAAATGGAACTTGCTAACAGCGACGATCTTAATGCGCTACTCGATGCTGACGCTTACGCAGCACTTTGCGAATAACGCTCGATCTTCTATAGCCGCTGGTTGTTAACGACACGGCGGCTACAGAACGCTTTACTTAAATATCCCCGAACTCCGACATGCCCACAGGTTCATCCATGACCACTCTGTCCCTGAAAGATCTGGAACAACGCGACAACTTTATTGGCCGCCATATTGCCTCTAATGGCGCAGGTAACGACGACAACGAAGAAGCAGCATTGCTCGCTGCCGTTGGCGCTGATTCACTGGAAGCGCTCACTGCAGAAATCGTCCCTGCCGATATTTTGCGCCCACCGTTCCTGACTACGGGTGAACCGCAATCAGAGTTTGCAGCGATCAATCGTCTGCGCGCAATTGCGAACAAAAACAAAGTATTCAAAAGCTATATCGGCTTGGGTTATCACGACACCATCATCCCACCGGTGATCCTGCGTAACGTGTTAGAAAACCCAGGTTGGTACACCGCCTATACCCCATACCAGCCGGAAATCGCTCAGGGCCGTTTAGAAGCCATCTTAAACTTCCAGCAAATGGTGATCGACTTTACCGGCATGGAACTGGCAAACGGTTCCTTGTTGGATGAAGGTACGGCCGCGGCAGAAGCCATGGCGATGGCTAAGCGTACTGTGCGCAAAAACAAATCAAATACCTTCTATATTGATGAAAATTGCTTACCGCAAACCATCGACGTGGTAAAAACGCGGGCCGAAGCCTTTGGCTGGGATTTACTTGTTGGCCCAGCCGCCGCTGCGGCCGAAGCGGATGTGTTTGGCGCTCTGTTCCAATACCCAGGTAAAAATGGCGAAGTGACCGACTTCACTGACGTCATTACCGCCCTGCACGCTAAAGATGCGCTAGCCGCCGTGGCTACCGATCTAATGGCCCTCGTTATGCTAAAAGCACCAGGTGAAATGGGAGCCGACATTGTATTGGGGAACGCCCAGCACTTTGGCGTGCCGATGGGCTTTGGTGGTCCTCACGCGGCCTTCTTCGCCACGCGTGATGCTTACAAGCGCTCTATTCCTGGCCGCATCATTGGCGTTTCTATTGACGCTCAAGGCAAACAAGCGCTGCGTATGGCACTGCAAACTCGCGAACAACATATTCGTCGCGAAAAAGCCAACTCGAACATCTGTACCGCGCAAGTATTACTAGCGAATTTGTCTTCGTTTTACGCTGTGTATCACGGCCCACAAGGTTTAAAAACCATTGCCAGCCGTATTCATCGCCTAACGGATATTCTGGCGAAAGGTCTGCAAAACAAAGGCGTGGAACTCGTCAACACAACTTGGTTCGATACTCTGACGATTCGCGTTAACGATAGCGCTGACGTCTTAGCTCGCGCCGAAGCCGCTGAAATAAACTTGCGCTACAGCAACAACAATCAAATCAGCATAAGCTTGCACGAGAAGGTTAGTGCTGCCGACATCGTCGAACTATTCGATGTGATTCTAGGCGCAGGACATGGCCTAGACGTATACGCACTTGATGCTGAAATTCTAGCCAGCGGTAGCAACAGCATAGATACCGGTATTCAACGCACAACCGCATTTTTAACGCATCCAACGTTCAATAAGTACCATACTGAACACGAAATGCTGCGCTACATGAAGCGTTTAGAAAGCAAAGATCTAGCGATGAATCACTCGATGATTACGTTGGGTTCGTGCACCATGAAACTGAATGCCACGACTGAAATGATTCCGGTAACTTGGCCAGAGTTCAGTAACATCCATCCGTTTGCCCCCAAGAGCCAAACCCAAGGCTATGAAGAATTGGTACAAACACTGGATGCCTACTTGCGCGACATTACCGGTTTTGATGCCATCTGCATGCAGCCAAACTCAGGTGCACAAGGCGAATATGCTGGCTTGCTAGCCATTAAGAAATATCATGAAAGCCGCGGCGATAATCATCGCAATGTCTGCCTAATTCCACGCTCCGCGCATGGTACTAACCCGGCATCAGCACAGATGGCCTCGATGCGTGTGGTTGTTACCAACTGCGACGAAGAAGGCAACGTGGATTTTGCCGACCTAAAAGCGAAGGCCGAAGAACTCGGCGACCAGCTATCCTGCTTGATGCTGACCTACCCATCAACGCACGGTATCTACGAAAAAGGCGTGCGCGAAATTTGCGACCTGATTCATAGCTTAGGTGGCCAAGTGTATATGGATGGCGCCAATCTTAACGCCCAAGTCGGTGTAACTCAGCCCGCCTTTATTGGTGCTGACGTTTCGCACATGAACCTACACAAAACCTTCGCTATCCCTCACGGCGGCGGCGGCCCTGGTATGGGGCCAATTGGTGTAGCGAAACACTTAGCGCCGTTTGTGGCCAACCACAGCGTGCGTCCAATTGAAGACGCCAGCATTGGCAACAGCGCCGTGTCATCTGCACCCTATGGTTCTGCTAGCATTCTGCCAATTAGCTGGATGTACATTACGCTAATGGGTGGCAGCGGTTTGCGTAAAGCGACACAAAACGCATTACTGAAAGCCAACTATCTGGCTAAACGTTTAAGCAGCCATTACCCAATTTTGTATTCAGGTTTAAATGGCCGCGTTGCGCACGAGTGTATTGTTGACCTACGCCCGATTAAAGCAGAAACCGGTATCACGGAAGTGGATATCGCTAAGCGTTTAATGGATTACGGTTTCCACGCGCCGACCATGTCATTCCCAGTTGCAGGGACTTTCATGATTGAGCCAACAGAATCTGAAAGCAAAGTCGAAATCGACCGTTTTGCCGATGCTATGATTGCAATTAAAGGCGAGATTGAAGCGATTCAACGTGGTGAATTGGATGCGGAAAATAATCCGCTAAAAAATGCACCGCATACCGCACCTGTGATTGCTGGCGAATGGAATAGACCTTACAGCCGAGAACTCGCTGCTTATCCAGTAAAAGAACTGGGTGCGCATAAGTTCTGGCCAACAGTAGGACGTATCGATGATGTCTACGGCGACCGCAACTTAATTTGCTCATGCCCTGCGATTGAAAATTACGAAGATTAATTCGTTATTTTAAGCAAAAAAAAGCCCGCATTTACTGCGGGCTTTTTTTTGATAAATAGCTTATTTTGTTAAGCTAGTCTTATTGGCGGATATTGACGCGGCATCTTGTATGGCGTTTCGTTATGAATCAGATACCAAGCATCTAACTCCTGACGCAACATAGGTTTCGCAAAGTAGTACCCTTGCAACTCCTCACCGCCAAGACGCAATACGGCTTTCAATTCTTCCTCCGTCTCTACGCCTTCAACGATAATTGATAACTCTAAGCCATGGGCGAGCGCAACGATACTGCTATAAAGTCCCTCACCACCATCCTTCAGAGCAGTAACAAAAGAGCGATCGATTTTTAGCGAATCTAATGGAAAATTACGTAGGTAACTGATTGAGGAATAACCTGTACCAAAATCATCGATAGATACTCGGATACCTCTTGCACGGAGCTGGTTCAATACATGGCGAATTTGCTCGACATCATTAGCAAAAACATTTTCTGTCATTTCGACTTCTAAGCGCTCAGGTTGCAAACCGGTCTCTTCGAGAATAGTGAATACCTCAGTGACAAAATCTGGATCTATTAATTGCAGTACCGATATATTTACAGCAACTCGGATCATGGAATCAGGCGCTATTTCAACCAAGATTTCACATGCCCGTCGTAGTATCCATCCACCAAGCAAAGGCATAAAACCGTATTCCTCAGCTAATGGAATAAAGACTCCAGGACTTATTGAATCACCATTTTGTTGTGGCCACCTAGCCAACGCTTCAAAACCGGTAATACTGCCGCTTTTGGCAGCAATGAAGGGCTGTAGTGCGACATCCATTGATCGAGTTTCAATGGCTTTGCGCAGTGCTTGCGCTAAGCGCACTCGCTCTGCCGCCTCGCTCCCCCAGTGGTCGTTATAAATGGATACTCCATCTTTCATACATTTGGCGCGATAGACCGCGATATCGGCATGCTCTAGTAACTCATCAGCTGCCACACCATGCTCAGGGCATATTGATACACCAATGCTAGCACCCACGGTTACTGGGCCCTTCTCAAGCTCAATAGGAACTTGTAGCTGTTTGATTAGGCGCTCTGAAAATCGTTGAATATCATCTCGTGACGAAACCCGCTTTTGTAAAATAACAAATTCATCGCCCCCCCAGCGTGCGCAAATTCGATTCTCATCGCAAGCCTGACTGATTCGTTGCGCTGTTTCGCGTAAAACATGATCGCCAGAAAAGTGTCCCAAACCATCATTAATTTCTTTAAATCGATTTAAATCGAGCATATAAACCGCAAAGCCCGATTGATCTTTATCGTATTCTTCTAACGCTGTTTGCACTTCTGTTGCAAAACGATAACGATTGCCTAATCCCGTCAACATATCGTGATTTGCCTGATGCTTTAACTCTCTTGTTCGTTCTTGGATTTGGCTTTCTAGCGATGCATTGACTTCAGTTAAACGCTTACGTGCGTGCGTGAGATCGATGTTCAGCTCTTGCATTTTTTCCGCTCGATACTCAGCAAGCTTTTGTAGTAATCGCCCTTTTAGTGAACGAGCCGACGACTGATGTATATTCTCTACGACGACTAACAAACTCAGTATTGCCAGCAAACTCAAGGCTACGACTAACCAAGTATTTAGATCGGCAATCAAAATTAACGTCAATGGCGCAAGACACAAAACGCTATTGAAGTACAACAAAGCGCGATCAGCAGTGAGGCCTATCGTACTAAACACAGCCATGAGAATTAAAATCCCTGAAACCATGCTGTAGTTGAACCCGTTTAACATTTCACTAAATATAAAAAGATAAGAAAACCATGCTATTTGGCTAACTAGAACCCCGCCTGAAAAAATTAATCGCCATTGCATAAGCGTGCGTTTTTCAGAATCATCCATAAAGCTAACTATGCTTGCAGCTCTTAAAACCTGAACAGAGATAAAGCCTAAAAACCAATTCCACATCAATGCTTCGGTTGTCTCAGTTCGCAGTGCAATAACCAAAATAAATGCAGTAGCTGCCTGCAATATAATCGATTGTGCACCTTGGAAGTACATTGCCGAAATTCTTAATTGTTTTAATCCTGACTCCGACATGTCCGGTTCGGAAATCTTACCTCTATAGTGCTCCCGTCTAAAATTATCCATTTCAGTACGATACAACCAGACGATCTGCATAACTTCCATAAACACCAAAACCATCCCGGCCAAACCCAATGACATAATTTTATCGTCACCGAGAAGTGCCAACTGCAGGGACATAGGGAAAAGACTAATCGCCAGAATAAATAGTGCATAGCGTGGAAGTAACGTCAGTGGTAAAAAATACGCCAATACCGACACAATAAATAAACTTATGGTTATTAAACGTATATCGCCTTCTAAAATTGGAAGTATAAATGCCGCCGAACAATTCCAAACCAAAATAACAATGGCCAATTGCCGCATATATCGACGTATTTTTTTCTTTTGATCAAAAAGCTGATCGGGTTTATCTACAATGAATCGATAACTCGTATGCAAAGGGAAAACATAAAGAGGTAAGCAGAAAACAGCGATAAACCAAATTTCAAAAACATCTTGAAGATAGAGAAAGGTGATCATTGCTACATTGCATGCAATAGCTAAAGCCAATCCTACAATAGCTCGCCTCATCAATAACGATGCTCTTTCTCCATAAAATTCATCTGTGTTTTTTATAATGCTAGGCAGGAAGCCGATACTTCTCATAAACCGCGACAAACCCTATTGATTGTATTACTGAATACCAACTCGTCTATCTTTAATTTTAGGTTGCTCGTGATAGCATATCGACGTCCTACATCTAAATCTGGACGCAATATATGCATACCATAGACCTCTCATCGAATTACAACCTATCTCTATCATAGTTCAACTAGCGAACGAGGAATGAAACGGGCTACAAAGCCTGACTAAAAATCAGATCTATTACAGTGACTATCCTGTCAGCCATGCGAAGGAATCTTCTGATGACGACTGAAACATGATGCGTAGAGTGCACATTTATACGCTAGCGCTAACCTAGGCTTACAAACGGAAACTTCTGCTTAATATCAAATGACGTATCACGATGCTCTATTAGCCAACCCTCCAATTCTGGCAGCATCATAGGCTTAGCAAAGAAGAAGCCTTGAACTTCTTCACCACCAAGACGAATGACACTATTTAGCTCTTTTTGCGTCTCTACACCTTCGACAATGACCGACAATTCGAGGCCATGCGCAAGCGCAATAATACTGCTAAAGATACCTTCGCCACCGCTGTTCAGGGCCGTAACGAATGATCGATCGACTTTTAATGTGTCTAACGGGAAGTCCAACAAATAACTAATAGAGGAATATCCTGTACCAAAATCGTCAATAGAAATACGTATACCCTGTTCTCTTAATTGACTTAGTACATTACGTATTTGTTCAACATCGCTAGCAAATACGTTTTCGGTCATTTCTAGTTCTAGACGCTCTGGTGGCAACTCAGTTAGCGTCAGAACATCAAGAACTTCACTAACAAAATCGACATCAAGCAATTGTAATACGGATATATTTACCGCGACTCGAAGATCACTGTCTGGTGCGACGTCCTGCAACATTTCACACGCACGCTGCAACACCCAACGACCTAACATCGGCATTAAACCACACTCTTCCGCGAGAGGAATAAATACACCAGGGCTAATAGGGGCATTGTCCGTTTGCGGCCAACGAGCTAACGCTTCAAAGCCCGTTAATTTGCCTGTATTCATGGCAATTAAGGGCTGCAGCGCAAGATCCATACCTTGGCTTTCGATGGCATTGCGTAGTGCTTGAGCAAGATGAACACGCTCAGCGGCTTCAACCCCCCAATTATCGTTATAAATCGACACAGTACCGCGCATACATTTAGAACGATAAACAGCAATATCAGCATGTTCGAGTAGCTCTTCGGCCGTTGTGCCGTGCTCTGGGCAGACAGATACACCGATACTAGCGCCAATACTCACAGGGCCGCTGGACAATTCTATTGGCATCTTTAATTTATTAACAAGATCGTCAGAGAAGCGATAGATCTCTTCGCGACTAGAGACATAGCGTTGCAAAATTACGAATTCATCACCGCCCCAGCGCGCACAAACATGATCATCGCCACATGCATCACGAATGCGTTGTGCCGTTTCACGTATCACATGGTCACCAGCAAAATGGCCAAGGCCATCGTTAATTTCTTTAAACCGATCTAGGTCTAATAAATAAATAGCAAAGCCTGACTGATCGTTGTGATACTCATCCAATGCTCGCTCGACCATATTAGTAAAGCGGTAGCGGTTGCCTAACCCAGTAAGCATATCGTGATTAGCTTGATGTTTTAATTCTTGGGTACGCTCCAGCACTTGAGATTCAAGTGATGCATTTACTTCTGTTAAACGATGACGAGCATTGATTAAATCTAAATTTAGCTCTTCCATTTTACGAGCACGGTAGTTTGCCAATTTATGTAACAAACCACCCTTTAACGAACGAATTGCGGACTCATGAATACTCTCCATGACTAAAAATAACGTTAATGCAGCAGTTAGCCCCAGCGAAGCTAGCATCCAGAAATTAATGTCTGATGCTATAAATAAAATCGGCGGACTAATACATAATGCGGTATTGGCATATAACAATGCTCGATCTGACGTTAAACCAATGGAACTAAGCACTGCAATCACAATCAATACGCCAGCAACCACACCTAAATGAAAATCACTAAGTGCCGCATTAAAGATAAACGGGAATGCAAACCAAACGAACTGACTAGCTAACAGAGAAGTAGCAAAAAGTGCACGCCAACGTCGTATACGATATTGATTAGGCTGGCTAACATAAGCAATAAATGCGGCAGCACGAAAGGTTTGCATCGACACAAAAGCCAAAAACCAGCACCACAAGTTACTTTCAATTTCTGGAGTTCGCAGCGAGATAACGAGTAATAGTGCCACGACAAGTTGCAGCACTACGGAAGGAGGAGCTCTTAAATACAAAGAAGAAATCATGACCTGCCGCAGACCAGCAGTGGTGAGATCGGGTTCACTCAGCTCTATCCCCTTATTCACTTTACGCAGAATCTTCATCTCTGCGCAGTACAACCAAGCAACCACAATCATTTGAGCAAAAGCGAAAACAATTCCGGTAACTCCTAACGGCGCAATATCTGCATCACCCAAGCTGGTTAATTGCAACGAAAGGGGGATTAAATTCAAGACAAGAACAGCAATCGCATAACGAGGAAATAGCGATAAGGGTAGGACATGACCCAATACAACGGTGACAAACATACTAATCACAATCAGCCGAGTATCTGGGTCTAAACCCGGCAAAATCATAAATGCAATAAGGTTCCAACCGATCACAACGATGACAAGCTGGCGTACATATTTTCGTACTACCGCTTTTTTCGCATCAAGCCCCTCGGGTGGCTTACGGCCATATTGAATGGCGGTTGCGATGGGAAACATGTAAATAAACATGCAAGCAATGATGCTATACCAGTGCACAAGTGTGGCGCTGGTTAAAATAAAAAACACAATCGAGAGTGAGCAACCGATGGCCAATGCCAACCCGATCAGTGCGCGTTTCATTAACAGCGCGCCACGTTCAGCATAGAATTCATCAGTGTCAGCAAATATCGCTGGTAAGAAGGCGGCACTTCTCATAAATCAAAATACCTGTTTAATATTATTTTATTGGGTGTTCTGATCGTCTCTCCATTATCTATACAAAATTTTTGGCGTTCCTTGGCTAACAAAACAACTATTGAATGATAGTTCTCTAATCAACCAATTCCGAGCACTAGTTATCACTTTTACACAGCCTCGACATTCGCATAGTGACATTCCTGTCAGGGCATCTAATTAGTGCACTCAATAACATACGAGTGTAAGAAAAAGGCAAAAGGCTCAATCTAGAGTTGAGCCTTCGATCCAAATACGATCTAACTTCCGATTTTCATATCAAAACGGTTCTTGCTGCACCGTTTCTAATAGCGCTGGACCACTCGCACAAGCACCATCAATTGCACTTCCTTCAACAACCTGAGGGGTTATCCCCGCGGCAATATCCTGCAAGAAACAGCCAATCTGATGCTTAGGAGCTTCTAATTGAATCATCACATGATGACCCGTCTTAATCTCATCTTGCTGATAGCGTGTAAAAACGTTGGTTTCGCCGTGATGACCATTGCCGCTAACAGGATAATCAAGCGCTTCTCCACCAGCCACTTGCGCACTGGCTAATAAACTCAACTCAGTAGACACATCGAGTTCAGAACCAGCCATATCGGCTTCCAATGCTCGAATTAACGTCTGTTGAGACGGAAAAGATACCGCGTTATCTACATGTCCAAAAATCGCTAAGCTGTGGAATGGCACCTGCCCTGCATCATTAAGCTGCTCTCGTTTGGATAACATCAAGGACGTATTCGACGGCCCACTGATTTGATCGCTCAACGCATACACAGGGTGAAATGGATCTTCTACGATGTCGTTTTCATCCGTATAGAAAAAAAGCGGTTCGAGAACATTGCCAATGGCCAGCCCCTCAGGGTCCTGCTTGATATGGAAAACAAACTGCATATTGTACGTACCCGCTCCTGTGCCGATGTAAGCGGTCAAGGGCGCGGGATCAACGGCCATTTGGGCCGCTGCCGTAAATGCGCCTAATGATTGCCCCATGAGCGCAATCTGTTGAGTATTAAAAGAAGCGTCACCTTCATTACTGCCAACACATTCACTCGTATCAATGTGCGTTTGTTCGATTAAGCGACGATACAAAATACGTTCACTCAATTGTTGTAAAAGGTTGTCCCTAAATCCTTGAGGGTTGTATAGATTGAATTGTAATAAATTGAGTGGAATACCAACCGTTTCGGAAATCGCATCGTACAACTCGATGGACTGCTGATGATCATGCCCAAAATGCCCGCCCATTCCTGCAGCCGCCCAGCCACGCAATGCTGAGATATGCGCTGGAGAGCCATAAGTACTGATTTCACCATCCACCGGCTCTTTACCGCGCGACCAAACGTGCTCGGCTAAACCGTGCGTGCCGTGATGAAACAGCAGCATAGGGTAACCCTCAGCCGGCATGGGCGTTTTGGGTACAGTGACAACGACCGGAGTATCGCGCCAATATTGCACAATCGGCTCACCATTTAGATCGTATTCAATATCCCCACCAAAGATAGGCGACGGATATGGAAATAGACCTTTTTGTAGGCCAGGAACGCTCCATTGCGCTTCGTAAACACAAAATTCAGGCAAGTCTTTCGTCATTTCCCAATCAGACAAAAGTGGCGGCACATCCCATTGAGTCATGATCTGCCCAAATTCAAATGCTTTGCTAGTAGCTGCTCCTGTTGTCCATACGACAGCCGCAATGACATCGTCAGGATCAATACCATCAAGTTCTAATTGGTCTTTCAAAGGCGCATACACTTGCAGGGCTTTTTCGGCATTCGAAGCAGTTATGAATAGGTCTTTGTAACGTGGGTTTTTACCTTTCAATAATGAGGTCAAAACCGGATTGGCATTCAAATCATCCGCATACTCACCGGCAATATCGCGCGTGATAATAAGCGCATAAGTAGTGTTTTCTTGCTGGATTTGCCCGATAGGAATGGCTTCAAACAATGAAGCAGGTCGGTATTCATCTTCTTCATAGCGGAAATCGACTGCAATTGGGTAGCGCTTACCGCGCAGCGGCGAATCAGGATCAACATCAATCAGTTGAATGACGGAAGACGCATCCGCAAAATGATTAGCGGATTGAGGCAATGAAAATTCTTCTGGCTCAAATGTGCCGGTAAAGCGGATATGCACCGGAGTATCGGGTGCATATCCCGTCATTTGATCGTAACGCTCAGCTTCGCGTGCGAACTCCATGACCAGTGGCGAAAAAAGCCGGTGAGGAAAACCACTAAAATCGGGCCTCCCTTCATCCGTTAGGCGTAAATCGGTTGGGAATCCTTGATCATAAAAGCGCCATTCGCCATCACCACCATTAAGTTCAAGCACCATTTCTGGGCTGGAGAAGCACCCAGAAAGAGTCAACGTCACGGCGGCAGTTATTATTATTTTTGTCATACAACCTCCCTGCTATGGGCTTCAGCAACTCTGCTGATCTATCTCCAGCGTGCATTCGTCTCTCCCACGACCCGCCAGAGCAAAAACTCTAGCAGCTGGCTAGCACCTCGAATACTGACAAATGTCACTGGTATTCCACCAAACACTGATTGGCGTCTTCAGTGTTAGCCTGGGAGTCACAAGCGTTATCCTTAAAAATGAAACAATGGATATCAGCCAGCCCTATTTATCAATGAGCACCTAAGCTCTAGGATACGCGCCCAGCGTTAACCTCTGTCAGTTAACCGTTACTTTGGTGATTCTAGTGTCTTCTAACGCCCACCTATGGCTACTCATCGTTCTTAGCACCTTGTTTTGGGGCAGCAATTTTAATGCTGCCCATGAAGTGGCCAATATAGTGCCACCGCTAACGGCAGCGGCAGAGCGTTTTGCCACAGCACTGCTGTTATTCTGGGGCTTTCGTTGGTGGACGGGTAAGGCTGAGTCACAACTGCAATGGCGTGATGCGCTAACGTTAGTACCGCTTGGCTTGTTAGGCGTGTTTGGATTTAACTATGCATTTTTCATCGCGCTCCACACCACATCACCGCTAAATGCAGCCCTCATTATGGCGCTAGCCCCATTGATATCGGTACTACTGTCAGTATTTCTATTGGGATCAAAAATCAATCGCCAGCAAGCACTCGGTATTGTCATTGCGTTTATTGGTGTGAGCTTAGTGATCACTGGCGGTAACTTCGCGCAACTTCAAATTGCTGTTGGCGATTTATGGATGCTTGGCGCATGCTTTGTATGGAGCCTCTACAGCGTCGGCTCAAAACGCTATGCCCCGCATATTCCATCAATGCAATTTGCACGCTGGACCGTCAGCATAGGGGCGGTAGCCCTCATTGCACTCGCACTTATTGTAGAACAACCTCTGCATACGATTCCGCAACTGTCGTTTAAGTCTCACGCAGTTTTACTCTACATGAGTATTTTCGGCTCAGTATTAGCGTATATTTTTTGGCTCAAAGGCGTACAAGAAATCGGCCCAGATAAATCAGCAATTGCCTTTAACTTCGTACCGGTGTTTACCCTACTTGTCAGTCTGATACTGGGGGTATACCCCGACGGCATACAAATATCCGGATTAGTTTTAGTACTTGCAGGGGTTTTAGCATTTAACGGGGTATTAGCAAAAATCGTCACTAGGCGGTCACTCGTTTAACCAAGACTAACCAGTTAATTAAACTGAGAAATAAAACGTAAAAAGCCGGTTAATAAAACCGGCTTTTTTTCTCTTGTTACAGCTATGCTACCCTTCGTTTTCAGGCCACTAAGAGTTAAGCGACTTTTACTAAACGTGTTTTATGGTTAGCTTTACCCTTTACCGCGGCCAAAAACTCGTTCCCCCAATGCTCGATATCATAATGGCTCACAATTTCGTAAGCCTCGCGCATACGACTCCGCGCTTCGTCACGATTCATTGCTAGTGCCAAATAACAAGTCTCGGCCATTTCCGCGGGATCATGTGGATTCGTTAACATGGCTCCGCGCACTTCTGCCGCCGCACCTGCGAACTCAGATAATACCAGTACACCACTACCCTCAATCTTACCTTGGGTCGCTACGTACTCCTTAGCAACCAAGTTTAAACCATCGCGCAACGGCGTAATCCACATGACATCCGCCATAGCGTAATAAGCCACTAACTGCTCAAACGGTACAGCGCGGAAGAAAAATTGCACTGGAGTCCAGCCAACGTCGGCATAGCGACCATTAATACGACCAACCGCCTGTTCTATTTCTATCTGAAGTTTCTTGTACACTGTCATTTCTTTTGCTGCCGGTACACACACGGTCACTAAAGTGACTTTGCCGTGCAACTCAGGGTGATCTTCCAACAGTTTTTCAAAGGCTTGAAGCTTAGCAGGAATCCCTTTGGTGTAATCCAAGCGCTCAACCGACAAGACTAACTTAGTGCCACTTAACTCTTCACGCAGCTCCGTCATGCGGTTCTGAATAACAGGATCTTCTAACGCATCTGAAACTCGATTTAAATCTAATCCCACTGGGTGAGCGCCCAAACGAATACGGCGATTATTCACTTCGATTTCGGTCGTCATTTCATCCAAACCGACGGCACAGCCATAAGTTACAAAGCGAGGAGCACAACCCACTTTTTCTTTCACATCAATGGGGGTGACACCACGAGCAACGTCGACAAAATTTTCAGCCTGACGTGGAATATGAAAGCCAATATAATCACATTGCAACAAGCTCCCCACGATCTCGCGACGCCATGGCAGAACATTAAAAACATCTGCAGATGGAAAATACGTGTGATGAAAAAATGCGATGTTTAAATCTGGACGTAATTCGCGCAAATAGGCAGGCACCATCCATAAGTTGTAATCGTGAATCCATACGGTAGCGCCTTCAGCGGCTTCTTCACTGGTGCGCTCAGCAAAACGACGATTAACGTCTTTAAACACCTCCCAATGATCTTCTCGAAAAGTCGCTCGTTCCCAGAAGGTATGCAAGGTTGGCCAGAAAGCTTCTTTCGAGAATTTCTTATAGAAGATATCAACATCACGCTTACTCAAGCCCACCCGCGCTGCGACTAGATTCGGATACTTATCAACATCGACCTCAGTATGACTCTCGAATTCACCTAACTTTGGATCATGAATCGACCATGCCACCCAAGATCCCTTTTTTCCATCGGCAAAAAAACTCATTAACGTAGGAATAATGCCGTTAGGAGAGGTCGGACGACGACGCTTTTGAATACCATCTTCAATATATTCTTCATATGGCAAGCGGTGATAAACCATGACCAAATCAGATTGCCCCGGCGTTGCTGGCTCGCGCACCTCAGCACTAATGCCCTCTTCGCCTAAAAAACCAAAGTGACTAATGGCCTCCAAGATGCCACCGCAACCGGGTTCCAATGCATGATACACACGAGCACGGCTGCGAGTAGCTTCTAGCAATCCAGCTTCTGATTCACCCACACACACACCGATAAAATCGTGCTCATACATAGATAAATCATTCAATGTATCACCAGCAACCATCACATCTTCGCTATTTAATTCGAGGTGATTAATGAGAGCAGTTAGTGTCGCGCCTTTGTTAATGCCTTTGGGAAGAAAATCCAAATACAAACCCGCCGAATAAAGTACATCGCAGTTAAGTGTTGCGGCGATTTCACTTAATTCTTCGGTGACTGCACCCTCTTCGCAAAAATATGAACAACGACGCTCTTGCGGAACATCTTGACGCGTTAAACCGGCAATATGAGCGATCGCCTCTTCAATTTTGTGTTCGCCTGGCCACATATCTTCAATGGGGCTTTGTACCTCAAATACGGGCTGCAAAGTATGACCATTAACGATCGTGCAGCCGACGTCACAAATAATATAATCAGGCTGAGGGATCATAGTATCGGCGAGCAGTGGCAGCACAGACTCCAAACCACGTCCGGTAACAAAGACCAAATCAATGTTCGGATGCGCTGCGATTAATTGGTACAGCTGTTGACGCTGGGCAGCGTCGCCCGCGAGGAAGGTTCCATCAAGATCGGTAGCTAATAGCATAGTAGTCTCCTGTGGCTATGTGACAGGAAACGAAACGGTAAACTGAGCAAAAAATTACGAAAAGGACCTGTGAATTAAGGTACCTAAAAATTGAACCAAGCTAAATAAGCTCAAATGCAGTATTACAGCGCTTCGCTCCAAAATGAAATAATCAACATCGAATTTTGTCGAAATATTAACATCATTGTCAGAATAAATAAAAACTGACAATTAATACATGCATATTCCATACCTAGCAAAAAACGTTAAACACGTATTTAATTTAGGATTTAACATTAATCATGCGCTGACAATAGCACCACCACTGTGCACATACAATTAAAATGCCACATAAGGTTGCATTTAAACTTTAAATTTATTCGTTGTTTGTAATAGCTTTTGATACAAATTATGCAAACTACGGCTTGAGTCTTCCACCTTACCGGCACGATCAGCACTCACGGTAGACAATTCATTAATGGAAGATATATTTTTATTGATTGCTTCAATAATTTTATATTGCTCTTCCGTGGATCGAGCTGTTTCACCAACCAAACCTTGAACCTTAACAAACGAAGCTTGAATTTCTTGAATCGAATCGCTGGTTTTCATACTGGAACCTAACGTTTTTTCAGCATTTTCAGTCGCTGAATCCATTGTTTTCACAGCAACAGACACGCTATTTTCAAGCTCGACAATCATATCATTAATATCTTTAGTTGATTGTTGAGTCTTGCTCGCGAGCGACCGAACCTCATCTGCCACTACGGCAAAGCCTCGACCTTGTTCACCCGCTCACGCTGCTTCAATTGCAGCGTTAAGCGCTAACAGATTGGTCTGTTCCGCGATACCACTAATAACCGCAAGTACAGACCCAATACGCTCTGTACCTGTCTCAATTCTTGAAATCGCTTTATAAACTTGCTGAACATCATTGGTTAAGCACTGAATGTCTGTTCTTGTCTGTTCAACTAACAAACGTCCATCTTCCGTACAATGCTGTGAATTTTTCGCTTCTTCAGCTGTGGTCGATGTATTTGCCGCAATACCTTTCAAGGCTTCACGCATTTTTTCAACAGCGACAGCCACCGAATTAATTGACTCATCTTGTTGACTAATCGAGGTTTTTGCTTGCTTGGACATACCATTCAACTCACCAACATTGCTGCCAACGCCATTCGAGGTATATATGATTTCGCTGATTAAACTATGTAATTTATCCATAAAACGATCGAACGAATGACTGAGGCGGCCTAATTCATCACTGCGTTTAGTATTAAATCTAACGGTCAGATCGCCCTCTCCTTCAGCGAGATCAGTGAAACGATCATTAATTTGATTGAGATCGCGGGTAATCATTCGTGGAAATAGTATTGCGAGAGACACGCAGGTAACCAATGCCAGAACCAATAGAAAAACCTGTTTAAACATGGCTTGATCTTGCACTTGATCGACGTATTCCGACTCTTTATTCGAGAGTATTTCAATATCATGAATCATGGCATTTAAATGGATCATTGATTCGTCAAATAGCTGCTGTCCTTCAGCATAAGACAAACCCATCGCAGTACTGCGTCCGATTCGACTATCAGTCGACCTTTCTTGTTCTATTTTGGTAGTAATGGCTTTCCATTTTCCAAAGCTAGTTAGCAAGGACTGATAATTTTTATTTTGAGTTATTTTTGGGTCTAAGTCGGCGAGCCTCTGAAAATTGTATTCGATTTCAGTCAAGCTTTCCTTATGCTGCTTTAGCATGGTATCGTAGTCTGACGACCCTACTTTTAAATTAAGCAAGCTGCGCTCTGCTACCACGACCCGGTAAAAATCCATACCCGTTTGTAACAGGATATTCAGCGCTGCAAATCGTGATGGATAACAGTTCCGACTGCTTCTGATACTGTATTTCTGGAACTGATAGCGACAACAGATAAAGCAATTACCAGTAAACCGACAAGTGCCAAAGGCAGGGTTACTTTTTTTGCGAAACTTAAATTATCAAACCAATTTTTCATATCCCTGCTCCAAGGTACAACCAATTACCACAATCAAAGTTCGTCTAAATTAACTCCGATGGTCATTGCTCCTATTGCTTTATCGCCATCCATAATAGGAATAGAAACTTGTACGAGGTAGGCTTGAGAACTTTCGTCAAATTTGACGTCACTCATATAGGTGTTTCCTACTCCACCTTTAAATGACTCAGTAAATTTTTCCTCGTCGCCCTGCCAATAATCAGAAGTCTTATTCGTCATGGCGACATTGGCACCTTGATTATCCATCAAGAAAAACTCAACAAAATACGGTTTACTTTGTTCTAGTGTCAGCATGTGCTTTGCGACAGCACTCGACATAAGCTCTGCCATGAAATCATCAACACCGGATGTGGCACGCCACACAGCATCGCGCTCTTGAATAGCTGCAAGCGTAAGGCCTTCCGAATTTTGCTGGCGAACGGCATCAATCAAGGCTTGATCAGTACTCCAAACCTCCAGATCCGGTAGGATTTCATGTAGCTTTGCCGGAGCTTCTTCGGCGATAGACAGCATTGAACATGCTGTTAAAACTACCCCAAATGCTACTTGCACGCAGCGTTTAGAAAGAAATTTGACTTGATACTATTCATTCTGAAAGCTTCCTTTAGTTAGTCTAAAGAAAGTGTAGTTAAGGTTCTTACTCCCGCAATAAATATCCGTTAGAAGTCATTTTTCGTCCAAGAAGTGATCTCATGCGGCATTTTCTTTGGCTTGAGAAGATAGATCATCGACGTTAGATAGGGCTTCAGATTCATCGGGGTACATTTCCAGCGCAGTTGGCGTGGTGCGCACCATGGCAACAAATTGTGCAGGATGTTCATACTCATCTTCGTTTCTAGCGTAAATTTTCCATATAGCAAATCCTGCGAGCAGTAGCTGCATAAAACAAAAATACACAGGCAAAGCGTTTGGCCCTGTTGCCGTCATTAACTGCCCAGCTAACGCAGGTCCAATCGCCGCTCCAACACCATGAAGTAGCAAAACAGCACTACCACCAGCAATGATATCTGGGCCATCTAGATGATCGATTAAATGCGCTACAGCAACGGGGTAAATCGCAAAAGCCAAGCCACCATATAGAGCGATAGCGAATAATAGAGTCGTACTATTGAATCCAGCGGGTATCAGCAATAAAGCGGCCAGTGCTGCAAAAGCACAGGTAATGGCGATCACTTTTCGCCGATCGCTGCTATCGGAATAACGACCCAAGGGATATTGCAACAAAGCACCGCCCAGAATGCCCGCGCTCATAAAGCTCGCAATACCAGCATCATCAAGGCCCACTTTGCCGGCATAAACGGCCCCCATTCCCCAGAAAGCGCCCATGGCAAGCCCTGATAGCAAGGATGCGGCAACCGCAACGGGAGCAATTCGCCATAAAAAAGGTAGACGCAGTCGTTTAACCGTTTGCACTTCTGGAGGCGTTAACCGAGTCCATGCGACCGGTACTAAGCTCAAAGTAACGAGCATCGAGGCTAATGCAAATAAAATATAAGATTCTGTAGAATCGAAACGCATCAACTGCTGCGCCAAAGTTAATGCCGCTAGATTTACCACCATGTAGACAGCAAATACTTTACCACGCTGGTTTGCTGGAGTTTGTGCATTGAGCCAGCTCTCGATTACGGTATATAAAATCACCAGCGAGATACCTGTTAGTACTCTTAACCCCACCCACACCCAAGGGTTAATTATCAATTGATGCAACATCACAGATACCGAAGCAACAGCAGCGCAAAGCGCAAACACTCGGATGTGGCCGACCCGGCGGATCATAGGCAACGCAATGAAAGTTCCTACAAAGAAACCAACAAAATAGCCCGACATAATTAGGCCCATCATGCTGGAATCGTACCCTGCTGCTCCTCCACGTATCGCCAACAAGGTATTTAACAGGCCGCTACCAAGTAATAATAACGACACACCCGTCAGCAAAGAGCCGATGGGCGCAATGAGTTGCAACATAACCTAATACACTCCTGTGCAAATCGAGGCGCTGTAAGTCTAGGTGACAAAGACGACAGCCTCATGACATCTACCCGAAGCTTAGCAGCCTGAGAAAATTATACTGTTGAATCAGCAGGTAATAGTGACTTCCGTTAAGTGTTCGGTTTCTAGATACGTCAGCGTGGTCGTTTTAAAGTTCAAATCTACAAAAATACGGCAATAATATTCACCGTGACGCCAAGCCATGCAAATACTTGTGTCGTTCGAAGAATTCAACTCAAAGTGACCATCAAAGGCAGGGTACTGACTACGAAACTCCATCAGTTTAGTCAGACGTTTTACCACTGGATTTTCTACGGCAGCGTCAACCTCATCCAACGAATAATAATGGCGATTAATATCACGCAACTCACCGCTACTTTCCATTAATTCATTATCATTTTCGCCAGCAAGCCACCCAACGTAATAAACCTGAGGAATACCCGGCGTGAAAAACTGGATAGCACGAGCGGCAATATAGGCGTCATCATTTTGCATCAAGGCATCATAAAATGTGCAGGTAATTTGATAGATAGCACCCACACTATGAATATTCGCAGCCGAACGACGCAGAATCGGATCGGCACTGCGTGACTGCAAATTATCAATCAAGGCAGTAATGCAATCGTTTGGTAGAACGCCTTCGACATCGGGAATGCAAATCCCATCGTGTGTGTCTAACACCGTAATCATGTTACGCGGACACATACGCAGCCAATTTTTAAGATGAACGCTATTGGCATCTAATAAGGAGAATAACAGCAGAGGGGGCAACGCAAATCCATAAGGGTGCATATTTCGGCGTGCTATCGCATATTGGTAGCTAGTGTGATCATGTACTTCGGGGAGGCACTCACATCCATGCCTTTGCGCTACCGAATTAACCCAATCAAGAATTCGATACACTTCTGGTTCAACTAAAAAACACGTCGATCCAATACGCTTAGTGGTGTAGCCAAATGCATCCAACCGAAATAATTTTACGCCTTTACTCGCCAAAAAGGCGATGTAACTTTCCATTAATTCGTAGGTTATATCGGCTTCGTAATTTAAATCAATTTGCTTCTCGGTAAAGGTACACCAAACACGATCGGTCGTACCGTCGCCAAAAGTGACATCGCGGAATGGTTCTTTTTCTTTGCGAATATGAATTTTCGCCATGTCGTCTGGCGTAATCTCGCCCATACGCCCAACTCGTACAAACAAGTCGCCATATTTGGAGGCGTCACCCTTCTCGATAAAGTCTAAAAATTCAGGGGATTCATCCGAAATATGATTCACCGTTAAGTCAGCGCAAATATCATATTTAGCGGCAATACGTTCTATATCAGCCCACGTACCATAACGTGGATCAACTTCTTTATGAGTCAGCGGTGAGAATCCACCATCAGCGTTCGATGGATAGAAAGGTAAAATATGAACGCCGCCAACGGCTTCAGTGAGATGTTTCTCTAAAATACCGTAAAGATCACTCAAGTTATTACCTAAGCGGTCTGGGTAGCAAATTAGTTGCACCGAGTTGGTCAATGCCATACGCATTCCTCCTGATGGGTTTGCTGTGTGTCAGTCACCTCAGCTACCTTAACGAGCCTAGCGCCTTAGTGACAGTTTCATTATCTAGATCACACTGTTCCAGCACGCCTAGGCCCGACGGAGTGGCCATTTAAGTTAAATATTCGCGGTACTATTGAGTGTAGCCACAGAGCAAGGTACGTAGAGCTAATCGGCATAAAGTCACTTTATATTCGTCAAATTTGCACCTTGCCAAGCAACCACCGAAGCTGCTAAACAATTGACCGAAAAGGCCTTTTCCGGTATTTTCGCGTCAATTAAGCAGCCTGAGTTTGGGAACCGGTAAACGCCATTTTTCTATCCTCAGCTGACCAGCCTCCTGCAAGAGGTTGAGCCTCACCTAATATAATGCGCGGGTACAGCCAACTAGCGGATACCACCGGGCTGTGTAAAACTGAACATGTGTCGCGACGCCAAAAGCACCAAAGACGTCGCTCATACCCGCTTTGAAAGATTTTCTGTTAATAGGCGATTCCATAATGACTACACAAAAAGTCGATGTGCTGCTCGTCGGCGGTGGCGTGATGAGTGCAACACTGGGTACTCTTCTCTCTAAGCTTGATCCTTCTCTCAGCATTGCGATGGTTGAACGACTCGACCATGTTGCACACGAAAGCACCGATGGCTGGAACAACGCAGGTACAGGTCACGCTGGCTACTGTGAACTCAACTACACCGCCGAAAATGAACATGGCGTAGTGGATATCGAACGCGCGTTAAGCATTAACGCCAACTTCGAAATCTCTTTGCAGCTCTGGAGTTATCTCGTTGAGCGCGGCGAGCTTCCATCCCCTTCAGAGTTTATTAACACAACGCCACATATGAGTTTTGTGTGGGGCGAAGACAACGTCGCATTTTTACGTCAGCGCCACGAAAAAATGAGCGCCCATCACCTTTTTAAAGAGATGGAATTTAGCGACGACCCGTCTGTTCTCAAAGAGTGGATGCCGCTCGTCATGGCGGGACGTAATCCTGACGAAAAAGTAGCAGCCACACGAGTTAAGCACGGTTCCGATGTCGACTTCGGTTCGTTAACCCGCAACCTTGTCAAGCAACTGCAAAAGCATGAAAAATTTTCATTGCTGGTAAACCATGAAGTCGATGACTTCGAGCACGCCCGAGATGGCAGTTGGTTTGTTCGCATCAATGACCGCAAAACCAAAAAAGCCACTACGGTTCGCGCTAAATTCGTTTTCCTTGGTGCTGGCGGTGGCGCACTACCCTTGTTGCAAGAATCTGGTATCGACGAGGTCAGTGGCTATGGTGGTTTCCCAGTCAGTGGTCAATGGCTAGTATGCAAAGATCCTAAGATCGTTAGCCAACATCACGCCAAAGTCTACGGCAAAGCAGCCATAGGGGCACCCCCAATGTCGGTGCCACACCTTGATACTCGTATTATCAATGGTGAACCGGCGTTACTGTTCGGACCATTTGCTGGCTTTACGACGAAGTTTTTGAAGAAGGGCTCGAAACTTGATCTTCTTAAATCCGTCAGTATCAGCAATATGTTGCCAATGATGTCGGTAGGCATTAATAACATGGACTTAACAAAGTACCTGATCAGCGAAGTCCGTCAGTCGCACAGCGATCGCGTTGCATCATTGCGCGATTACTTTCCAGAGTGCAAAGACAGCGACTGGACTCTTGCCGACGCTGGTCAGCGCGTGCAAATCATCAAGAAAGATGATCAAGGACGCGGTAAGTTAGAATTCGGGACTGAGCTGGTCGCCTCCAAAGACGGTTCATTAGCCGCACTGCTTGGCGCATCACCCGGCGCCTCAGTAGCCGTGCAAGCCATGATCGAAGTGCTTGAACGTTGTTTTGCCGACAAGATGAAGTTTGGCTGGGACAAACGCTTAAAAGAAATGATCCCATCCTATGGGCAATTACTGAAGCGCGACCCTGAGTTACTCGCAGTTACTCGAGAACGTACCCTGCGTACGTTGCAGCTAAACCAAGACTAAGTATTAGCAAAGTCGTCATAGCAGCAATCGGAGTTCAGGTGTATTCACCCGAATATACCTGAACTTTCTTTCCTATTTTCAACAGCCCTGCCTAGGTTTTAGCTGCCAATCCTTACTTCATCGATCTGCCAAAAGCACTCGCTGTGGTACACTGCGCAACAATTGTTAATAACACCTCTCTTGCTGGAACTGCATCATGGCCGAACTCGGACGCTACAACACCCTCACAGTCATTGATGAACTTCCACAGGGCATATATCTCGACGACAATGAAGAAGGTCGCTTACTGCTGCCACGTCGCCAAATCCCTGAAGGCACTAAGAAAGGCGACAGCCTCAACGTCTTCGTCTATCTAGATTCTGACGACCGCCCAATTGCCACCTTGCAGCGCCCGCGTGTACAACTGCATCAAGCCGCTGCACTAGACGTTAAAGAAGTAAACCGTACCGGTGCTTTTTTAGATTGGGGCTTAGCTAAAGATTTATTTGTACCTTTTGGTGAAATGAATCAGCGCATGGAAGAAGGCAAAACCTATGTCGTTTATGTATATCTCGACAACACCAATCGCTTAATTGCTACGGCAAAACTAAATCGTTTTATCAAAGACGAAGCGAAAGCGACTTGGCCTGGTGCTGCTGATCCTTTCGAGCAAGGCGATAAAGTGAATTTACTCATCGCTCAACGCACCGACCTAGGCTACAAAGCCGTGGTGAATAACGAATACTGGGGCTTAATCCACGAAAGCCAAATTCGCACCGCCATTCGTGTTGGCCAGCGCATGGATGGTTATGTTCGCCGCGTACGCGAAGAAGATCATCGCCTCGACATCTCTCTAGAGCCACTCGGCCATGTGCGTATTGATCCCGTTGCCGACAAAATCATGAAGAAATTAAAAGACGGCAATGGCAGTCTTGGGTTAAACGATAAAAGCCCTGCCGATTTAATTGAATTACATTTTGGCGTGAGCAAGCGTGCATTCAAAATGGCGATTGGTAAGCTGTATAAAGAGCGTCAAATCGTGATCGAAGACAACGGTATTCGCTTAGCCACGGCTGAAGAGAAAGTACGATCAGATTTAAAACCGACTCCGAAAACAGATGGTAAAAAACCAGCCGGTAACGAGCGTAACGAAAAGAAAACCTTTAGTGATAAAAAGCCCCACCCTGCTCGCAGCGACAAAACGACAAGCGAGAATAAGGCAAAAGACACTAAAAAATCAGAAGTAGAAAAGCCGAAGACAAAAAAAACGGTCTATAAAAATCCGAAAGCACCTGGCGGAAAAACGCTGTCATTAAAGAAATAATGATTCGTTAAAAACCCGAACCCGGCTGTTGTAAAAATACTATTTCTTCAGCCGTAGACTCTCGCCCTAAAATCGCATTACGATGTGGATAACGCCCATATTTAACAATAATGTCGCGGTGGAGATGCTCATAATTTAGATTATCTTCTAGTCCTGGCAGCGCAAATAATCGCAAGGCCTCTTCATGTATAACCAAAGACTCGCTGTGCATATATGGCATGTACAGAAACTTACGCTCAGTCAACGGTAAGTTGTTGTCCAATCCTTGCGCTACGGCTTCTTGTGCTAGCACTAAGGCCAAAGCATCGCTAGCAAACGCTTGCGGTAAGTCTCGATAGATATTACGTGAAAATTGATCCAATACGATCACTTCTGCTAAGCGCCCTTCTATCGACTTGCGCCACTCATACAATTCACCCCTTGCGGCCTTTGCGTGCAAATCTCCAAAACGTTGTTGGATAACCTGATCAAAGGCTGGATCTTTTTTGAACCACTGCGCAGGTTTACTTTCTTTAAACCAAAAATCCAACACATCATCAGAAGTAATCATCACTAACTCCTATAAGTCGTCCAATATATCTGCACGCTTAGCTTTGTATTCTTCTTCGGTTAACAAACCCTTTTTGTTTAAGGCTTCTAACGTGGTTAACCGTTCTTCAATGGAAAGCTCTACCATAGGAGCAACAGCAGACTTCACCGGCATAGCACGCATAGGAGCTGAAGAATTTTCTTGCTCGGCAGCTACATCATCGGCCACGAAGTCATCACACAAATAATAATCTGCAGCCATATCTGTTTTTTCAATAATGACATAGCGACCATCCACCCGTGGGCGGCGCGTTTCGCTGGATATAGTCCCCTTGATCACGACGGTATTTCCGCCCTCAGCCAAAGCATTTTGGCGATGACGTTCTTCGCATACTTCCACACCGTCGTTTTTAATCGACGAGCAGGAATCGCTCTTAATTAATGTGCAGTGCTCTTTGCTAACAACATCGCGAATAACCACATTTTCCGCATGAACAAGCGACAAGCCGCAAAGCAAAGGTAAAGCGAGTGCAATAACTGGTTTCATAAATGTATCCAACGATAACTACAAATATTGTAAGAAGAATGCCTGATTGGAGGGCAAGGTCAAGCTTACCACCACGGCCCTAGCCGCACCCGACCGCGCTTGGGTATTACTTCCACTTAGCCCAAGGATCAACGCCTGAACTTGTGTCTGAAGCAGCAGGCGAAGATTCTTGTGCTTTATTTGGCTTACCTTGTTCCGAGCCTTCGGTTCTAGGGCGAGAGTTACCACGACTAACTCCGTCACGGCGATACCCGCCACTACGGCTGCCAGCACCTTTCCCTTTGCCGCCAAACTCTGCTGCTTTTTTCTCGCGCTTTTCACGCAAGCGCTCAGCATCTTCCAAGCTCAATACAGCGGGTTCACCCGGCACTTGATCAGATGGCACAATACGATCACGCGGCGGTAACGCAAACTGAGCGCCCGAGGCCTTAGGCAAGCTCTTGTACTGGTACATGTAGAAGGCTTCTACTTTCTCTCGTGCCCAATCCGTCTTCTTCAAAAACTTCACACTCGATTCAATACTCGGATTAGTTTTAAAGCAGTTGATGTTCAAGTACGCAAACAAAATCTCAAAGCCGTAATGGTCTACTAGCTCCGTTAGCAAGGGCTTTAAACTAAGGCCATGCAAAGGGTTGTTTTTGTAATTGATATCGTCAGTCATGAAAGCGCCTAAAGCAGATTATGTAGCTACCTATTATAACTGCTTGGCAGAAAAGTACCTACCGCGACACTGCGGTAGGCAGCGGCTACTACGACACGGTATTCCAGGGCAAATGTCCAGGAGCGGCATCAACAAAGTTAAAGTACTGTTCGAGCTGATCAATAAGATCGCGAATCACTTCATCGCGGCTGCAACCGTACAGTTCATAACCGAGTGCACCATTGCGAATATAAACATCTGCCTGCCAATGCGTCGCGAGTGTTGTGCCATCGGTATGTACGTCGGGCACTTGGTGTTCCGTTGCGAGCACTTGGTAAAAGAAATCCAATTTCTCATCGCGCTCTAGCTGAAACGTTACGCCATTATCTTCAGCAGTGATATTGGCTTTCCAATCATGAATCGCCAGTTCTTTTTGCACTTCCTCCATGGCTGGTGTCACCACTTCTTTAATAAAATGTTCGATCTTGGCTTGCTCAGGAAATTTAAACAGAGCACTTAAGCGTTTACGCCAACTAGTCTCATTACTGAACGCGCGTACCGGCGCAGCCGCAGCAACCAATGTAGCGCCGCGATGCCCTTCTATCACCAATGCTCGCCATAACCCAAGCGCCGCTAACAACATAATAATGGCAAAGGGCAAGGCCGCTAATATACTCATCGTTTGTAACGCGCTGAGTCCGCCTGCCAATAATAATGTCGATGCAATTACACCTTCTAGCGAAGCCCAAAATACTCGCTGCCAAATAGGGGTTTCATGCGCCCCACCCGAGGCCAAAGAATCAACCACCAACGAGCCCGAATCAGATGAAGTCACAAAGAAGGTAATAATTAGAAAAACGGTAATGACCGATAAAAAAGTCGACCATGGCAACAAATCATAAAACTCGAACAAGGCCACAGCATGATCGGCTTGCACCTCACCGATCAATACTTGCTTACCTTGCTCCATGATCAGGTACAAGGCAGTGTCACCAAAAATAGCGAACCATAAAAAAGTAAAGGTCGTCGGCACAACCAATACGCCAAAAACAAATTGGCGAATGGTTCGACCGCGACTAATTTTCGCAATAAATAGACCGACAAACGGTGCCCATGCGATGGTCCAAGCAAAAATAAACAAGGTCCAATTGCCGATCCAATCACTTTGGGTGTAGGCCTGTAGATTAAAGGTACGCGAGACGATATTGCCAAGATAAGCGCCGGTGTTCTGCACAAACGCATCGAGAATATGAATACTTGGGCCGACAAGAAATACAATGCCCATTAAAAATACTGCCAAAACTATATTCAATATGGATAGATTTTTAACACCTTTATCCATACCTGCCACTACAGAGCCAATCGCGGCGACAGTAATTAGAGCAATGGCGGTAATCTGAACCGTCGTGCTTATTGGTATGTCTTCCCACAGGTAATGCAGGCCTGCATTAATCTGCGTTACCGATAAACCTAACGTAGTCGCCAAACCGAATAAGGTACCTAAAATCGCAAACACATCGACTGTATGACCAATCGGCCCATAAATCCGATCACCAATCAGCGGGTATAAGGCCGAGCGCACAGATAAAGGCAAGCCATGGCGAAAGGCAAAATAGGCTAGCACTAAACCCATCAGGCCGTAGATTCCCCAGATATGCAGACCCCAATGAAAATAGGCTATCTGCATCGCTTCGCGGGCAGCTTGTACCGTTTCGGCTGTGGCATTCGGGGGCTGCGAAAAATGTAGTACCGGCTCGGCAACGCCAAAAAATAGCAAGGCGATGCCGTAACCTGCGGAGAACAACATGGCAAACCATGCAGGAAAGCTATATTGCGGTTCGGCGTGGTCGGGGCCCAAGCGGATATTGCCCCAACTGCTAAACCCAACACAGATGATAAACACGAGAAAAATCGCGGTGGCCAGCATGTAAAACCAGCCAAAGGTTTCGGTTACCCAAGCAAGCGCACTTTTAAATACCTCCCCTGCAAGTTCAGGATTACTGAGCGTGCCTAGGATCAAAAGCAGTGTGATAACGACAGCGGGAACAAATACCGGCAGCAGCACTGCACCCGTTATCGTTCGTTGTGAATTGGTCATAAATTGTCCTCCTCCTTTTTACCCTGACAAACCCAGCCACGAATAGCAACCCGCAATCCCTGCTACAAAAGCGCGGGCTTGCCTTAACGCGCTCGTTTTTTAACCGCAAATCGCGTATCATTCCGCGCCTAAATCTATCCATCTGCAATATCAGGAATCTGCTGTGATCTCCACTGCTAACATCACCATGCAATTCGGTGCTAAGCCGCTGTTTGAGAACATCTCGGTTAAATTTGGCGATGGCAATCGCTACGGTTTGATCGGCGCCAACGGCTGCGGTAAGTCGACTTTCATGAAGATTTTGGATGGTTCGCTAGAGCCGTCTGCCGGTAACGTCAGTGTTACCCCCAACGAGCGCTTGGGTAAATTAAGCCAAGACCAGTTCGCCTTTGAAGAATTCACCGTGATGGATACTGTGGTGATGGGCAACAAAGAGCTGTGGGCAATCAGACAAGAACGCGATGCGATTTATGCCAATCTAGAAGCAACGGAAGACGACTACATGCGTGCCGCCGAGCTAGAGGGCGAATTCGCAGAGATGGATGGCTATACCGCAGAATCTCGTGCTGGCGATCTGCTATTAGGCGCAGGTATTGCGACAGAGCTGCATTTTGGCCCTATGAGTGAAGTGGCTCCCGGTTGGAAGTTGCGTGTGTTATTGGCACAGGCCTTGTTCTCTAATCCAGACATCCTGCTGCTCGACGAACCAACCAACAACTTGGATATCAACACCATTCGTTGGTTGGAAGGCATCATCAACGAGATGAAATGCACCATTATCATCATCTCGCATGACCGTCACTTTTTGAACTCTGTATGTACCCACATGGCCGACATCGACTACGGCGATATCAAGATCTATCCGGGTAACTACGATGACTTCATGATGGCCTCAACCGCTGCACGTGAACGTCTGCAATCAGAAAACGCGAAGAAGAAAGCGCAAATTGCTGAGCTACAGCAGTTCGTATCGCGCTTCTCGGCTAACGCCTCTAAAGCGAAGCAAGCGACCTCTCGTGCCAAGCAGATTGATAAGATTCAGATCGATAAAATCAAACCTTCTAGCCGTCAAAACCCGTTTATTCGTTTCAACCAAGAGAAGAAGCTGCACCGCCTAGCTCTGGAGATCGAGGGTTTAACCCACGCTTACGATGGCGAAGCACCGCTATTCAAGAATACTAACCTCATGATTGAAGCTGGCGAAAAAGTCGCGGTTATCGGTGCCAACGGCGCGGGTAAAACCACCTTCTTGAAGTGTTTAGTCGATCATGTGACACCAACCGCCGGCATGATTAAGTGGTCGGAAAACGCGAGCTTGGGCTACTACGCACAGGATCACGAATACGAATTTGAACAAGGCGGTAATTTGTTCGAATGGATGGAGCAGTGGAAAACAGCTGAACACGACGATCAAGCCGTTCGTGGCACCCTGGGCCGCTTGCTGTTCAACCAAGACGATATTAAGAAGTCGGTAAAGGTATGCTCAGGTGGTGAAAAAGGTCGCCTGCTGTTTGGTAAGTTGATGCTGCACAACCACAACGTGCTATTACTCGACGAACCAACCAACCACATGGATATGGAGTCCATCGAATCGCTGAACATGGCGCTTGAGATGTTTGAAGGCACCTTGATCTTCGTATCTCACGACCGCGAGTTTGTATCCTCATTGGCGACGCGAATCATTGAAATTCGCGACAACCAGATCGTCGACTTCCACGGCACCTACGATGAATACCTCAAGTCGCAGGGCGTGGAATAACAGCTCCCCGCTTCTCGTCAAAAAAGCCGCGCCTGTCGCGGCTTTTTTATGCCCTTCAGAAAGCTGCGCTCCGATACCCGTAACGATCCATATAACCAATAACAAGTTTTCTACCCTTTTTTAAAATTCTAACCATTTTTGCATCATAAAAACTGGCGAGTAACTCGCTTGCCGCCTATACCAATAGAATGGCCAAGGGTCTACTCGCTTGCTCTCTTAGGTAAAAAACGGATCTTCAATTATGTCGTTATCACAGCGTTCAACAGCAGCTCTAGCAATACTGATTACGCTCCTACTCGGTTTGTTTTTTGCTGGCCAATATACGCGCAATGAGCTCGTTACTACCCTTGATTACATTACCGGGCCGGCTTGGGACACCGCCGACAGCGCAATGGAGGCCACGATTACCATTGAGCGCGAAATGTTGCTGCTCAATCAGCTATTTGCCGGTGAAAACATTGATATTCAACAATTAAAAACCGCTCAGACCGAAGCTGAAGAAGCACTCAATCGCTTACGGCTTGCCAACCTGCTTGATCCACAACTGATCACCAATATTGACTCTCAACTCGCCCAGTTCCACCAAGCTGGCAACAGCCTTCAAGCGAGTTACAAAGATTATCGCTCAGCGCTCGCCACCTTCGATGCCCACACAGTGAAGTTTGTTGCCTTCAGCGCAATCGCTGAAGAAGAAGGTGACGCAGCGGTAGAATCCATCGCCGCTGATCCGAGCTACCCAATTAGCTGGGACACAGGTCTAGCCGAAAAATGGCAAGCAGCTGATGGTGGCATGGAAGCGTCTATTGGCTTCTTTCAACAAATGTATTTCTTAGCTCGAATGACATCCGACGGCGTATCGGAATCGCTACAGGCGCAATTGAATGAAGCCATTAGCTTTCAACGCGAAGCAGTAAAAGAAATGCTGGCCAGCGGTTTATTTGATAACTCGGCACCGGCGGCATACGGTGTCGGCAGCATGGCAAAGATTTACCAAGAAAATCTACAACAACATGTTCAATTGTTAAACCAAGTCGTCGTTACCCTAAAAAATTTCCAACAACAAAAAATCGCATATTCCCAAACATCGGAGCAACTGCAAGAGCACATTGGCATGGTTGAAGAAAAAGCCGATCAACAAGTAGAAGGGAGAGTTGCCGGTATTGCAGAACAGCAAAGTGCAGCCTCAGCCACCATGATGATGATTTTAGTTGGCTGCCTCTCGATTTTTATTTTTGTTGGTTATTACGTCAAAACACGAGTTATTAAAACCTTACTTGAGATTACCTATTCGCTTCATCAAGTGGCCAATGGCGATGGCGATCTCACTCGTCGCTTAACTTACAATAAGCAAAATGAACTCGGTGATATTTGTCGTTCGTTTAACAGCTTCTCTGAAAAAATTGCGGTCATAGTGCAAGAAGTTAATACAAAATCAGAACAATTAGCCGCAGGCATAGATACCTGCGTTAATTTATCTCAGCGTATATCACAAGAAACAGCGAGCACCGCCAATAGTGCATCTGGCGTATCTAAAGCTATTGAGCAAGTTCAGGATGGCGCAACCGAAATCGCGCGCAGCTGTACCCATGTTGCGGAGGAAACACGCCAAACAGAGAGCATTGTCGGTAGAGGAAAAACGGAAGTAAGTAATACGGTAAGAGATACTCTCTCACTTGTGGATGTATTAGATGAATCCAGTGATTTAATTCGTAATCTAAAAGCCCAAGCCGACCGTATTGACCGTTTAGTTACCGTTATTGGTGATATTTCAGAGCAAACAAATTTATTAGCACTGAACGCGGCAATCGAAGCTGCTCGCGCTGGCGAACAAGGGCGAGGATTTGCGGTAGTTGCCGATGAAGTACGCGATTTAGCGACAAGATCAGCCTCCTCTTCACGTGAAATATCAGAAGTCATTCGTACCATTGTTGATAGTACCCATAAAGCGGTCGATAACATGAGTACCTCAGCCGAGCGAGCACGCTTAAGTGTCGCAGCGTCACAAGCCGCTGGCGTAACCCTAGATCAAGTTCTTGATCATATGAAAACTGTAAACGAGCAGATTCACACGGTCGCCGCGGCGGCGGAGCAGCAATCACAAACCTTATTAGGGGTCACCTCTGATATGGGTAAGATGACGGGCATTGCACAACAATCGAGTAACGAAGCGATTGAAGCCGTGAACGTCAATAAACATCTATCATCACTAAGCCAAACTCTCGATCAAACAATGCAACAGTTTAAAATTGGCTAATATTCAAAGGCAGCTGTAACGAAAACTATCGTCGAGATCGAGTGGTAGAATTAAGCTACTAAAACCCAGAGCGTTCATTTGCGTACAAAAACTCTGACGAGCGGTATCATCGCTCGTGAGAGTTGCATCGTACTCAGCATGCAGCACTGGCTTATCGGCGTTAATGAAAGGTGTAAGCAAATCACATTCGTCGTATTCAAAACATTCTTCATTAACCGCAAAATCAAAGTAATCAATTAAATCATCTACGTGTGCAAGATCATTTTTCAAGCCTATGGCCAAGCCCCTTTCATGTGCGGCATTGGCCAAAAAACGGTTGTAGGCCAACTGCTGGCTACTCGTCAATGCAAAACCGGGATTATTGGTATAACCATCGACATTATCGGGTTCAACGCCATCACAGCCCTTGCTGCTAGCCAAATCTAGCCGTGCCTTCATGATCGCACGCACGTCGTCCGAACGAATGTCGAGCCAACGCTCACCTTCCCAACCATCGAGTTGATTCCCCAGATCTGCTTCGACAAATTGATCAGCATCATCTCGCCATTCTTCGTATGAACCTGCCGAGAAGTAGCAAATCACTCGCACATCACTCGCTTGTAAGTTAGCAATCGTAGCGGTGGATGAGTCAAACAAATCAACATCGTAGATAGCCACTGCATATCCGCTGTTCAGCGTGCCTTGTAACTGCCACTGCCAGGACGTTCCAGCAGCTGGGCGATACCATTCACCAAGCGTGACAGGAAGAACAGCACCGTCGTCGGCTGTTGCTTGAGAATCAGCGTCCTGGCCACCAGCACCGCACCCCGTCAGAGTACATGCCAATGTGAACACCCCCACAATTGTTGTTAACGCCTGTTTCATAACGAGTTTTCTCTAGGTAAAGTTTTCCCATAGGGTCAGCTATTGAACTGAGCGATGAGCTTCACAGCCCTCAAACCCGTGCTATATTCAATGGAATCGTTTTTAAAGGATAGCAGTATGCGTCAGGTAACCCGAGACGAATATCCCATAGAGTCACTACATCGAATCGTTAATGGTGTTACTTTTTTTAAAGAGCTCATTCTAACGGACCCTGCCCAATTTGAGCTTCTAATGAGCGTTACTCGCTTTATGGTAGCCGACCAAGATGAACTCATATTTCACAAAGACGACCGTGCAGACATCCTATATTTTCTGCTAAAAGGTCAGCTAGTCGTATTTGCTGACGATGAGGCCAACACCCTATTAGGTGAAGTTAATGCGGGTGAGCCATTTGGTGTAATGGCTATGCTGCTCAATTTCCGTCGCTCAGCGTCAATAAGGGTAAGTGGACGCCAAGCCTTGCTGGCTGGTATTGATTTTGCGCACTTTCGCCATGATCAAAACGCCAGTTTATTTGATGTGGGAACTCGCATTCGTTTCTTCCGCATGATCGACAATCACATACGCTGGGCTTTAGAACGCAACAAAATCGCTGAACCAAAGCATCCATTAGTCCCTAGACTACGTTCTTTGCCTATTTACACCGGCGAGAAAGACACGGTAGCCGAATTACATGCCTTGATGCACCTTGCTCACGTACAAGCTGAATTGCTGCGCGATTGGAATGAAAGTACATTAGTATCGACTTCTTAATATCCCCCGATTAACCGCTTGAGCAATGGATGAATCAGTTCGTTCCATCGATCTGACACTTTTTTGCTTTTAATCACGCAGTCACACTTTTAGAATGCGACTTCCTGACCCGCTAGTCGTCGGGTCTGCTGACAGAAGTCGCCTCCTATGCCTGAAAGTTTGTATTGGATTCTCATCGCTCTTGCTATTGCAGGATTGCTATCCGTAATTCTTGAAGAAGTCATTCACGTCAATAAAGCCCAATCAGTATTATTTTTTGGCGCTCTATCTTGGTTATTGCTGTTTATATTCGGTTCCGAAGCGGAAACTCACCAGCGAGTGATGGAAGGCTTACAGGAAAATATCGGCGAAATCGCAAGTCTTTGGCTGTTTTTATTATCAGCTATGACCTTCGTAGCTTATCTCAACAAGAAAGGCTTAATTGAGAATATTACCTACCGTTTTTTACCCAAAAATATCAGTGAGCGCCAACTACTGCTCGTGACTGGGTTATTCAGTTTTGTCTTTTCATCACTTGCGGACAACGTGACCGCGACCTTAGTATCTGTCGCCTTAATTTTATCCCTGAATCTATCAGCGACTAAAACTCTGCGCTTTGCTACGGTTTCTGTCTTTGCAGTGAACTCCGGTGGCGTGGCTATGATCACCGGTGATGTCACGACACTCATGATTTTCTTGGCCGACAAAGTCAGTATCCCGCATTTATTGATGCTCGCAGGGCCAGCTTTACTCGCAGTGGTATTGCTAGCGACATTACTGGCACGTCCACTTAACGATAGTGTGAAAATCGAACGCCAAACAAACGAACTCCAGCGGGTTGATGTCACTATCGCTATCGTATTTTTACTCACCATCTTTGCCACGATTGCCGGCAACGTACTGTTCGATATTCCCCCGGTGTTGAGTTTTATTAGTGGTTTATCCGTGATGTTCTTGGTGGCGCGCGCTTTTGGTGAAGACACTGAAAACGATCCCATCATGAATTACATTCGCCAAATCGAATTTGATACCTTGATGTTCTTCTTAGGCATTTTATTACTGGTAGGATCGTTGAAAGAAATCCACGCATTGGATTCCATCGTACGTATCTACGAATTCCTACCAGCTTGGGCGGCGAACTACTCCATGGGTTTACTGTCTGCGTTGATTGATAACGTACCCTTGACCGCTGCTTTATTGAAAGCTGATGTCCCAATGGAAATGCAAGATTGGTTGGCATTAACTTACGCCGTTGGCGTGGGCGGCTCGCTACTGATTATTGGATCGGCTGCGGGTATCGTTGCTATGACTAAAATTAACGAGCTCACGTTCGGCTCTTATTTGCGCTTTATCGTCGCACTACTCATCGCCTACACCGTAGGCTACGCGGCAACGTTAGCATTAGGAACTTGGATAGGCAGTTAGGCGCATGAAATCCGCTAGCAATAACAGCGTTATTCGCTAGCGGTTTTGTTCGTAGCGTAATGCTAGCGATTGCAGCACATCTTTTTGGGTAGCGACCCAAGCCGTTATCGCCACCGGCATCTGCTCGACATCGGGCCAGCTAATACCGTATTGAGACGGTTGAAATAAAGGCGCAAATATTGCGCACGCCGTTAAATCGGCACGCGTAAATTTATCCCCTACCAGAAAGCGCGAACGCGAATACGTGCGCCACAGCTCTGCCAGTATGTCTTCCATATCGTGCTGTGCTTTCAGCGCAGTTTCTGCATTAATTTGCATCCACTGGCGCATCACTCGTTCTACCTTTTTAAAACCCAGGCGCATGCCCCACTGCATATAAAAAGGCTGACGTGCTGCCAACATAGGCACAACCAAACTGGGTTGCTGCAATAAATGGTGATAACAAAAACAGCGTACTGCAGGCGCAGCGATACGATCTAGGCGCTCCTCCCAATCTCGCACCTCGGCAGCTAACGAAGGCTCTTCCGGCATTAAAGAGCGATTAGGGAAACGCTCATCAAGATAATCCAAAATTTGTGAAGAGCCTTGCACTATGGTGTCGTCTTCTCGGATCACTGGCACCGATGACTCAGAGGCAATACCCTTGACCGTGCGAATATGACCACCCGGTAATAGATTGATTTTTTGGTACGAGATCGATTTATACGCCAATGCCCAGCGCACTTTCTCGCAGTAGTGGGATATTGGAAATTGATATAAAACGATACTCATACATTTACCTTAATTAGGTTGAGACAGTTGCCGCAACGATTGCTGCAACGCCTGCCAATGCTCTACAGTAGTTACTGCCATGTCGGAGCCTCGGCATTCACCGAATATCGAAACGGGTGATTGCACCCGCCCATAGCGCAAACAGGCCTCTTTTACTAAACCGGTCGCCACTAAAGTGCCCTTCACATAAAAGTTGTGCTGAAAATAAACATACTTGTCATCCCAGAACAGCAACACTGTATCACTGTGTAACAATGCAAAAGGTGAAACAGGTCTAATATAGACGAGTTCCTGCGCAGCAATTAACCGACTTCCTGGCGACATTTCATGAAATTTGTGACTTACGTACCAGAATTCAAATCGGCCTAACTCCATAAAGCTAAAAAAGCGAAAGTTAGGTAAATGTAACCGCCAGCCCATATCATGAGGCAAAATTCGATAGCTCTGCTGTATTGCACCGTTCATATTACTAAAGGGTTTTTTCATCACTACAAGGCATAGCCACAGCCAAGCAAAACGAATAAATAGATTCATATCGACCTCCGAGAAAACAGCGATTCACTATATAGAAGAGACGATCACTGTTATTGGCCGAAAAGACATAACGAGAAGGAGTCAGCAGCGAAGGCTGACTAAATTAGAAAAATTAAGGTAGGTAAAATTGCAGTTCGACTTCTGCACCTTTTATCGTTTCTTCGATAGGACGCGTACGCGCTTCTTCTGATTCATCCCAATATAGTTTGCCTGACAAGTTCATCACTTGCTCTGGGATACGCCGCGCAAACACATCAGGAAGTACGTTAGAACGTGAGCGGTAACTGCCATCCCCCCAGTCTTCTCGGGGCAACGACAAGTTGAGCGGCGGTTTTTCTTTCGCATAATCATGCAATATGGGGAGTTCAGAGACATCGACATCAGCGCTAGGCGCATCGTCATCTTTGGTCACTGCAGCTACAGGAATGACATCCGTTTCTTTAATACTGACATCGTTTTCTACCGCTTGGTCAGACACCGATATTGGCTCACCTTGTGTAGGTTCTGACGAGCCAGTGAAAATTTCCGTTAGGCACTTACCCCGTAAAATCGGTTCACCATCTTCCATGCAGGCGGCAAGAAATAGAGATAAACAGGTAAGAAATAGCAAACGGAGCATACTAATAGCTTGGCCTCCAGGCCATATCAACAATGTAATGCAGCCTTAGTCTATCACTGGCGGCGAATGTTCCCAACTTGCCTGTTATGACAACCACTTAACGGCAATACCGTGAGCCACGACCACAGTTTGATCATTACAAATACCTACCACCGCGCATAACTTTCCGTCCTGAAGTAGCAACGGCCAACGATCTCGCAGCCAAGGCGGAATCGAATTTTCTTGCCAAATATGCTTTAAGGTTTTTTGTGGACGACCAGCAGGACGCAATGTTTGCCCAACACATGAATAAGCCGGAATTAGATCGTAGCGACCAGAAGCCAAGCCTTCTTCGCTCGTATTTGTAACGGTAATAGTGCTGCCTGCCCATGGGAACCGAGTATTCGAGCCAAGATCAATGATGCAGGGGGTGACATCATCTAACTGTCGAGTCACATAAAGATGCTGTTGATAACGCCGGACGCAAATATCGCCTAACACCACTTGCGGATTACGATCTTCAGCAGCCTCTATTACCTCTCGTTGGATGCGCTCTAACATAGCAGCCGAAGGCATAGGCACACCACAACCGGCCAACCAGCCACGTAATAAATAAGAGCGATGATGCTTAGGCTTATCATTGAGCGCCGCTATAGAGCAGATCAGTTCGTTGGTACCGGGCCAATCACAGTAAGCTATGCAAGCATCTATCTCAGGCTTCAATAACTCCTGTAACAGTGCTTGATCGCTCTGCAATTGTTCTAGTGTGCGTTTTAACGATTCCTCGCGTCCTGTAAAGCGCTGCCAAATTTGCGGCAACAGTTCATTGCGCCACCAATTCCGTTCGTAGCGCGTATCGGTATTGGATTCGTCTTCCACCCATGCAAGCTGCTGTGCTTGGGCATATGCCTCCAACTGCTTGCGCGACACATCAAGTAAAGGGCGCACAAGCAACACGTCGCTATCATCGAACAATGGGCGTACAGCCGCCATAGAAGCTAAACCAGTTAAACCCGAACCGCGAAATAAGCGTTGAAAGAAGGTTTCGACTTGATCGTCGTTGTGATGCGCCACTAGTACCAGATCATGGCTGTTGGCGTGCTGCTGAAAAACATCATAACGGGCGTTACGCGCCGCTTGTTCGATACCATTACCGTCACCAGTAACAGTCACTCTTGCGCTGATAAACGCGACGCCTAAATTTTCACTCACTGCTTGGCAATGCGCTTCCCACACGTCGGCGTTGGACGATAAACCATGATGGACATGCAACGCAATAAGTCGTGCTTTTAAACCGTCGTTTTGCGCTAACGCGTGCAATAACACCGACGAATCCAAGCCACCGCTAAAACCGACAATCAAGCGCCCTTCTTCACCCAACATGGGGGCGAGAGCAGCGGTTAAATGATGAGTCAGATCAAGCGTCGTCATAGCACTCGCATCATGGAAAAAGAATCAACTGAACACCAGTTGAACGGCATCATCACCAAAAGCAAATTTCAGTTCTTGCAGTTGCTCATCGGTCGGATTAATTGCCCAGCGCTGCGCTAATTGAATATCGCAACGAGCGACCGAATTATGGAAATCAAGTACCACTGGGCATCCGTTTTCCATCGTTTGCAAAAGACCGGTTAAACGCTGACAGAATTTCTCGTCGGCACCTTCGCCATCCACGCGTACACGCAACGCTTTAGCGTAATTCAAACGGGCTTGGCTAATTTCCATAGCACTACGTCCCGTCGCTTTTAAACCGCCGGAATAGTTGTCGTGACTTACCATGGCTTCAATGACGAGTACCTTATCTAAGCCGACCACCTCACGAACGTTATCGTAGATATCAGAAAACAAAGCAACTTCAACCCGTGCTGTCCGATCGTCTAGGGTTACAAAACACATATTGTCTCCGCGTTTATTTTTCATCAAACGCATATCAACCACTAAACCCGCTAATTTTTGTGGCCCTTTTTGTTCTTGCAGATGTGATAGTTTGGTGGGCACTAATTGGCGCACTTCACCTTCGTATTCATCAAACGGATGACCCGATACGTATAAACCTAAGGTGTCTTTTTCGCCTTGCAGACGCTCTTTTAACGTCCAGTCGCGCAGGTAACGATGACGCTCATAAACGTCGGTGGTATCGGCTTCTTCGGCCTGCACTTCGCCAAATAAATCGACCATTCCCGCGGCTTCGTTGGCAGCCGACTGCCCAGCACTTTTAATGGCATCTTCAACGCTGGCCATTAATACCGAGCGCGGTGCAGTTAATTCTAAATTTTCAAAGGCACCGCAACGCACTAACGCTTCAAGCACACGTTTATTCAATTTTTTGCCATCCACGCGTTGGCAAAAATCGAACAAACTTTTAAATGGCCCGCCTTCTTCACGTGCGGCAATAATGGCATCAATTGGGCCTTCACCTACGCCTTTCACTGCACCTAATCCATAAACAATCGCACCGGATTTATTCACGGTAAAACCAAAGAAACTTTGATTCACATCAGGCAAAACAATTTCTAATCCCATCTCGCGACATTCTTCAACGAAGATCACCACCTTGTCGGTGGTTTGCATATCGGAGGTTAATACCGCCGCCATAAATGGCGCTGGGTAATGCTGTTTTAACCACAGCGTTTGATACGACACCACGGCATAAGCGGCCGAGTGCGATTTGTTAAAACCATAACCGGCGAACTTTTCCACCAAGTCGAAGATCTTCATGGCCAGATCAGGATCTACCCCAACCGACACAGCACCATCGCGGAAGGTATCGCGCTGCTTGGCCATTTCTTCGGGTTTTTTCTTACCCATCGCACGGCGCAGCATGTCAGCGCCGCCAAGCGTGTAACCGGCCAACACCTGCGCAATTTGCATTACCTGTTCTTGGTAAACAATAACGCCATAGGTTGGCTCTAAGGTTTCTTTTAAGCTGTCGTGTTGAAAATCGGGGTGGGGATAAGCAACTTGCGCTCGACCGTGCTTACGGTTAATAAAGTCGTCCACCATGCCCGATTCCAATGGGCCGGGACGGAACAGTGCCACCAAGGCGATCAAGTCTTCAATATTGTCCGGCTGTAAGCGCCGAATAAGATCTTTCATACCACGGGATTCCAACTGGAATACCGCCGTGGTTTGCGCCTTTTTTAGTAAGGTAAAAGAGTCTGCGTCGTCGAGCGGAATTAGGCTGATATCAATCGGCTCTAAATCTTCTTCTGCGCGCTTAGCATTAATGGTTTCTAACGCCCAATCAATAATGGTGAGGGTACGCAGACCCAAGAAGTCGAACTTAACTAAGCCCGCTTCTTCCACATCGTTTTTATCAAACTGGGTAACTAAACCGGTGCCATCGGGTTCGCAGGCGGTGGCAGAAAAGTCGGTTAATTTCGTGGGTGCAATCACCACACCACCGGCGTGTTTACCGGTTTGACGGGCAATACCTTCAAGCTTTAACGCCATTTCCCAAATTTCTTGGGCTTCGTCATCGTCGTTAATAAACTCGTCGAGTGCGGCTTCGGTGCTGCGTGCTTTTTCTAGCGTCATGCCCGGATCACCGGGAATCAGCTTGGATAATTTATCGGCTAAACCAAACGATTTACCTTGAGCACGCGCCACGTCACGCACCACCGCTTTCGCTGCCATGGTGCCAAAGGTCACAATTTGCGATACGGCTTCGCGACCATAGTTATCCGCAACGTAAGCAATCACCTTTTCACGATCTTCCATGCAAAAGTCGATATCGAAATCGGGCATGGATACACGTTCAGGGTTTAAGAATCGTTCGAACAGCAAATCGTATTCAAGTGGATCAAGGTCGGTGATTTTTTGCGCATACGCCACCAGCGAGCCAGCACCCGAACCACGGCCGGGGCCAACCGGAATACGGTTGTCTTTCGCCCACTGAATAAAGTCCATTACGATGAGGAAGTAACCAGGAAATCCCATCTGAATAATAATATCCAGCTCGAAATCCAGTCGATCATCGTAAGGTTTACGTTTTGCCGCGTAATCAGGATCATTTTTATCGAGCAAAATTTCTAAGCGATCTTCCAAACCTACCTTAGAAATTTTACGGAAGAAATCCGCTTCGTCCATGCCGGCAGGAATTGGATAATCCGGCAAAAAGTACTTACCTAAGAGCACTTCAACCGAACAGCGTTTGGCAATTTCTACGGTATTTTCAATGGCCGACGGAATGTCTTTAAATAGGTCGATCATTTCGTCTTCTGAGCGGAAGTATTGCTCTTCGCTGTATTCACGCGGACGACGTTTATCGCCCAACGTGAAACCTTGACCAATAGCGACGCGGGTTTCGTGCGCCTCATATTCATCGCGCTTTAAAAAACGCACATCATTGGTTGCCACTAATGGCACCTGATAACGTGCTGCCATCGCTAAACCCGCCTTAACAATGGCGTCTTCGCCTTGGCGGTTGGTGCGCTGTACTTCAAAGTAGAAGCGGTCGCCGAACACCTCCATGTATTCTTTCACCAGCGCCTCAGCTTCGGCCACCTTGCCTTTAATAATACGCTGACCGACATCACCGTCACGACCACCGCTGAGCAAAATCAAACCTTGATTACTTTCTAACAGCCATTCACGTTTTAGCATCGCCTTATCAAAATGCTGGTTCTCGGCATAACCACGAGAAATCAGTTCGCGCAGGTTAAGGTACCCATCAGGGTTCATGCACAAGGCTGCTACTCGAAAAGGCGCATGGCGATCGTCTGGATTTTCGAGCCACAAATCCGCGCCTAAAATAGGCTTTAGCCCCTCACCCAAAGCACCTTTATAGAATTTCACCAAGGCATACATATTGGCTTGATCGGTGAGCGCAACGGCAGGCATACCATTAGCCGACGCAGCACCAATTAGCTTCTTAACGCGAATGGTACTGTCGTAGAGTGAATACTCGGAATGTACGCGTAGATGTACAAATCGATTGGCCATGCTTGTGTGTCCTGACGGGCGGAAAGGGGTCATTGTATAGGAATAAGCGCAAAAAATATTTACCCAAGCCTAGCTTGCCTCCCCTTGCAGAATAGGGCCACCCCAGTGCAGACTAGCGCCTCGTTTTTTTACCTCTGAAGTGTCTATGCGTATCGCAATTTTGTCTCGTAACTCTAATCTATATTCAACCCGCCGCCTGAAAGAGGCCGGAGAGTTAAGGGGTCATGAGGTCGATGTTATCGACACACTCCACTGCTATATGGACATCACCAGCAACAAGCCTACCGTGCGTTATAAAGGTGAAGCCTTGCCCGCGTATGACGCAGTTATTCCGCGTATTGGCGCGTCCGTTACCTTTTATGGCACTGCCGTGGTTCGCCAGTTTGAGATGATGAACACTTTTTCGATCAACGAATCGGTTGCTATCAGCCGCTCCCGCGATAAATTGCGCTCGCTGCAACTGCTATCACGTAAAGGCATTGGCCTGCCGCGTACAGGTTTTGCTCACCGCCCTGATAACGTCGAAGATTTGATCAACAACGTCGGCGGCGCTCCGCTGGTTATCAAGCTATTAGAAGGTACTCAAGGTATTGGGGTCGTGCTTGCCGAAACCCGCAAAGCCGCCGAGAGCATTATTGAAGCTTTCATGGGTTTAAACGCGAACATATTAGTACAAGAGTTTATCAAAGAGGCGGGTGGCGCGGACATTCGCTGCCTAGTTGTTGGTGGCAAGGTTGTTGCAGCAATGAAACGTCAGGGAGCCGAGGGTGAGTTTCGTTCTAACTTACACCGTGGCGGTACGGCTGAAATCGTCCGCTTATCTCCAGCAGAACGTAAAACGGCAATTGATGCGGCGAAAGCCATGGGCTTAAATATGTGTGGTGTCGATATTTTACGCTCGAACAGTGGCCCTGTAGTGATGGAAGTGAACTCGTCACCAGGCTTAGAAGGTATTGAAAAAGCCACCGGCAAAGATGTTGCCGGTATGGTTTTCGAGTTTTTAGAAAGCGCCACGCGCACATCTGCTCGTAACGCTACCCGAACCAAAGGCCAAGGTTGAACATGACAGCAACAACAGCTTCTTCATTAGTGATTGCCGGTACTGAGATTTTACCTGGCACAACGCATAAGTTAGAGCTGGCTTGCACCAAACTGTACACAGATACCACGATTGGCATTCCTGTCTTTGTAAAACGCGGCAAACGTCCGGGGCCAATCCTATTTTTAAGCGCTGCCATTCACGGTGATGAACTCAATGGCGTGGAAATTATCAACCGCGTCATCCATAGCAAACGTTTAACCAACTTACGCGGCACCCTGATCGCAGTGCCTGTGGTTAACGTGTATGGCGTTATTAGCCAAAGTCGTTACTTGCCCGATAGACGCGACCTTAACCGCTCCTTCCCTGGCTCGCCGCGTGGCTCTCTGGCAGCACGTTTGGCACATACCTTTTTAGAAGAAATTGTTAAGCAAAGTGATTACGGCATCGATTTTCATACCGGCGCGATTCATCGTACCAACTTACCGCAAATTCGCGCCAACCTAGACGATCAAGAGACATCAGAACTAGCCCATGCCTTCGGCGTCCCTGTGCTGCTGAATGCCAACTTACGCGATGGCTCTTTGCGCCAATGCGCGGCGGATATGGGCACGCGTATTTTGCTATACGAAGCAGGCGAAGCCCTGCGCTTTGATGAACTCTGCATTCGTGCAGGCGTGCGTGGCACCTTCGATGTCATGCGTCATCTGGGTATGATTCCTAAAAGTCGCAGTAAACGTAATGTCATCGAACCTGTTATAGCGCGCCATAGCTCTTGGGTACGCGCCACCGACAGCGGTTTCGTCAATCACCACAAAAAACTAGGCGACTGGGTTGTTAAAGATGACCTATTGGCGACCATTAGCGACCCCTTCGGTACGATATTGGATACCGTAAAAGCGAATAAAGAAGGCATCATCATCGGTAAACAAAACATTCCTTTGGCGCAAGAAGGCGAAGCCATGTATCACATTGCTTACTTCCATGAAGAAGCTGAAGATATCGCTGAAACCATTGAAATGATGCAAGACGATTTACTCCCCGACGGCGGCTAAGCGCTATTGAGATTGCGCTAACACACTGTTTCAGGCGCGTTAGCACTTTGACGAAACCCTTCAACTTGCCTATATTGCCGCCCTCACCGCACATTATCAGCGATACTCTGCGGTGAAATCGTTCTCGGGGCGGGGTGTAATTCCCCACCGGCGGTAAAGAAACTCAATTTCCAAGCCCGCGAGCGCCCACATTTTATATGTGTGGGGTCAGCAGATCTGGTGAGACTCCAGAGCCGACGGTCATAGTCCGGATAAGAGAGAGCGTGCAAGACACTAGTGATGCCATCATAGGCTTCGCTAATGCCTGCCCGTTCGCCCTGATTCACCTTAGTATTTTTAGGATTAGTGATGAATCAGAGCTCAACGAACACAATCAATCGCGCCGAACAGCGCATCGCCTTTATCCACGCGTCTTGGCACGCTGAGATCGTACTGAAATGTCTTGAAGGCTTTACTGCCGAGATGGTTAGTCGCGGATACAAGGCCGACAATATCGCCGTTGTCGCCATGCCTGGCGCCTATGAAATTCCGCTACAAGCCAAACTATTAGCCAAGACGGGACGCTATGCAGCAATTGCTTGCAGCGGCTTAGTAGTCGATGGCGGTATTTATCGACACGATTTCGTCGCCCAAGCGGTATGCACTGGCTTAATGCAAGTACAGTTAGAAACCGAAGTACCAGTATTAACGGCCATTTTAACGCCACATAACTTCCACGAACACGACGAGCACAAACAATATTACAGCCGTCATTTTGTACTAAAAGGACAAGAGTTAGCCAACGCGGCTGATGGGGCGATTACGGCGAAAGCCAATATTGCTCAAGGATAACTGCAGATAACGTAAGAATTCACAGGGATGTGGGGCTTTGCTTTTTGCTGGCCATAGATTATGCCGTAGGTTCTCGGTTACGACGGATTGATATGAATACCCGTCATCTGTTCTATACGATGGCACTCACGACAAATTTCTTTGTACAAGCGCTCGGCGTCGTCCTCTCCACCATTAAGCTGCACTGCACAAGTTTCCATATCATTCCATTGAACTGCGGTCAGGCGTTTTGGTTCTCGTAGTGCCCTTACCCAATGCTTGATCAATTTGTTTAAACCTTGACTCATTACTTTCTCTTCATCGCGCAACGATTGCGTCGTAATCACGGACAATGCCGAGAATGCGTATTTACAGTCAGTGACTGCGCCAAATTCGAATGAAGTGTAGCAGCTGAATTCAAACCTGCTTTACGAGAAAACGTCGCAATATGACAATTTTGAGCATTGTTTACGTTTGCTGGCCGTACCTGAGTGTCAAACGCTATACTGATGGCCAATTTTATCCAGCAAACAGACGTTATGAGTAAAAAGCGCCGCGACATCCCTCAATACCAACTGCCCATCATCGAGACTCACTTTCACCTCGACTACCTCAAAGACGGTAGTCCAGACGAAATATTGAATGCTGCTCGGGCAATTGGGGTAGAACACTTTATGACGATTAGTGTTACGCCCAGCAATATGCCAACCGCCATGGCGCTAGCTCATGCTAATAACGATGTCAGTGCCACCTTAGGCGTGCATCCGCACGATGCGGCAGAATTTAACGACGATACCGAAGTATTTATGCGCGCCAATTTACGCGACAACAAGGTGGTTGCTGTCGGTGAAATTGGCCTCGATTATTACTACGACCATTGTGACCGCGATGTGCAAAAAGCCGTATTTAAACGCCAACTTGCGCTTGCGGTAGAGTTCGAAATGCCCGTGGTGATTCACACCCGCGAAGCTGACGACGATACCATGGCGATTTTGCGAGAATACGCACCGCAAATGAAACGCAAAGGTGTTGTGCATAGCTTCACCTCTGGCATGGAGCTGGCAAAAGTCGCGGTAGAGTTAGGTTTTTGCTTAGGTATTAACGGTATTGTGACCTTTAACAAAGCCGACAACGTACGAGAGGTGGTTGCTGCTACACCGCTGGAGCAATTACTGCTCGAAACGGATTCACCCTACTTAACCCCTATGCCCTATCGTGGTGTTGAAAACGCACCTAAGTATTTGCCATTTATTGCTGAGAAAATTGCAGAGGTAAAAGGCATTGATGTAGAAGCGGTATTAAAACAAACTTACGCAAACTCATTGCGCGAATTTTTTTAAAAGCGCGACTAGCAAAATAGGATTTAAATACTAAGTCCTATTTTCTTTCGAGTTAGCGCAACTCGTGCTCTAACGGTGTTTGTATATGTTCTATCACAATTTGTCGTAATGCTTCTGCGGCATCTCGCCTAGGAATTGCCTCAGCAATTTTAATCGTTTTAGTACCATCCGTTACCACGAGGGCGTAATATTCCGTCTTCACACCTGTGTTCGTTGTTGATGTCACCCCTAGTTTTAACGTTATTTGACTAGGCGAGGTAAGCACTCCCTCGCGTCGATATAAGGCTTTGCCAAAAAAGGTTCTGACCATACGAACCCGACTGACACCAATGGCAACATCTAAACCACGTCCAATATAAAATATTGAATAGATTAAACTCGCCAAACCGATAAAGAAGAAAATAGGCGCCATTAACCAGAGCATTGCTTCGCCTGCTAAAGCCTCACGAAACAAAAAGCCACCCGCAATAGCGAATACCACACCGCATACGAAAAATACTAAGCCATTAATAAAATGCCGCCCCCAACGACTTTCCAACGTTAGATCCCCAGCAAGGTGACCAATTTTAATATTTTCAATGGCAGTTGCTTCGGCCTCTCTTTGTTTCATTAACCGCGACGATGCTAAATGTTCTGCTGCAATATCAAGACTTGTTAACGCCGTACCCGTGCTCACCGGTATCGTCCAAGTACGTTCAAACTTAACGACGTGCTCTTGTTTATCCTTAGCGTAAGCTTGTACCGCATTCCCAGGATTACTTTGGCGTTTAACGACAACCTGTCCGTCACAATGCACCTGCCAATCAACTCGACCGCGTTTTTTGTATCCTTGACCACTGACGGGTAATTCGCTCGGAACATCAAATACAAAGCGCATATCCCCAGCGCCCTCGTTTGGATTATTCCAACCGCGAACATACTCCTGCCAAACAACATCATGGTGAGTTGTACTATTTTTTCCGCTCCCCGTGCGATATATGTGAACGCATGACAAACGAATTTTAGGCGGTTCAAGCCAATGCCCATGCGCTAAAGCAAACTTAGCGCCGACTTGCCCACCGACACATCCTGGACTTGGATCGAGAAACATCGGGGTTGGTCCTATGAGTTTATAGGTACTGCGACCGATAAAACCCTTACGAATGAAAAAACCACCAAATAAAGGAAATACTAATACGGCTAAGATAAGTACATTACCCTTCTCTAATTCGCTAGGAATGGCCAGTATCGCGGGAGTAGGTAACAGCGCAAAAATAACACCGAACCACAACATGAACGCATCTGTGATTTTTTGATCACTAAGAATACCAGCGTCGATATTGGTGGTGCTTGAGCGCTTTTTAAAGAAATTTATAGACTTCATAATATCCCATAGCTAAATACCAAACGGTAAATACAGATCTAGAAATATTAGAGAGTGTAACGCAGAAATATCAACGGGAGGGAGTGTCGACTGGCCCCTCAGAGGAAGGAGCCAGTGGTCTAAACGTTAGCTGGCAGAGCTAGGACGCGGTCCGCGCTGCGAGCGGCGCGGGCGAGATGGTGCAGCGCCATCTTTGCTCGCCGACTGGCCAGAACGATTGGCAGGTTTGCCATTCGCTGGTTTTTTCGGCGCGTTGTTATTACGTGGAGCAGAGTTATTACGCGGCGCGCTATTACTACGCTCCCCCTGCGCCGATGACGACCCAGAGGATTGCTTCGGCTTCTTAGGCTTGCGTGGTGCTTTAGGGCGCGACAAAGGCAACGGCACTTGCGGTGCAAAACCGGCCAGTTCGCGACGTTCAATCGTGCGGCCAATTAAACCTTCAATGCCTTCTAAATCTTCTAATTCTTCTGCACACACCAAGGATAATGCTTCACCACTGGCACCAGCACGGCCAGTACGACCAATACGGTGCACATAATCTGCAGAAACGTTCGGCAGTTCATAGTTCACTACATGCGGTAGTTGGTCGATATCCAAACCACGCGCGGCAATATCCGTCGCCACTAACACACGAATTTCGTTACTCTTAAAATCTGCCAGTGCGCGGGTACGAGCACCTTGGCTTTTATTGCCGTGAATCGCTGCGGCTGTAATGCCAGCATCTTCGAGCTGTTTAGTTAAGCGATTCGCGCCATGCTTAGTACGAGTAAACACCAACACTTGATGCCAATCGCCTGCACTAACCAATTCAATCAAGGCTTTCGATTTACTGCCTTTATCAACCGGCACCAACCACTGTTCAACATTATGTGCAGTGCTATTGCGCGGGCTGACATCGATTTCCACGGGATTATTCACTAAGCCTTTTGCTAGAGCGCGAATCTCGGCAGAAAACGTTGCGGAGAACATTAAGTTCTGGCGGTTAGCAGGTACTTTGGCGAGAATCTTCTTGATGTCGTTGATAAAGCCCATGTCGAGCATGCGATCAGCTTCATCTAATACCATGAACTCAACTTCGTCGAAACGAACGGCATTTTGCTGATACAAGTCGAGCAAACGCCCCGGGCAGGCAACCAAAATATCAACACCACGGCGCAGAGCAATCATCTGTGGATTGATCTTGACGCCACCAAAGACGACGGCCGAACGTAGCGGTAAGTATTTACCGTAAGCTTTGATATTTTCGTCGATTTGAGCCGCTAATTCGCGCGTTGGCGTCAGAATTAAGGCACGTATGCGGTTACCCGATACCCGTTTGCCGTTATCTAGGCGTTGTAATATTGGCAGTGTAAAACCAGCGGTTTTACCGGTACCTGTTTGTGCTGCGGCCATAACGTCACGGCCCTGCAATACGGCAGGTATGGCCTGAGCTTGGACCGGAGATGGGATGGTGTAGCCTTGTTCGGCAACAGCTTTAAGCAGCGATTCAGATAAACCTAAATCGGCAAATTGGATTTCAGACATAATATTCTCTGGTGCGACTAGCGCAGATGGGTATGCCAGAGAGGAGAAAAACCAAATTGGCACGAGGAAGGCGCGGGACTGTACTGCAAACAGCCGGTAGAGTCCAGTAAACAAGGGCACTTGGGCATTATGACATCGGATTATTTAGCCGCGAAAATGCAGACCAGAAGCGCTAAAAAGTCCTTGGTTTAGAAAATACCCTTGCAACAAGCAAGAAGAGTTGGGCGTCAAAGCGTATACTGTGCGACTGGCGATCATTTTATACGGCCTTTGCTAGGTCGTGCGTACACCTCTTTACCGGATGCTCTATGAAAAAGAAGACGACCAAACGAGAAGTCCGCAATCAATTGAACGAGGAAATTGAACAGTTTCTACAACAGGGTGGCGCTGTGCGCGAAGTCGCCCGTGGCGAATCTGGCTTAGTCGATGGCCGCTACCACGAACGCTCAATGAGCTTTGATAAACGCCAAGAACGCACGCCTGTCGATGATGTTCTCAAAGCCATAGATCAACGCAAAGAAGCCAAGCGCAGTCGCCCTGCACGCAAGGCTCCTCCTCGCAAAGTACCTAAACAAAAAGTGATCTACGACGACTTTGGTGAACCGCTACGTGTCGTGTGGCAAGACGAGTAAACCCAAATGCTAGAAGAACCTCTCGCACTCATTATTGCCGTTGCAGTTTTTGTGTTTGGTCTGGTATCGCGCCGCATAGAGCAAGTGGCTCTCACTGCGCCCATGCTGTTCACTGGCTTAGGCGTTTTAATCAGTCCTTTATTACTCAATTTATCTGAGCATGACGTTAGCGCTCAAGGCCTAAAAACCATTGCCGAATTCACCCTGATCTTGATTCTTTTCACCGACGCAAGTCAGATTGAACGCAAACACTTAGTGCAGTTCGAGATTCTACCGATTCGCTTACTCGCAATCGGCCTACCTTTAACCATTATTGCTGGTACTTGGGTTGCCCATACATTACTCGGCATTAGCTGGCTTTCTGCAGCGTTACTCGCGGTTATTCTGACTCCCACCGACGCCGCCCTTGCTCAATCTATTTTTGATCATAAAGAAATCGATGAATCATTACGTCATTCGGTATCGGTTGAAAGTGGCTTAAACGATGGTTTGGCATTGCCAGTTTTATTACTCGTATTAGCGTTAATTTCCGCGGGCTCTATGATCGAATTTGATCATTGGCAATGGCTTGGTTTCTTTCTGCAGCAAGTACTACTAGGAACAGTGGTTGGCATTGCCGTGGGTCGACTAGGCGGTTATTTGGTACAAACCGCATCAGAAAGCAGCTTAATGTCACCGGTTTACCAACGACTATCGTCTCTCTCTCTTGCAGTACTGGCTTATACCGTGAGCGAAGCTATTGGAGGTAATGGTTTTATTTCTGCCTTTATGGCAGGGTTGTTTCTACAATCACATCGCACGATTGTAATTCAACGCCTCAAAGAATTTGGTGCAGCGGAAGGCCAATTGCTCAGCCTGCTGATGTTCTTTTTATTCGGCCTCATTTATATCCCCGAGGCCTTACCCTTAATTGATGGCTATACGGTCATTTATGCCTTATTGAGCCTTACAGCCATTCGAATGCTGCCAGTATTTATTAGCCTTTTAGGTTCAGGTTTAAGTTTCAAACAACAAAGCTTTTTAGCTTGGTTTGGACCGCGCGGCATTGCCAGTATTTTATATTTATTACTGGCCGTCGATGAACTGGATTTTGCCGATAAAATAGATCACTACCCGCAGCTTTTTGCCACAACTGTAGTCACTATATTCATGAGCATTTTCTTACATGGCCTATCAACACGACTTTGGAGCAGACTCTTCAAAACGTAAGTTATTGATCTGAAGATCTATTTTTCTGGCTATAAGCAACGTACACAATTGCTACAATTAAAACCCAAAGTGACGATAATAAAACAGCATGGTAAGACCAATGCTGAAACACCACTGAACCTACGGCTGCGCCACCTAAGAATGCAAATAAGATCGCACTCTGCAATTTCAACTGGGTTTTTAATAAGCCACGACCGGCAAAAAAATTACCTAAGGTAGAGCCAATGTCCGATACTATTCCGGTTAAATGGGTTGTACGAATAACTGACCCACTGTAAGTGGCGACCATAGCATTTTGCAAACCACAGGCTGCAGAGGCACACAATTCGGCGTAAAACGCGCCTTGGCGAAAGCCGTACCAGGCGAGAGCTAAAAGAATCGACTCTAATAACAGCGCAACCCCATAACGACGCCCCATGCGCAAAGCTTCGTTACCGACAATCGCACCGCTGATAATAGCACCAAGTAAAAAGCAGATGACGATCAACCCGGTATTGGCCAAGGTTTGCCAATGACCTCTCACCAAAGCGTCTGCGGCGATAGTCGCCGTCCCCGTCACATGCGACACCGCATTATTTGCAAAACTGAGTAAGGCGACGCTATTAATAAAACCGGCGTTTAACGCTAATAAAACGCTGCCAAGAATAATCCATATTGGTAACCGGTGAATCACAGCATCTCCTTGGTTCGAATGTTTTTACAAAATTATCTAACGATGCTTTGCCCAAGGATCAATGGTACTTGGTTGCTGTACCGGCGTAGATTGAGTAGCACTCTCAGGGGTAGGAACGGGCTGGCGCGTAATATTAGCGGCCATACTCCCCTGCTCAGCCGTTTGCTCAGATTCGTTCGCGGGTTTAGCTGACGGCGTTCTTGCTGCTTTGGCTTTCCCCTCTTTAGGCGCTTTTTTACTACGCTCTTTTGGCACTGGCCCGTTATTCGTGGTCGCGGCCTTCACTGTCCGTACCGGCTCACCGCCATTCGCGAGTAGGCGTAAGCGATGACGAATTTGCTCTACATCCTCGCCAGCCTGTGCGCCGATATAAATCTGCTCAACTAGGGTTCTTGCCCAAGGTGTTTTGCGTAAAAATTTTAGGCTGGACTTCACACTAGGATCAGAGTGGAAACAATTGATACGCACAAGAGACGCCAAAACATCCCAACCCAAAGTGTCACTGAGATGTTCAAGTAGAGTCTCCAAGGTCACGCCGTGGAGTGGGTCTTGCTTGCGGGTAGCACTAGGCTCCCGAGGGGAATCAGACATCCGTTAAACCTGTAGATTCAGCGCGACCTGTGCATCAGGCCGCCGAATGTCTATTGTAAGAGAATGCTGCGGTTTATTCGACTGGGTTAGCGCATTCAAAGTGTGCAGGCTCGAACTTACAACGTACTTTACGTTGCAAAGTCAGCATATACGGGTCGTAGTAACCACGATCACGTAATTGAATGCGAGCTTCTTGCATCATGACTTGGTATTCCGCTTTGTCGTCATCTGAAATATCAATGAACACACTTTCCGGAATATCGCCAATCTGTTGCTCAACGAGCTTTTCAAGTTCTTCATAGCGCTTTAAGAAGTCTTCACGTACCAATTGCGCTAGTTCGTTAGGGAAACGCTCGGCGCGACCAACTAACTGTAAAGTCAGCTGCGAGAAAGGATAGTTGACGATCCCGCCAGTATCACCAATGCCTTTGTACAATTCCATGATGTTGTAAGCCACAAGCGGCGCTGGCAATACATCAACATTATTGTTGTTAAACTTACCACCGGCGCTAATCATGCTAGTTGGTACTGGGTTAGCGCCAATTTGCTGAACCATTTCTGCTTGTACAAGATCGTAATCCATCACCGCAACACGCTTACCAGCGGCTTTAGCTAAGGTATTAATAGCGCGATCATTTACGAAAATATAGGCGGCTCCTAGCGGCGCGTAACCCATAACAACGTATTGACCATCCACCATGCGATCGGCGTTTTTAGGATCGGTAAGCACACGCATCAACAACTTCATGTGCGCGCTACTTGGCACAGCACCGATAGAGTCGATAGTGCCAGTAAATTTATTAAATAAACGTGCACGTAAACCGGTAAATAAAGCGGCATCGCACTGCCCTGCTTTTAAGTCTTCCGCTAATACGCTCTCACTGGTGTAAGCCTCAAGCTTAACATCAACACCCCAGCCCAGCATACGCGCTTGCTGATCAACTGCGGCGTTATAAATTGGGCCGGTTTTACCAACAATATCCCATACACAAATGGTGCGAGTTGGCGCTGTGCCATCCGCATTGAGCATGTCTGGATACAGTTTTTTGATCGTCGCAACCCGCTCTTCAATGGGGAGCGATTGATCCATCGCGTGGGCACTTAGCTCTGCTCGTTTAGCTTCGCTTAAAGGAGCCGCGTGCGTCATAACTGCTACACAAGTAGCAATAGCGCATGCAGCGGTAGTGATTAATCGCTTCATTGGGGTGATTCCTATTTTTCTTGTTTTCGGGCGCTACCATAGCGCGTTCAACATCATAACGGCAGGTGTTTTATGGAAAATCCGCCGCTCCGGTGGCAGGTTTGGACAGTCTGAAACACTCGAGAACATTAGGTAAAACTTTTATCGTCTAATATTCCGCTCAATTACTAGCCAGCCGTAAGGATTCTAAGCTGGCGCAATTACACCTGTCAAATAATAGCAGCGCCCCTCAAAGGGCCTAGAAGTGACTTCGACCGCGGGGCTCGGGAATGCGTTCCTTACGATTGGCAAATAACCACCATAAGAGACACAAAGGGATGAGTAACGTGCCGATCGGCAAGATAACTAAAAAAAGCCAACCCATAACTGAAACGCTATAAAGTAGCTCGCCCACTTCAACACCGGCAACCTTGCAAGGCGAAACACCGATGGCAGCAAGCTCGCAACCGGCAATATCCGCCATAGCGTAAGATAATACCATCAACAAGAATGGTGCTAATGTGACAAGACCACTGACCGATAAGCCAACCAGTGCTTTTTGTGACGTTTTCATTCTATTTGCAATATTCTTGGAGTCGATTTTTCACTTCAATCCACTGGCCCATATATTGGGTACTCCTCATGCTGTGATGCCGTAGCATGGCGCCGTAAAAATTTGTACGACGGTGTTGTTCTAATTGTTGCTGCACTCTAGTTATGAGCTCTATCAACAGCGGACAATGATAATCCATCGAAAAGCGCTTGGGTATGAGCTGAGCACCGGCTTCACTCAACAACTGCCACTGTGGCTTAGATTGATACAAAGATACCGCTTGGGCGATAAACTCAGACTCGGTGTCGCAAATTTTAGCCATGGCCTCAAGATCACCATACATGCCTTCGGCACCGATAGAGCTAGTAATTGCGGGAGTTTGACACTGAGCCGCGTCCAATAATTTACCTTTTAAACCTGCTCCGAAACGCAAGGGAGCTAGCATCACTCGGGCGTGCTTTATGACGTCAAAGGCATCATCACACCACCCCTTCACCATAAAGCCTTGTTTTGTATTATGTAACTGCGTGGCTTTTGGGGGTGGATAAGCTCCGTAAATATGCAGCTCAACTTGAGGTAACTGAGCGCGAATAGCGGGCCAAGATTGCTTTAACTGCAATACCGCGTCCCAGTTGGGCGCATGGCGAAAGTTACCAATAGCGATAAAATGCTGGCGTTGCTCAAAGCTAGGCTGCAGCTCTGGCACGGCGTGTTCGATCATAAAGGGTGAGTAGTGCAAGAGCTGCGCAGGAATGGCAAAGGTGCTCTGCAACCATTCCATCTCGTACTCAGAAATAACCAGTGTGATATCGCAACGCAATATGGAGGCAACCTCGCGCAGCGCAATGTCGGACATAGGTGCAGCAACACCGTCAAAAATTTCTCCCTGTTTAACGGCTTCATGGCGAGCATGACGCAGACAATGAACATCCTCCATATCGAGAACTTGAAGAGCATGCGGGCATGCCCTACTGACACGCCAACCAAACTGCTCTTCCATCATAAAACGATCATAAAGCACGACATCTGGTTGCACTTCTGCCACCCATTGATCGAACGAACTGCAATTTAAAACAATGCTTTTCTGGCAGACATTAATCGACGCTAAGTCGATAGCATGTGGGCTGATATCTGCCGCAGATGCATAAGTAACTTGATAGCCTGCGCTTTGAAAGCAGGCAATAAGCTGCAGCATGCGACTACCCGCTGCAGAGGAGTTGGGCTCCGGCCAAACGTATCCTACAACTAATAATTTTTTCACCGACATAACAACAATAAATACTAAGTGAGGAACAAAGTACAACTATAACCTAGGCACCCCCTGATTAATTCAGCGTTTTTCTAAATTGGTATTACAGGCCTGAGATCCTTCTGATATACCATCACCGCTGTTACTTTATTGTTGATATTAAGAGGGCATCTAGTGTTATTAACCGCCAAAATACTGGTTACGTTTTCAACGGTATTGCTATTAAGTTGGATTGCTAGCCGCAGCGGGCCTAAGTTGGCAGGACTAATGTCTGGTTTTCCATTAGGCAGTGCCATATCCCTGTATTTTATTGGCATGGAGCAAGGCGCTGATTTTGCCGCCATCGCATCTATTCACAGCTTAGGTGGATTAACATCATCTTTATGCTTGGCTGGCGCTTATTGGTGGACAATGACACGCTTTCCAAGTGTTAAATATCTACCTCTTGTACTGGTTGTGAGCTTAGGCGCTTTTATCGTCAGTGCTTGGGTGCTGCAATTTCTTCCAAGTGAACGTGAAGTCAATTTAGCCGCAGTCGTTGCAGCAATTATTCTGTTTCGCCTATGGTTTAAGCAAATTCCTGCGGCATCAATTGTTAAACCAAGACAAGGGGTATGGCTAAAATCTTGGTTTACCCTATTGTTTCGTGCGGCCGTTGCAACCGCGGCGGTATTACTAGTTACTGGTTTAGCGAGCATACTCAGCCCTACACAGGCGGGCTTATTGGCTGCCTTTCCGATCAGCTTCTTTCCCCTAATGCTGATTTTGCACATCAGTTTTGGTGCGCCTATGCTAGCTAGCACAATTCGCCATTACCCCGATGGAATGGGTGCTTTGGTAATTTACGTACTGACCATCGGCTATACCTATTCAACGGTTGGAGTGGCGTTAGGCACGGCCATTGGTTTGCTCTGCTCAATTCTCTATCTTGCCACCTACGCACTTTTCAGTCGTCACCTACAGCGGAAAGGCTAAAACCTTTCTGGTACAATGGCGTCCATTGTAAATGCCATCTCAGTAATGGCCACAGATAGCGGAAATTTACCCATGACAGAAAAGCATACACCTGACTATTTATCCGACATCAGCGCGAAATTAAGCGTTAATGGTATCGCTAGCGATGGTATCTGGTATCACGGGACGGCATCTGGGCTGGTTGATGCCATTGTTGCCGATGGATTAATCGGTGGTGGCGATAGCGAGTTTTTAAATCGCACCCAACAAACACTGGGAACCATAGGTGGTCGTCAGTTTGAAAGCAAAGATCCTGTGTTTATTACGCAAAGCAAAGAACTAGCCTATTACTGGGCAGAACAGAAGACTCGCGCGCGTAATATCTATTTTCAAAAAGATGAAACGCCTGTCGTGTTCGCCATTAACTTACCATCAGAGCTTGCCGATAAGGTTAAACCGGATGTCGGTGCTGCCGCTCTCGTTATGGAGCCTGGTAACGATTACGTCACTAAGCTGCAAGAGCTATATATAGATAACGGCATCACCTTAAATGAAGTGAACCCATTACAAGTGGATCGCAGCTACTTTTTACAGATGTTAGCCATGGCCTATATTCAAGATCAGATTCCTGCCACAGCCCTAACCTTGCTAAAGGCATAACTACGATTTTGCTATAAAAGGCCGCTTATGCGGCCTTTTTAATACATATAAAACAAAGATCTCTTACAGCTTTGTGTAAAAAACGTACGGAAACTGGGTCAAAACTTGCTTTTAATCCCCCCGCTGGCTATCTTCAAGCTTGTAAATAAGAGCCTGAATGGCTAAAAAAGTGGACCGTCTGAAGAGACCGTAGCGCGACTGGAAGTCCATTGCGTGCGTCCTGGTTAACTACTCGTGTAGTTGTATTAATTGAGGTCTCTATGCCGTCTTTGAGTAAAATACTCATCATTCTAAGCTTTGGCTTTTTCTGTACATCTTTAACTTCGCTACATGCCGACTCTTTTAAAGCCAGCCTGCCAGATATAATGCTCGATACCAGAGATAAACCGAGCGAATTTCTCGGTCTAGTATATTTATGGGGAGAAGTACTCAGTAACGACATTAGCGTTGAATATTATCCGTTTAAGCGTTCAATATTGAATGTCATTAGCAAACAAGCGGACTTTCATTTTCCTTTAATCAAAAACCCTTATAAAAGCAATTCTGAGCTAGGATTTGATTACTCCACAGCTGTGATCACTCAAGTTAATTTCGTTCTTTATACGCGCAAAGACAGACCGATTGATATTGATAATTTATCGGCCTACAACATAGCAACGGATGCCGCCCATATGGACCTTTTTAATTTTCCCGTAGAAGGCATTTTTTCAGTTGATGGGGCACTTAAAAAATTAAATAGTGGACGTATCGATGGCTATATTTTTTCTGGAGAAGTAACCGATGTTGTTTTGAAAGAACTGCATCTAACCAACATTCACAGACAGCTCTATCGTACCTACGATGTTCATGCAATTCTGCCGCTCGGTGGGCAAGGTAATAAAACGGATCAAATGATCACTGAAGCTCAAGCAATTATTGCGACTTCACCTGAGTATGCGGATGTGATGAAAAATATTTATGTGCCTTATACAGAATGGCAATTTGAATAAAGCCATAAAAAAACCGGCCCTTGTGAGGCCGGTTTTACACGCTGCGCGGTTAAGCAGCCATGTTTTTTCCGTATTAGCTAACAGGGTTGCCTGAGCATTCTACATACTCAGGCAGGAGGCATTACATCATGCCGCCCATACCACCCATTCCGCCCATACCACCCATGCCGCCCATATCACCAGCACCGCTGTCTTTTGGAATCTCAGAAACCATCGCTTCGGTGGTGATCATCAAGCCAGCAATAGATGCTGCTGCTTGCAGAGAGGTACGAGTTACTTTCGCAGGATCAAGAATACCCATCTCGATCATGTCGCCGTATTCACCCGTTGCTGCGTTGAAGCCGAAAGCACCTGAACCGGCCTTCACTTTATCAACAACAACAGAACCTTCTGCACCAGCGTTAGCTGCGATTTGACGAATCGGTGCTTCCATCGCACGCAATGCCAAAGCAATACCTACATTTTGATCTTCGTTATCGCCAACCACTTGTACTTGAGTTAAGGCGCGCACAAGAGCAACACCACCACCCGCAACAACGCCTTCTTCAACCGCTGCGCGAGTCGCATTCAATGCATCGTCAACACGGTCTTTTTTCTCTTTCATTTCAACTTCAGAACCGGCACCCACTTTGATAACGGCAACGCCGCCAGCAAGCTTAGCTACACGCTCTTGCAGTTTTTCTTTATCGTAATCAGACGTCGATGCTTCCATTTCCGCACGGATCTGCTCAACACGACCTTTAACGTCTTGCTCAGTACCAGCACCGTCAACGATGACTGTGTTTTCTTTGCTGATAACCACTTTCTTAGCCGTACCCAGCATATCGATAGTGGTCGTTTCTAAAGACATACCCACTTCTTCAGAAATAACCTGACCGCGTGTTAGTACCGCGATATCTTGCAGCATGGCTTTACGACGATCACCGAATCCCGGTGCTTTAACCGCTGCTACTTTGAATGTGCCACGCAGGTTGTTAACAACCAAAGTTGCCAAGGCTTGACCTTCAACATCTTCAGCAACGATCAATAAAGGACGGCCTGACTTAGCAACGGCCTCCAATACTGGAATCAGTTCTTGTAGGTTATCAATCTTTTTATCAACCAATAGAATTACTGGGTTTTCTAACTCAGCAACCATTTTTTCTTGGTTGTTAATGAAGTAAGGAGACAAGAAACCACGGTCGAACTGCATGCCTTCAACAACTTCTAACTCGTCGTTTAAGCCTTTACCTTCTTCAACCGTAATAACGCCTTCAGTGCCTACTTTAGCCATCGCTTCAGCAATCATCTGACCCACAGTTTCGTCTGAGTTAGCAGAGATAGTACCTACTTGAGCAATCGCTTTTGAATCAGTACAAGGTTGAGCTTGTGCTTTCAATGCTTCCACAACCGCGGCAGTCGCTTTATCAATACCGCGCTTCAGATCCATTGGGTTCATGCCCGCAGCAACTGACTTCAGGCCTTCGTTAACAATGGCTTGAGCCAATACAGTTGCAGTCGTGGTACCGTCACCGGCTTGATCGTTTGCTTGAGAAGCAACTTCCTTAACCATTTGTGCGCCCATATTTTCGAACTTGTCTTCCAGTTCGATTTCACGCGCTACCGATACACCATCTTTAGTGATGGTTGGTGAACCAAATGATTTATCTAGAACAACGTTACGACCTTTAGGGCCTAAGGTTACTTTTACTGCGTTAGCAAGAATGTTCACACCGTTCAGCATTGCTGAGCGTGCTTCATTACCGAATTTTACTTCTTTAGCTGCCATGAAAAATGTTCCTTCAGAATTAAGTTAGATGAATGAATCAAAGCTGATGAAAATTACGCTTCGATTACGCCGTAGATGTCGCTCTCGTTAAGAATCAACAATTCTTCACCACTAATCTTGATGGTGTTCGAACCTGAGTACTTACCGAATACAACGGTGTCACCCACTTTCACAGCGAGTGCTTGCACATCGCCATTCGTCAAAACGCGGCCAGTACCGACAGCAACCACTTCACCCTGATTAGGCTTTTCAGCCGCAGCACCTGGTAACAGGATACCGCCAGCAGTAGTTTGCTCTTCTTCCTTGCGACGAACCACGACGCGATCGTGTAAAGGACGGATTTTCATTTGAAGGTCTCTCCAATGTAAAAGCATGTTTTTGCTGATGATAGAAGCAAGTATCAAGGGGATAATTCCGACATTGAGCCTTGCTTCAAACTGTGTGATGTCTTTATTGGGGTGCCGAATCTGATTTCAACACCTTAAGCATAAAAAAATTGCTTTATTTAGTCTTCGCGGCGGTACTCGCCATCGATAATGTCGTGACCACCTTGATCGCGGTGAACACGAGGATCCGCAGGATTGATCGGGCGCTCAAAAGGGCGGCCGCCATTCATGCTGCCCATGGTCATGGTCGGTTTAAAACGTTTCAACACAGAGCCAGCAAGACGACCACGCAATGTCGGCACTAGCAACATAAAGCCGCAAGCATCAGTAATCAAACCTGGGGTCAACAGCAAGGCTCCAGCCAAGGCTAATAAAAACCCTTCGGCTAACTCTTTTGCCGGCAAGCCTCCGTCCTGCAATTTTTGACTAGCTCGCATCAGGGTAGATAGCCCTTGCACGCGCAGAATACTGACGCCAATCGTCGCCGTTAGCAGAATAAGTGCGAAGGTCCATAAAATGCCAATATAACTACCAACCTTGATTAACACGGCCAGCTCGGCAAGAGGAACGATAATAAATATAAAGAGAAGTGGCACAAGGCCTCCTAATTAACTCAATGGAGTCACGGGTCGCCGATGAAAGGGGAACGCCAATGTAAGTCTTTATTTGGGGGCAAATTATGGCAATACAAGGCACATTGACTTTCACGGCCAGAAACATACATATTCGGCCATTAAAAACACAAATAAGGTAGTTTTAGGCCAATGCAAAAGCAGTTTGTCCCTCGATGACCTGTTCAAAAAGCGCACAGAACGGGATAGTTCACATTAAGACTTATTAAGCCAAACAGAACAAAACGTAACGGCTTAAACTATTTCAGCCCAGTCCCTACTCCAGATCTGTAAGGCTGATGTTGTTTGTTTATTGAGGATTTCCCCATGTCTATTGAACACTTCGATGTATTGATCATAGGTGCAGGTTTGTCTGGTATTGGTACCGCTTGCCACCTTAGTCAAAAGTGTCCGAATAAAACTTACGCAATATTAGAAGGCCGCGATGCCATCGGCGGCACTTGGGATTTATTCCGCTATCCTGGTATTCGCTCTGATTCTGATATGTTCACCTTGGGCTATAACTTTAAGCCTTGGACCTCGAGCAAGGGTATTGCCGCCGGAGGCGATATCTGCAACTACATTCGTGAAGCCGCTGAAGAAAACAACGTGACTTCCCATGTACGTTATAGTCATTCCGTTAAAAAGGTAAACTGGGACAGCAACACCGCGCGTTGGGTCGTCGATGTGGAAATATCCAATACCGGTGAATGTCGTCAATACAGTGCAGGGTTTGTCGTTAGCTGTACTGGTTACTATGATTATGAAAAAGGATTTACACCTGAATTCGCCGGACGCGACGACTTTAAAGGCCAAGTTATTCATCCACAACATTGGCCAGAAAATCTAGACTACGCTGGCAAAAAAGTGGTCGTCATTGGTAGCGGTGCAACCGCTGTTACATTGATTCCTTCAATGGCGCGCGCTGTAGAAAAAATCACTATGCTACAACGCTCACCTAGCTATATTTTGCCGGTACCTGCAGAAGATAATTTTGCTGTCAGCTTGCGCAAATACCTGCCAGAAACTTGGGTATATAGCATTATTCGCAGCCGCAACGTATTGCTTTCAATGGCTTTCTTTAATTATTGCAAGCGCTTCCCTGAGCGTGCTCGAAAATTCATCTACGGCTTCAATAAAAAGATGTTGCCTGAAGATTTCGACATGAGCCATTTCACCCCAAAATATGCTCCTTGGGATCAACGTTTATGTGCTGTACCTGGCGGAGATTTGTATAAATCTATTAGCAAAGGTAAAGCCGATGTCGTCACAGACAGCATTGATCGTTTTACCGAAAATGGGATTTTACTGAAATCTGGCAAAGAATTAGCAGCCGATATTATTATCACCGCGACGGGTTTGAACGTAAAAATGTTTGGCGGTATTAAGTTAACCCTCGATAACAAAGATTTTAACTTCACCGATAAAATGAGTTATCGCGGCGTGCTGTTCGAAGGCATCCCTAATATGGCCATGGTATTTGGTTACACCAACTCGTCGTGGACATTAAAATCCGATCTCATTGGTGATTGGGTTTGCCGCTTGCTCAAACATATGGATAAAACGGGCAAAAAACAGGTTGTTCCCGTCAATACTGACAGCACGATTGGACGGTTATCTTTTATCGACATGAGTTCGGGTTACATTGCCCGAGTGAAAGATCAATTACCGCAACAAGGCACCAAAGGCCCGTGGAAGTTAAACCAAAACTTCTTTAAAGACTTTGCTTCGCTTAAATTCAGCCGCCTGAATGCAAAAGAACTGCAATACTCTAACCCGCAAGAAAACAAAGTAGGCAGCAAGACCGAGGCACAAACCGCTTGATACTCTAAGCCCTACTTGCACCACAAAAGCGCTCACCATTGAGCGCTTTTTTATTACCTGCAACAAAATTGTTGACCCTGCTTAAATCGCTGTATACATTTGTATTCAGACACGGAGAACGAGCATGCTCAACAAGTCACAATCCATTAGCGTACGACTTTCAGCAGAAGACTACGACTATCTGATGCACATCGAACAGAACGGGGCCGTCACGCAAAGCGAGAAGGTTCGTGAGCTGATTCGTATGACGCGCGAGCAGATAGGCACTCAGTCTTTCACCCGTGCCTATCTATGCGCCAGTGATGCTGTTGCACCCTATCGCGCTCTGAGCAAAGACATCCCAGACACCCGTAGCGACATCGTTGATGGTATTTTAGATTTCATCGACGAAGCCGCGGCTGCGGTGCAAGCAACCGACAAGAATGATCAGTTTGTGTCACAACTGGAACAACGCTTACTGCCCGTGAGCGAAAATTTAATAGCGCGCTTATTACCCAGCTTCTTGCAATCACAAACTGCACAACTGGCTAACGCTGAAAATATTACCCCACGTGCCGAGCGTATTCGGCATCTGATTGCACAATTGCAAACACCAATAAGAAAGGAGTAAGTCATGGCTGAAGGATATATCACTCGTATTGGCCGCCTGATTTCAGCATCAGCAAATACCTTGGTCGATTCATTAGAAAATGTTGCGCCACAAATGGTGATGGAACAAACCATCCGTGAGATCGATGACGCAATGTCGGATGTGCGCCAACAACTTGGAAAAGTCGAAGCCGCACGCTATTTAAGCACCAAGGGTTTAAATAACGACAACGCCAAGCATGCTGAGCTACAAGATCAAATCGACGTTGCCATAAACGCTGGCCGCGATGACTTAGCTGAAGCAGCAATCGCGCGCCAAATGGATATTGAAGCCATGATTCCTGTGGTCGAAAAATCCATTGCCGATGCCGACGCTGAGATCATTGAACTCAATTCATACATTCAAGCGCTGCAAGCCAAGAAACGTGAAATGCAAAGCATGGTGGATGAATACGTTAAAGCAGCCAAACATAGTGCTCAATCGGGCACTGACAGCAATGGTGCACCAACATCTAATGCGGCTGATAAAGTCGAAAATGCAACCAGTGCATTTAATCGCATTATGAATAATGCCGGTGCACCGGGTGTTAGCTCCAATGCCGACGCAGCAAAACTGGCTGAACTAGAAACACTAGCACGCAACAATCGCATTCAAGAGCGCTTAGCGAAAGCGAAATCTGAGGTAAAACCTTAGATGGAATTTTTGTTCGCCGATAACAATATGCCATTCAGCATTGCACTCATGTTAATGCTGATTATTGCGGTAATGGAAGGAGCATTAACCTTAATTGGCTTGGGAATGTCACAAGCGCTGGATAGCCTGCTACCCGATATTGATATTGATGCTGATATAGATGGCAGCGGATCGAGCGGCGGCGCTTTAAGTAACCTACTTGGCTGGATACGCTTTGGCCAAGTACCTATGCTGATTTTATTGGTGGTATTTTTAGCAGCGTTTAGTCTTATTGGCCTGGCACTACAATTAGCCCTCGATAATACGCTTGGATTTACCCTACCCGCTATTATCGCTGCGCCACTCGCCTTTATGGGATCTTTACCTGTGCTAAGAACCAGCACAGGCATTTTGGCTAAGGTGGTATTTAAAGATGAAACTGAGTCGATTTCATCCAACAGTTTTGTCGGTCATATCGCTGTCATCACCGTCGGCGAAGCTCGTCTTGGCTCTGCGGCAGAAGCACGCTTTAGCGATCGCTTTGGTACTAGCCATTACGTGATGGTAGAGCCAATCGACGATAATATTTTTAAGCAAGGCGATAAAGTTTTACTCGTTGAAGAGCGTGGCGCTATCTTTAGTGTCATTGCCCCAACTAATCCGAATTTAAAATAAACTAAAAAATTTCTATAAATTAAGGATATGGAGTCCTGATGAACAATTTACCTGCAATTTTATTCTTCGCTGCGATGCTATTTATCGCATTGATGGTCGTTGGCCTGATCTTCGCGCGGCTATATACCCGCGCCTCAAAAGAACGTTCTTTTGTGCGTACCGGTATGGGCGGACAAAAAATCATTATGAACGGTGGGGCCATGGTGCTGCCGGTATTACACGAAATAATCCCAGTTAACATGAACACCCTACGCCTAGCGGTTTCACGTAAAGAACATCAAGCGCTGATCACTAAAGACCGCATGCGAGTTGACGTACTGGCTGAATTTTATCTGCGTGTTAAACCCGAAAATGATGCCATCGCCAACGCTGCACAAACCTTAGGCACGCGCACTCTCGATCCTGAAGCGTTAAAAGACATGATCGAAGGTAAGTTTGTTGATGCGCTGCGTTCAGTTGCCGCCGAAATGGAAATGGCAGAATTACACGAACAGCGCAGTCAGTTTGTACAAAAAGTTCAGCAAGTGGTGAGTGAAGACTTATTGAAAAACGGTTTGGAATTAGAATCCGTTTCGTTAACCGGTTTAGATCAAACCCCGCGTCAGTTCTTCCAACAAGATAACGTCTTCGATGCTGAAGGTCTGGCACGTATGACGCGCTCCATTGAAGCACGTCGTAAAGAAGTGAACGATGTTGAGCAAGAAACACGCGTTCTTATTGAAATGAAAAACCTTGAAGCCGAACGCCAACGCTTAGATATTGAACGTGAAATGCGCTACGCCAAAATGGAACAAGAGCGCGAAGTTGAAAACCGCGAAGCCCAACAACAAGCCGATATCGCTAAAGAAAAAGCCGATAAAGAACGTACGGCGATGCAGGCTGAAATTGAAGCTAAACGTGAAGTCGATGTATCACGCATTGCCGCTGAGCAGTCAACACGCCTACTAGAAATTGAAAAAGAACGCCGCCTGCGCGAACAAGAAATCGAACGCGAACGTATGTTGGCCGAACGCGAAATTGAAAAGCAAAAATCACTAGAAATTGCCGAACAAGAACGTGCGATTGCTGTTGCACAAAAATCAAAAGAGCAATCACTAGCCGATCAAGAGGCTAACGTTGCTCGCTCTGAAGCCGTGCGTGCCGAAGAAAAAGTAACCACTGCTAAGCAAGTTGAAATTGCTGAGCGTGAAAAAGAAATTGAGTTGATTGAAGCGCGTAAAGAAGCAGAACGCCAAGCAACCAGTGTACGTGTATCGGCTGAAGCCGAAAAAATGGCGGCTGAAGATAAAGCCGAAGCTCTGCGCATGCAGGCTCATGCGGAGGCCGATGCCATTCGCGCACGCGTTGAAGCAGATCGCGAAAAATACAAGGTTGATGCTGAAGGTCAGCAACTGATGAACGAAGCATTAAATAGCCTAAGCGAAGCTCAAATTGCGCTTAAACGCGTCCTGAGTCTGCACGAACATTTACCAATGATTATTCGTGAAAGCGTTAAACCGCTAGAAAACATTGATGGTATGAAAATCATTTCTATTGATGGTATGACTGGCTTTGGTGAGAGAGGCAGCACAGGCATTTTGAACGCCAACGCCGAAGGTAGTCAAAGTTTGCCTGAAGCTCTGGTTGATAGCGCACTGAAGCATCGTGCTATGGCTCCGCTAGTCGATTCTCTGCTAAAAGAGGCGGGTGTTGCTGACTTAGCTGCTGATATCAAAATGAATTAAGCATCACACGCTAGACCGCTAGAAACGAAAAAAGCCCAGTACCAAAATACTGGGCTTTGTTTCATCATCCACTAGAATCAGGGAAATCCTAGCAGACTCAGAACCTTCGAGATCAATAGAACGACGAACCTGCTGCCGCTTTCTCAATCACATTAGCAGGTACGCGATAACGTTCGCCAACGGCATCCGCTAACTCATTCGCTTCGGCAATAAAGCGATCCATGCCAATGATTGTTTCTACGTATGAAATCGTACCGCCAGTATGAGGGGCAAATCCCCAACCAAAAATAGAACCGATATCAACTTCATGGGCACGAGTAATCACACCCTCAGAGACACAACGTAAAGTTTCTACGGCTTGAACATGCAGCAAACGCTTTACCACATAATCCGCATCAGGCTGTGTAACCGCCAGAGGGAAGCGCTCTGCTAAACCGCTCCACAGCATTTTTTTCGCTGTTTTATCATCGGTAGCCGGATAATCATAAAAGCCTTTACCTGTCCGTTTACCAATACGGTCAGCCTCTTCGACCATATATTTAACGACTTCATCGGCAGGATGAGCAACATAGGCATCGCCCAAATCTTTGCGCGTTTGAGTACCAATGCGGTTCATTAACTCTAAAGTGACTTCGTCGCTTAGCGCTAATGGGCCAACCGGCATACCAGCTTTTTTACCCGCATTTTCAATCAATGCTGGGGCAACCCCCTCTTTCAATAACGCCATGCCTTCCATCACATAGGTACTGAAGACTCGTGAGGTATAAAAGCCACGACTGTCGTTTACAACGATTGGGGTTTTACGCAATTGCTGCACGTAATCCAATGCCCAAGCTAAAGTATGCTGCGATGTTTGCTCGCCCATAATAATTTCGACCAACGGCATTTTATCCACCGGCGAGAAGAAATGTAGGCCAATAAATTGCTCAGGTCGCTGACTCGCTTGCGCTAAACCAGTAATCGGCAAGGTCGAGGTATTTGAGGCGAAAATGGCATCGCTACCAATAACAGCTTCTGCCTTAGCCGTGACATCGGCTTTAATCGTACGATCTTCAAACACGGCTTCAATCACTAAGTCGCAACCGGCAAGATCATTAAAATCCGTGGTAGCGAGAATTCGGCCTAGTTGTGCATCCGCCTTTTCTTGGGTCATTTTTCCGCGTGTTACACGCTTCTTTAAAATGCCTTCAGAGTAAGCTTTCCCGCGATCAGCTGCTTCTTGCTTAGTATCAAGCAATACCACATCCATACCACTCAGCGTTGATGAGTAAGCAATACCAGCGCCCATCATGCCAGCGCCTAAAATACCGACTTTCTTAAACTGCTTTTTCTCAACGTCTTTTGGACGATTTTTCAGTTTATTGGCATCTTGTAATGCAACAAAGAAAGTACGAATCATAGCTTTTGCCTGATCGCTTAATAGCAATTCGGTGAAGTATTTCGCTTCAATTTCTAAAGCGGCATCAATCGGCAATTGGCAACCTTCAAATAAGGTTTGCAGAATCGCCTGTGGCGCAAGGTAATTACCTTGAGTCTTTTTACGCAACATTGCCTCCGCACCCATAAATGCTTGTGCGGCTTTAGCCGATTGCACTTCACCACCGGGTAAGCGGAATTTTTTATCATCCCAAGGCTGTATCGCTTTAGGGTTATTTAATGCCCATTCTTTCGCTGCACTGATCAGCTGATCTGCAGGAACAACGGCATGAATCAAACCGGCAGCTAAGGCTTCAGCAGGCTTAGCTTGCGTGGCTTGTAACAACCACGGCATCGCTGCTTGAATACCTAATAAACGCGCCAAGCGTTGTGTACCACCGCCCCCCGGCAGTAAACCCAAATTCACTTCGGGAAAACCGAAACGCGCTTTGCTGTTATCTGCTGCGATACGTTGATGGCAGGCCAGCGCGATTTCCATACCACCGCCCAGTGCTGTGCCATTTAAAGCAGCTACAACCGGCTTACCAGCCGTTTCCATGCGGCGCATTAACACATGCAATTTACGGATAAAGCCCATAATCGTTGCTGGATCTTGTGGCATGGTTTGAATTTCATGCAGGTTGGCCCCAACAATAAAATCGCTCTTGCCAGATGTCAGAACAATGCCTTTTACCGCATCATTAACCAACAAGCTTTCCAGCACTTCAGCAAAGCCAGCCACAGCCGCTTGCGCCAATGAATTCACCGGCGCGCTTTGATCATTCCATGTTAAAACCACGATACCTTGATCGTCGATCTCATGAGTAAACATTGTATTCGCCATCCCGTTTCTCCCGTCGATGGTTTGCAGTCGTTAGCAAAGAATTAAACGCGTTCGATAATCGTTGCTGTACCCATACCACCACCAACACATAAATTAATCAGTGCAGTGCGTTTATTCGTGCGTTCGAGTTCATCCAGCACTGTACCTAAAATCATGGCACCTGTTGCACCGAGCGGATGGCCCATCGCAATCGCGCCGCCATTCACATTGATACGACTATGGTCGATGCCCATTTCTTTCATAAACAGCATCACCACCGAGGCAAACGCTTCGTTTAATTCCCACAAGTCGATATCCGAAGCCTGCATACGTGCATTGGCTAATGCCTTACGAGCACTTGGCGCTGGGCCGGTTAACATAATGGTTGGTTCAGAACCAACCGAAGCCGCTGCAACAATGCGCGCACGTGGAGTTAAACCTAACGCAGCACCCATTTCGCGAGTACCGATTAATACCGCCGAAGCACCGTCAACAATACCCGATGAGTTACCGGCATGATGAACGTGATTAATGCGCTCAACCTGTGGATAAACCTGTTGCGCAATCGCGTCGAAACCTAGTCCCCCATGCATTTCAAACGATGCATTTAGTTTACCTAAACCCTCGACCGTAGCTCCTGGACGCATATGTTCATCACGATCCAATAAGGTAAAACCAAGCTGATCTTTTACTGGTACAACTGATTTAGCGAAAAATCCGTTATCCCAAGCGTGCTTAGCACGACGCTGTGACTCTACTGCATAGGCATCCACATCGGCGCGCGAAAAACCGTGCATAGTGGCAATTAAATCAGCGGAAATACCTTGTGGTACAAATGATAATTTATTGGTTACTGATGGATCGGTGTAATACGCACCACCGCCTGATCCCATAGGAATACGCGACATACATTCAACGCCGCCACCAATCGTCATCTGTGCTTCGCCCGCTTTGACTTTAGCTGCAGCCATGTTCACGGCTTCTAAGCCCGAAGCACAAAAACGGCTCACCACGGTACCCGCAACGGTTTGCGCGTAGTCGGCCATCAGTACGGCGGTGCGAGCAATATCAGCACCTTGTTCCATTACGGGTTCGACGCACCCCAAAACAACATCATCTAATTTTGATGTATCGAGATCATTACGCTTTTGTAATTCACGCAATAAACCCGACATTAAATTCACAGGGGTTACACTGTGCAAACTACCGTCTTTTTTACCGCGACCACGAGGGGTACGAACGGCATCAAAAATATAGGCTTCAGTCATGATCCTTACCCTGTATTAAATAGTACGAGAAATAATTTCTTTCATAATTTCTGATGTGCCTGCGTAAATGCGCTGCACACGAGAATCGGCATAGGCACGAGCGACTGGGTATTCCCACATATAGCCGTAACCACCGTGTAACTGTACACATTCATCAACAATGCGACATTGAGCTTCAGTAGCCCAGAGTTTCACCGAAGCGGCCGCATCAATGCTGAGTTTTTTCTCGCAATGCAACTCTAAACAACGGTCTACATACGTTTGCGTAACGGCAAGTTCTGTGCGAATTTCGGCTAATTTAAAACGAGTATTTTGGAAGGCTGCAATCGGTTTACCGAATGCTTTACGCTCTTTCACGTATTTAACTGTTTCGTCGTAACAAGCTTTCGCGACGGCGGCACCAATGATGGCAACACTCAAACGTTCTTGTGCTAGTTCTTGCATTAAATAAATGAAGCCAGCGTTTTTCTGACCTAATAAATTACTTTTAGGAACACGAACATTGTCAAAAAATAGCTCTGAAGTATCTTGGGATTTCATACCCACTTTCTTCAGATTTTGACCACGAGCAAAACCAGCGCGATCAGCTTCGACTAAAAATAAGCTAACGCCTTTTGCACCGGCTGATGTATCCGTTTTAGCAACAACAATAAACAGATCAGCCATTTGACCATTGGTGATAAAGGTTTTAGAACCATTAATAATGTAATCGTCGCCATCTTCGGTGGCACTAGTGCGAACACCCGCTAAGTCTGAACCGGTACCCGGTTCAGTCATAGCGATTGCGGTAATGACTTCCCCTGTACACATCTTTGGCAGCCACTTCTTTTTTTGTTCTTCAGAACCATAATGCAAAATATAAGGCGCGACGATATCCGAATGTAGAGAGAAACCAGGGCCTGACGCAAACACATAGCCTTGCTCTTCAATGGCAATAGCAGAGTAACGAAAATCAACACCAGCGCCGCCGTATTCTTCAGGAATATGAGAGCATAAAATACCGGCCTCGCCTGCTTTTAACCAAGCTTCTCGGGAGATTTGACCGTCTTCTTCCCACTGATCAATATTTGGCTGAATTTCACGCTGCATAAATTTACGTACCGCGTCGCGGAACATGTCATGTTCTTCGGTATAAACACTGCGAGGGATCATTATTTGCTCTCCTTAAGGGCTGTGTAACCTGCCTGACGTGCAACGCCACTAAGCAACAGACGGTCGATGTCTGTCGCTGTGCAGTGAACTTCATGCAGGATATTCTGAGTATGCTGGCCTTGTTCTGGACCAACGGAATCAGCTAAATGTTTTTTATCGGAATATTTAATTGAGGGCGCAGGGCAACGAATGGTCTGACCACTAGGGGTGGTTAATTCTTGCACCATTTCTCGTGCTAACAATTGCGGATGCTCAAACGCAGCTTGGGGGGTCAATATTGGCGTTACACAGCAATCTGCATCAGCGAACACGTCGCGCCAATGCGCTTGCGGCTCAGATGCAAAGACGGCAGCTACTTCTGCACGTAATTCCTCTGCTTTGTTTCCCATATCTAAATAACGCGCTTTCCACTGCGGTTTATTCAGTACGTCGCATACTTGCAACCAGAATTTTTCTTCCAATGCACCAACCGCCATATATTGGTGATCAGCTGTGGCATAAATGGAATAACATGGGCGCGCACCGGTCAGCATGTCTTGACCACGAGGCAAAGATTTGCCCATTAAATTCATGCTAGCCATTGTGATAACGTTGTGGGCAAACGTGCAGTCCGTCATCGAAATATCTAAATAACTGCCTTCACCATGACGCAAGCTACCAACGACTCCCGCCATAATCGCCATCGCGGCACTGAGTGATCCACCCGCTAAATCGGCAATTTGAAAATTACCTAACACAGGCGCGCCATGAGCTTCACCCATTTGCTCCAACACACCGGCTGTCGCGCAGTAGTTCATGTCATGTCCAGCTTTTTCCGCCCACGGACCTGTTTGGCCATAACCAGAAATAGAACACACGACGATCTTTGGATTAATTGCTTTAAGGGCTTCATACGAAAGACCAAGACGCGTCATAACGCCGGGGCGAAAACTTTCGAGCAGAATATCGGTTTTTTCGACCAAACGAAGGAGCAAGGCATGCCCTTCAACATGGCTGATATCCAAGCTAATCGATTCTTTGCCACGATTTAAAATATGAAATGCAGGGCTTACCATGCCCTTCGGCATTCCCATAAAACGGGTGTAGTCACCGGCTTTGGTGTCTTCCACTTTGATCACTCGAGCACCCATATCGCGTAAGTGCATGGAGCACATAGGTCCGGGTAACAGGCGCGACAAATCGAGAACAGTCATCCCTTCTAAAGGTAAAGCCATAGTGCCTTCCTAATTCTTGTTATTTGCATTCGAAGACGGTTCGTTTAGAGACACCATCCTGATAAGTTACCTTAACGTAACTCAAGTTACCTTAAGGAAAAACTGAGAGCAAGGTGCAAATCATGCACACCAATGACAGATTAGCACCGACGAATAACTTGAAAGGAAATAGAGGTGAACAGGACCGGTATTAGGAATGATCTGCCATAAAAGCTTGAAATTCGGCCTCAGGATCGAGATTCAGTAGCCGCAAATCGTCTTGCGCTGATAACTCTACCGCGCGTAATTCATTAATAGTTGCTTCGAGATCGCGTCGCTGAGCTTCGAGTTCGTGCAAACGCTGACGACACTTCTGCATCATGCTTAATAGACGCTCAGGGTTGGTACGATCTGCATCGTATAGATCAAGATAGGCTTTTGTGGCTTCTAAAGAAAAACCCAAGCGCTTAGAACGCAATACAATTTTTAGACGGGCGCGCTGGCGATGATCATAAATCATAGCACGACCAACTCGGCGAGAACGGATCAAGCCTTTCGATTCGTACAGGCGAATGGCCCTAGGAGTGATGCCAAATTCAGTGGCAAGGTGTGCGACGGTATAATAATCGTCTGTGCTGTCGAGGTCGGTCATACCCATCTACACTGTCATAAAGGCGTCATCATATCATTAGCGACTCCATTCCTCAGCACCTGATCGCACAAAGGCGACACTCCCCCCGCTCATTCCTGTTAATCCATCAATTCAACGCTGATGTCTCTTGGGATTCTGTCCTATAATGTTTTCACTTCTACTTATCTCACCTTCTTTTCTTTTTGCAATTCGTTACTCATACCAAAGCGACGGCTTCGACGTCCAAGTTCAAAATGGTAAAAACTTGGCAAGAAAGATAGAGGAGAACCTAATTTATCAGCCTTAAAATATCAAAGGAGTTCGACTATGAACCTTCAAGATAAAGTCGTAGCAATTACTGGAGGAGGCCAAGGCCTTGGCCGCTCAATGGCCGTATATTTAGCGCATAAAGGCGCTCAAATCGCGATCATCGACCTAAGCCAAGAACACATGGATGAAACCAAGCGCCAAGTTGAAGCCGCCGGCAGTAAAGCCTGCACATACTTGTGTAACGTTGCCAACGAGGAGCAGGTAGAGGAAACCTTCGATGCCATTATCGGCCAAATGGGTGGTTTGCACGGATTAGTCAATAACGCCGGTATTTTGCGCGATGGTTTGCTGGTTAAGGTAAAGGATGGCGAAATTACTAAAATGACACTGGCGCAATGGCAAGCAGTCATCGACGTGAACTTAACCGGTGTGTTTCTGTGTGGTCGTGAAGCAGCGATTCGCATGATTAAGCACGGTGAAGGTGGCTGTATCATCAATATTTCCAGCATTTCGCGCTCGGGGAATATGGGCCAAACCAACTACTCTGCCGCCAAAGCGGGTGTAGCCACCATGGCGGTATCATGGGCTAAAGAACTCGCTCGGTACGGTATTCGCGCCAACGCTATTGCTCCAGGTTTTATCGCCACTGAGATGACTTCTAGCATGAAACCAGAAGCCCTCGAAAAAATGACCGCTGGTATTCCATTAAAACGCATGGGGCAACCGGAAGACATCGCTAATGCGGTCGCTTTCCTATTGGAAAACGATTACATGTCAGGTCGTGTTGTTGAAGTTGACGGCGGCTTACGCCTGTAGTTTCCGCAGTCATTGGGTAGTATGAGAGGCCGATCTCGGCTACCCAATGGATTCATTCGCGCATGCCCCAAGACCAATCAAATACTTGCTTAACTGCCGAACAGCACTTGTACGCAGCGCTGGCGCTTATCCCCTACGGCAGTGTTACCAGCTACGGACGTCTAGCAGCGATGGCGGGATATCCCGGTCGAGCACGTTGGGTGGGAAAAGTTCTCAGTCAATTGCCTGCAGACAGCCAACTCCCATGGCATCGTGTCATTAATGCCCAAGGCAATATATCCTTCCCTGCGAACAGTGATGCGGCCCTACGCCAGAGCGCCCGACTATTGGCAGAAGGGGTCGCCGTTCGCAATGGCAAAAAAGTCTTAGCCAAACTAATGTGAGATTCTACACGCTTGTTCAGAGTCGAGTGACGACAAGTGCTGTCAGATTCGGACACTGCCATAAATGTCGTAACTAACTGGTACTTGTGCCATTTGAATTTGTCGCCGATAAAACGAGCGAAATTAGTCCATACTAGATTCTGCAAGGCCGTCAAACGCAGCCTATGAAAACAACCAATCAATATTAAAATATCTTTAAAATCAATAAGTTAATAGTTAAAGAACGGCGAATCCAAAGCAACTATTTAAACTTATAAAATGTGACACTAAAGGCCAACGAAACAGCCATTTAAGCCATAAAACGGCTGACGATCGCGATGCGGCGCTATCACGTAGCCCCGCCATAAGAATGGATTCATATCAAACTTTCACCTAACTTTGTCATGGGATCACCTGTTAACTCTTGCGGTTTTACGACAAAGTACTCGTAATGAGCGCGAACGCCTCTCAAATTACAAAAACAACGTCGATACCAGGAAACCTTCCATGTCTAAAGAATATTTTGACGTACTTATTATTGGTGCTGGCTTGTCCGGTATCGGAACAGCATGTCACCTAAAGAAAGAAGCCGCGGGTAAGACATTCGCTATCCTTGAAGGCCGAACAGCGATTGGTGGTACTTGGGATCTATTCCGTTACCCTGGCATTCGTTCTGATTCCGACATGTTCACCTTGGGCTACGAATTTAAGCCTTGGACGCAACGCAAAGGTATTGCCGACGGTGAAGACATTCGCAATTACATTCGCGAAGCCGCTGCAGATTATAATATCGAGCCCCATATTCGTTACAGCCATAAAGTAAAAAGCGCTGCATGGTCAACCAAAGATGCTCAATGGACTGTCGATGTTGAACTAAGCGACACCGGCGAAACAAAACAGTACGTTTGTAGTTTCTTCATTAGCTGTACCGGTTACTACAACTACGATCAGGGCTTTACGCCAGATTTTGAAGGCCGCGACGACTATAAAGGTCAGGTACTACATCCGCAGTTTTGGCCTGAAAACCTAGACTATCAAGACAAAAAAGTTGTGGTTATCGGCTCTGGCGCGACGGCGGTAACACTCGTTCCTGCGATGACAGATAAAGCACAAAAAGTGACTATGCTGCAGCGTTCACCGTCTTATGTATTGTCGGTACCGCAAGAAGACATCATGGTTAATGGTTTGCGTAAAATTTTGCCAGAATCATGGGTGTATCGCATTATTCGTGGTCGTAACGTTTCGATTACTTTGGGCATTTATAAATTCTGCAAAGCCTTTCCAGGTGCCGCTCGTAATCTTTTACAAGGCATGATCAAGCGTCAGCTACCGGCTGATTTTGATATGTCTCACTTCACTCCTAAATACAATCCTTGGGATGAACGTCTATGCGCAGTACCTAATGGCGATATGTTTAAAGCCATTAAAAAAGGGAAAGCAGATGTGGTGACCGACCATATTGATCGTTTCACTGAGAAAGGCATCCTGCTCAAGTCTGGTAAAGAGTTAGAAGCCGACATCATCGTTACCGCGACGGGCTTACAAGTGCAAATGCTGGGTAACATGAAACTGACGATGGATGGCGAGCCATTAAGTATCGCCGATAAGATGAGCTTTCGCGGCGCTATGTTCGAAGATGTTCCAAACTTCAGCATGGTATTCGGTTATACCAACGCTTCTTGGACACTTAAAGCAGACTTAATCGCAAGCTGGGTTTGCGGTTTAATGAAGCACATGGATGACAAAGGCCTGCGCCAAGTAACCCCTCGCAACTATGACAATAGCATGGAAAAAGTGTCATTTATTGAGATGCAATCAGGTTACATTGAACGTATCCGTAATACGATTCCGCGTCAGGGCACCAAGAAACCTTGGAAGCTTTATCAAAACTACATGCTCGACATGGCGTCTTTGAAATTAAGCAGCTTTGAAGAAGAGACGTTGGAATATTCCAACCCGATACAAACGTCAGAACCTAAAATGGCGTAACTGTCAAAACAGTTGCCCCATAAAAAAACGGCCCTCGTGGCCGTTTTTTTATGCATATTATTCGCGTTTTAACTCTTTTTCATTCTACTTTGAATTGCATTACGCGCTGCGTTAAAGCGTCCGTAATCGCTTGTGTTTTACGCACAGCCTCCACTGTACCTTCGGCATTAATCGACGTTTGCTCACCGCTATCACGGATGGCACCTAGGTTATGTTGTAAATCATCCGAGGCACGTTTCTGCTGATTAGCAGTCACGACGATGGCACTGGTTTTACCTTGAATATCCCCCATGCTGAGCTGAATTTCAGCCAAGGTCGTACTTACTTGAGCTGAATTTTTCACCGTTGTATCGACCATATTGCGATTTACTTGCATGGTGTCCACGGCACTCACGATGTTTTGCTGTACATCGCTAATTAAGCCTTCAATTTCCCGTGCCGACCCTTGCGTGCGACTCGCTAATGTACGCACTTCATCAGCAACAACGGCAAAACCACGCCCCTGTTCACCCGCTCTTGCCGCCTCAATTGCCGCATTCAATGCCAACAAATTGGTTTGCTCAGCAATGCCTTTAATGGTTTCTAAGATACTACTGATGCTCGACGAATTTTCCGCTAAACGATTTACCGCTTCCATCGAATTAGCCATTTCATCCGACAACCGTCGCACCTCATCCATGACACGGGTAACGACTTGCCCTGCTTGATCTGACTTTTTTTGACCTTCAAGCGCTGCTGTTTCGGCCTCAGCCGCCAAATTAGTAACCGCAGCCGCGCCTTTGGCAACTTCGCTAATAATCACAGAAACCTGATTGGTTTGTTCCAACTGATTAGCAACCGCTATGCGATTCCTATTGGCTATTTCTTCCACTTGATTAACGTTTGAACTAACCGATGCAGATGAATCTCTTACGGCGGTAAGGGTCGCTCGAATATTTTGTACCATACCGTTAAAGGAGTCTCGCAACTGCCCCATTTCATCACGGCCATGGAAGCGAATTTCATGGGTTAAATCACCATGTGCAATATCACCCGCAGTTTTGGCAAAGCGCTTAATCGTAAAGCGAATCGACATAAAGAAAGCAAGATACAAATATACAATAATCGATAATGCCGTCAGCAATACAAACACTAAAATTGTAATGCGCTTTTCTTGAGCCAAATAACGTTTATTCAACGTATTTTTAATCATAGGAAACACGAGGTCTTCAATGCTACTCAAAGCGACGATCTTATCCTTATAGTGCTTATGAAAATCCTGCCACTTCATTTCTACCGATGCAGCGCCAATTATTTCCTCGTCAAGTACAACTCGTATATCCGTCAATGCTGCTTTGGCTGCTTGTGCTGCCGTTATCAGATCTTGATTTTTAGTTGCTTCAGCCGATACGATAATTAAATCAACATCGGGTCCAGCAGCTAACAATTTGTCGTAAACCGCATTCATCAAATCGTAAGTCGCGGACTGCAGATATTGTTCAACGAAGGAAAACACACCACTGGCATGTCCTAAACCAGCCGCACGTTCAACTTGCGGTAAATCGGCTAATAAAATTCCCGTTAAGCGCTGAATACCAATATCACTATCCAATGAAATACCGGCGGATTGGCTGTACTGCTTAGCAATTAAATAGATTTCATCAATAACAATTTGAAAGTAATTAAACTGATCTAAAAAAGTAGGTTGACGATATTCGCCAATTACACTGAAGCGCGGTAAAAACTTAGCACGCCATTCTTCAAGCGAGGTTTGCAGATCCACATCGTCAACGCTAGAAATTAATTCTGCAGTCCGCTTGGGAATACTTTCTAGCATAGCATTCGCAGTTAGCTTCAAATCGTCGTCGAGTTGGAAACCAGTTACTGCGGCAAGATCGCGGGTATCTTCTAAAAAGTGCGCAAAATCCAACAAGCGCCGAACGTCGTCAACACCATTCAGCTCTTGCTCGGTCTTTTTCAATGATTCAAAAGCGGCCAGAAATACTTGTCCACTGAGAACTACCAAAGGCACCATGAACAAAAAACTAATTAGTCCAAACTTGGCAGCATAATTTAACTGCCCCATAAACTTGATGCCCGGCCACATCAGCGATCTAAACATAGTGATCACACCCTTAATTCATATCTAAGACCAAACGAAAATTACATAAGCAGGGTTCTCATGTCTTCGAGATAACCCACGACACATTGGCCAAATCTAGCGGCCTCAGCCCCATCTACGACGCGATGATCATAAGAAAGGGACAACGGCAACATCAGCCTTGGTTGGAAGCTGGTTCCATCCCAGACCGGTTTCATTTCGGCTTTGGACAAACCCAATATTGCCACCTCAGGTGGGTTAACAATCGGCGTAAATGCCGTCCCACCAATACCACCCAAACTAGACAAACTGAAACAACCACCCTGCATCTCTGTTAAGGGTAGCTTACCTAAACGGGCCAGCTCAGCTTTGTTACTCAGTTCTTGTGTGATTTCTGTAACCGTTTTGCCATTAACATTACGAATTACAGGGACAAGCAAGCCTTTAGGTGTATCTACGGCAACACCGATATGAATATACTGCTTTAAAATCAACGACTCACCGTCTTCGGCTAATGACGAATTAAAGGTAGGAAACTCCTCTAACGCTCGCGCAATGGCTTTTAATACGAAGGGAACGATGGAGTAGCGCACCCCCTGTTTGTTGGTTTCGTTTTGCGCCTTACGGAAAGCTTCAAGGCTGGTGATATCCGCTTGATCGAATTGCGTGACTTGCGGCACGTTCAACGACGCAATTGTCATCGCTTTTGCAGTTGCGCGTTTAATTCCATTCAAAGGTTCAGTGGTTACAGGCCCAAATTTAGCGAAGTCCACTTTCGGGACAGGTGGGATGCCTGCCCCTCCGCCTACCGCTGCCACACCACTCACGCGTTCCTTAACAAAGGCTTGAATATCTTCTTTCAAGATTCGATGTTTTGGACCTGTGCCTTTTAACTTGCCTAAATCAACACCAAATTCACGAGCGAGTTTGCGCACAGATGGCCCTGCATGAACCACTGCTGAACTCACATGATCGTCTACAGCCTTTACAGGCGCGATAACTGACTGTGCGATATTGGTTTTAGTTTTGCTCTCGCTGGCAGCCACGCTAGGAGCCGTCGTCGCGGCTTTCAGTGTCGGTGCCGCCGCCGTTACGGTCATGCGCACCATTGCATCACCTTGGCTAAGCTTATCGCCCAATTTCACCAACACTTCTTCGATATGGCCAGCAACGCCAGCAGGAATTTCCATGCTGGCTTTATCCGATTCAAGAACAACGACCGCTTGCTCATCGTTAATGTCATCACCCGCGCGTACCAGCACTTCGATGACCTCAACGCCTTCAGCACCGCCGAGATCAGGCACAACAATGGTTTGGACCTCTGACGTTGAAGCTGCAGGAGTGCTACTTATAGCAACCACCGACTCAAGCTCAGGGCTACTTTGCTCTTTAGTCGGCTCAGATGGCGTAGCCTGGTCCGATGGCGTAGCTTCTGCACTTGCCGCACCGGTATCTAACTCAATAAAGACATCGCCCTCGCTGACTTTATCGCCCAATGCGACGCTAATAGCCGTCACGGTTCCGGCAAATTCAGACGGAATTTCCATGCTGGCTTTATCGGTTTCCAATACGATCAGTGCTTGTTCTACATCAACCTGATCGCCTACTTTTACCAAAATCTCGATCACCTCGACCTGACTGGCACCACCTAGGTCTGGGATTTTTACAGTTGTCATAATGCTTTATCCTTAGCTATACAGCGGATCTGGTTTGCTCGCATCAATACCTAGCTCTTCTCGCCAAGATTCGAGTTCTGTTAAATCCAGCTGTTGCAATCGACACAATTCATAACCCGCTGACCATGCGACATGCTGCCAATTCACTTCGAAGAACTGACGTAAATTTTCGCGTGAGTCACTGCGACCAAAACCATCCGTTCCGAGGGTTTTATAGGTACGACCTGCAGGAATAAATGGGCGTATTTGTTCGGCATAAGACTTCATATGATCGGTAGCCGCGACAATGGGACCAGCCGATGATTGCAATTGCAGAGTGACATACGCTTCACGACCGCGCTCGCCTGCAGATAGCATAGTTTCACGTTCACAATCCAAGCCATTACGGCGTAATTCATTAAATGACGTGACACTCCAAACATCAGCACTAATGCCTTTGTCAGCAAGCCAAACCGCGGCTTTTTCGACTTCGCGTAAAATCGCACCACTACCCAAGAGTTGTACTTTTTTATCGCTTTGATTAGTGGATTCTCGTAGACGATAAATACCTCGACGAATACCCTCTTCTACGCCCTCAGGCATAGCTGGATGAACGTAGTTTTCGTTCAAGCTGGTGATGTAGTAGAAGACTTTTTCTTTCTTCTCGTACATACGTTTTAAGCCATCTTGAATGATCACAGCCAGCTCGTAGGCGTAAGTAGGATCGTAAGAAATGCAGTTAGGAATAGTGGAAGCCAAAATATGACTGTGACCATCCTGATGCTGTAAACCTTCTCCGTTTAACGTCGTTCGACCTGACGTTGCGCCTATTAAGAAACCTTGGCACTGCATATCACCCGCAGCCCATGCCAAATCGCCAATACGCTGAAAACCGAACATGGAGTAATAGATATAAAACGGGATCATGGCCAAGCCATTCGTGCTGTACGAGCTGGCTGCTGCCATCCATGCGGCAAAAGCACCCGCTTCGTTGATACCTTCTTCTAGAATTCGGCCTTTTTTATCTTCGCGGTAATACATAACCTGGCCTTGATCGACCGGTTCGTATAATTGCCCTTCCGACGAATAAATGCCCATTTGGCGGAATAAACCTTCCATACCAAAGGTTCGCGCCTCATCAGGCACAATAGGCACGACACGATCCCCCATGCTTTTATCGCGCACTAACTGCGACATAATGCGCACAAACGCCATGGTCGTAGAGATCTCACGCTCGCCCGAACCTTCTAATTGCGAACTAAAAAATGAGACATCAGGTGCAGTTAATGCGGTCCAATTTTCGGTGCGCTGGGGTAAATAACCGCCGAGTTTTTCGCGCTGCTTACGCATATAGGTTAATTCAGGGCTATCCGCTGGCGGACGATAAAATGGCAAATGTTCCAAATCTTCATCACGAATAGGAATATCAAAGCGATCACGGAACGCTTTTAAACCTTCGACATCCAACTTTTTAACCGAGTGCGCTTGGTTCTGCCCTTCCGCCTCAATACCCATACCGTAACCTTTAACGGTATGGGCCAAAATAACCGTCGGCTGACCCGTATGATTTACCGCTGCATGATAAGCCGCGTAGACTTTATAAGGATCGTGACCACCACGATTTAATTTATAAATATCTTCATCCGACAAGTCTTTGATTAATTCTTTTAGCTCAGGATATTTTTCGAAAAAATGCTCGCGGGTGTATTTACCACCCTTAGCTTTGTAGTTTTGATATTCACCATCGACGGTTTCATCCATGCGCTTTTGCAATAAACCTTTACGATCTTTTGCTAGCAAGGGATCCCAATGGCGCCCCCAAACCACCTTAATGACGTTCCAGCCAGCGCCACGGAACTGGCTTTCTAATTCTTGGATAATTTTACCGTTACCACGCACAGGGCCATCTAGACGCTGTAAATTGCAGTTAACAACAAAGATTAGGTTTTCGAGCTTTTCGCGCCCTGCCAAACCAATAGCACCTAAGGTTTCTGGCTCATCACATTCGCCATCACCCAAGAATGCCCACACTTTTCGACCCTTGCGTGGTACTAACTCTCGTGCGGACAAATAACGCATAAAGTGCGCTTGATAAATTGCCTGCAACGGTCCCAGCCCCATAGAAACTGTCGGGAATTGCCAATAATCCGGCATCAACTTAGGGTGTGGATAAGACGACAAACCGGGCGCTAACGCTTCACGACGAAAGCGTTCCAAATCCGCCTCTTGGAAACGGCCTTCTAAATAGGTACGCGCGTAAATCCCCGGAGAAACATGGCCTTGATAATAAATTAAATCCCCTAATGGCGATTGCTCACTGGTTGGATTTGGTGCGCGGAAGAAGTGATTAAATGCGACATCATATAGCGTGGCACTCGAGGCAAAACTGGAAATATGGCCACCTAGGTCACCAGCACCTTCTTTGTTGGCGCGCATTACCATCGCTAACGCATTCCAACGCACGAGCGAACGAATACGTCGCTCCATAAACAAATCCCCTGGCATAGGGGCTTCATTCTCTGGCGAAATCGTATTGCGATAGGGAGTATTCAATGCATAAGGTAGGGGCATTCCATCACGTGTGGCCCGCTCGGCAATGCGTTCGATTAAGAAATGCGCACGCTCAACACCTTCTGCGCGAATTACGGAATGAATGGCATCAACCCATTCTTTTGTCTCTTGTGGGTCGGTATCATTCGTGAACAACTGGTCATCCATCATTTTGGCTCCTGACTTGGGGCATAGTCCTTCACCCAGTATAGTTAACCTCTGTACAAACACTCATACGACTTTGGAAAAACCTATGAATTCCGTCTCAAATTCCGCTAACGATGCCGAACGCCACCAACGAAAAATGGAAAAACAGAAAGCTAAAGTAGATGCGGCCATCGAACGCGCTCAAGAAGAGCGAGGGGTCGTCATCGTGCTTACTGGCACCGGTAAGGGTAAAAGTAGCTCTGGTTTTGGCACTGTGATTCGTACTCTTGGTCATGGTTATCATGCCGGTATCGTACAGTTCATTAAAGGCACTTGGGATTGCGGCGAGATTAAAATTTTAAAATCTCTACCCAATCTACGACATGAAGTTATGGGATCTGGTTTCACTTGGAACACCCAAGATAAAGAAAAAGATCAACAAGCCTTCGATCAGGCATGGCCATTAGCACTCGAAATGTTGAATGACGATAACCTGCGTACCGTCATGCTTGATGAGATTACTTATATGTTGGCCTATGGCCACCTGCAATGGGAAGATTTAAAAGTTGCTTTAGAAAATCGTCCAAAACACCAGAATGTTATCCTAACAGGCCGAGGCGCGCCGACGGCATTACGTGATTTCGCTGACACGCTCACAGACATGAAGATGGAGAAGCACGCATTCAAAGCGGGCGTTAAAGCTCAAGCTGGTATTGAGTGGTAATCCAATCAATCGCTTAAAGCTAATATTTACAACCAGTTTATTTGGCGGCCATGTGCTCGCGGGCGGTCGTCAAATGCTCGCACAATTGTTGCGTGCCCTGTAAAAATCGCGACGTTGGTCGATGAAATAAATCTGGATGAATATGAAATAAATTAGCGTATTTAACCGCATTTAGTTTTGGGAATTGCTTCCAGTCATCCAGCCATTCAGGGCGACTTTCTCCCATACCGCTAGCAACAATTACATCAGGATCGGCAACAAGCACAGTTTCCATATTGATATGCGGCGCGCGAATATCGAGGTCTGCAAAGACATTGCTACCACCACAAAGATCAATCGCCTGAGAAATAAACGTATCACCATTTTGAGTAATCAGTGGTTGATTCCAAACTTGATAAAACACACGTACTCGTGCGGACTGTTGATAAGTACGTTGTAATTTATCCACTTGCTGTCGCAACACCTGAGCAGCTATGGCCCCGCTCTCCTTATGACCCGTAAGTATCCCTAAGCGCTCTAAATTAACAGCGATGCCATCGAACGTTACTGGGTCAGATACAAATAATGGTACTCCCAGCGCTGTAAGCTTCTGCAGTTCTCTATTGGGATTTCCCTCCGGCCAAGCTAGAACGATATCGGGCTGCAAGGCTAAAATAGCCTCAATATTCATACCGCTATAACCACCAATGCGAGGGATTTTTTTTGCCGCTTCAGGATAGTCGGAATAATCCACGGCTCCAACGATGAGATCCCCAGCCCCCACTTCGAACAGTAATTCAGTACCGTGTGGCATCAAACTCACTATACGTTTAACTGGGCCTGAAAAATGATGCTCCACACCCGCATCATCAATCAAATCAAATGACTCTGAGCTTTGCGCCAGCGTAAAACTGGCATTGAAGCAGCAACAAAGAAAAATAAATACGAACCGTGTTTTCACGAAAGCTATTCCAAACTAGAAATCAGGCTAAATAATGCGGCATTGGCGGTCATCTGACATACAATAGCGCTTAAATTGATCTCGTTAAGTGTACCAGATGCCAAAGCTCGACTCCCCGTTAACTCCACCAATGAAACAACTCAATGGCACCTTGATGGTTCAAGGAACCACTTCGGATGCCGGTAAAAGCACCTTAGTCTGCGCTTTGGGGAGAATCTGGAGTGATCTCGGCATTTCAGTCGTGCCTTTTAAACCACAAAATATGGCATTGAACAGTGCCGTCACGGCTGATGGTGGAGAAATAGGCCGTGCTCAGGCACTGCAAGCACAAGCCTGTCGTTTAGCCCCGCACACCGATATGAATCCGGTACTACTAAAACCGAACAGCGATACTGGGGCTCAGGTGATTATTCAAGGTAAGGCCGTCGGAAATCTACCCGCAACGGATTACCACGCCTATAAGAAAACCGCGATGACGGCTGTGCTCGATTCCTATAAACGCCTGCAACAACAATACGCCAGCGTATTGGTTGAGGGCGCGGGTAGCCCTGCTGAAATTAATTTACGCGAAAATGATATCGCCAACATGGGCTTTGCGGAGGCTGTCAATTGCCCGGTTATTTTGATCGCCGATATTGATCGTGGTGGTGTATTTGCCCATTTAACCGGCACGCTTGATTGCCTTAGCGAGACCGAGCAAGCACGCGTTATCGGATTTGTGATTAATCGTTTTCGCGGTGACATCTCATTATTGCAATCTGGCCTAGATTGGTTAGAAGCAAAAACAGGTAAACCCGTACTCGCCGTTCTACCCTATTTACATGGCTTATATTTGGACGCTGAAGACGCTATTGATTCGCGTCAAACACTGAACAACCGCCAAGATAATGAGCAACGCCTGCGCGTCGTTATGCCCGTTTGGCCGCGCATTAGTAACCACACCGACGTCGATGCTTTGCGTCTGCACCCGCAAGTTGAATTAATTATGGTGGGGCCAGAACAAACCCCTCCCCCTGCCGATTTAATTATATTACCGGGATCAAAAAATACCCGTGCCGATTTGCATTGGCTGCAAACTCAACCGGGAAAATGGCCAGACGCTATCGCCCGCCATCTTCGTTACGGCGGCAAAATACTAGGAATCTGCGGTGGCATGCAAATGCTGGGAAACAGCATTAGCGACCCATTAGGTATTGAGAGTACTTCTGGCAATAGTATTGGCTTAGGTTATCTCAATATGAGTACTGAACTACTTGCCGATAAAACACTACGACAAGTCACTGGCGAACTGACATTGGAGAACCAAGATCCTGCGCCAATCTCTGGTTACGAAATTCACGCGGGCATCAGTGAATGCACGGAATTCGTGGTTATTCGTGATAGCGAAGGTAACCCCGGCGGATATTTAAATCAGGATGGTAATGTCTTAGGCACATACTGGCATGGCCTACTCGATACCCCAGCGGCATTAAGCAGTATTTTACAGTGGGCCGGGCTAGGAAAGGTCGAAGTAGTCGATTTCAATTCGATCCGTGAGCAACAGCTAGACCGTTTAGCCCAAGCCACCAGCGAAGCTTTTGTGTGGCCGAAACTAGACACTGCATTAGCCGATTTTTACCAACAACGGCCTTGGTTAAATCGCTAACGCGAGCGCAACTAACAAGATCGCCTCTTGAATTTCAATCGTTGCACCAAGCGTATCCCCAGTGCAGCCCTGTATCCGTTTTAGCATGGCTGCACGGGCCATTGCCGCCACGGCTAGCCATACAAGCAGTAATAAAATTGCACTTTTTGGCACTAACAATACCGTCAACAACGCCACTATTATGAGAGTAACCCAGACTCGTATTGGTGTTACTCCCGCCAATAAATTTTTTCCTAATCCTGCTTCACGTACATACGGCGTTGTCGCCAAAACACCGATAACAACGGCTCGGGCGAGTATCGGAACAATAACAATGCTGGCAAATACCGGCCACCAAGATGTACCGCTTAGCATTGGCTGCAATAACGCCTGAAATAACGCCTCCAGTGCGGCCCATTTAATTAACAATACCAAGACGATAGCAATAACGCCCATAGGACCGCTTTGCGGATCTTTCATAATGGCCAATGTTTTATCGCGCTGACCTAAGCCCCCAACCCATGCATCAGCGCTGTCGGCTAGGCCATCTAAATGCAAACCACCACTAAGATATGTCCATAGAGTTAATACTAATGCAGCAACTAAACCACTGTTGGCGTGAGGGTAAAAACCAATTAATACACCGACGAATAAGCACAATAAGCCCCCAATAATGGCGCCCACCAGCGGATAAAAAATAACAGATAGTGCAGCGATCGATTCATCGTAGCGCTGAATTCTAGGCAAAGGTAAACGTGTTAAAAATGCCAATGACGTTAAGAAAGCCCACCACAATATCATTGTGATAAATCGCTATTGATTACCTGATTTAATTCAGAGCCATCAAGGGCTTCTAAACTGTACCAGTGTTCTTCAGTGCCGCTTTCAGCGACGGTGTGATCAATACGAATACGCATAAAACCGGCATAAGGAATGGCTAAACGATTCATTGCTTTAGGATCAAGTAAGAGTAGATATTGAGCCAACACCCGCATCACTCCACCATGGCTCACCACTAATAAATGCTCACCTTTATGAGCATTCAACAAACCGCTCCACGCCAATTTCACCCGCTGCTGTAAATCCGGTACGGGCTCACCATTTGGCGCACAGAAATTAAGCGGGTCTTGCCACAATTGTTGGGCTATAGCGATTTGCTCGGCCATGACATCGGCGATGAGTTTATCTTCCCAATCGCCGTAGTGTATCTCTTGCCAATTAGAATCCACCAATAAAGGAAGATTTAAGCGTTCAGATAGTTGCTTCGCACTCGAATGACATCGTTGCAGCGGCGAACTGATAATACGCGACCATTGGCTGGCAAAACGTTGTATCCGTTGTTCAAACTGCCAACGCCCGAGGGAGGTCAATTCATGATCGACACGGCCGCGAAAGACTTCGCCGCCTTGAGGTTCACCATGACGAATAATATCGATACGTGTCACAGTGTGAGCTTTTACTGACATTATTCTGCTTCAGATACTAAGTGTTGCCCAGAGACAGAAGCTTCAGCGAAAGTCGCCATTTCGTTATGCAATGCCAGTGCTTGCTTAACGATTGTCAGTGCCGTTGCCGCACCAGAGCCTTCACCTAAACGCATATTTAATTGCAATAAAGGTTCGGCATCTAATGCCTCTAATACACGTGCATGACCCGGTTCAGCTGATTGATGACCAAATAGCATCCAATCGCGCGCACCTTCATTCAATTGCACGGCTAACAAAGCTGCGGTACTGGCAATAAAACCATCGACCAAAATAGGAATGCCGCGTTGGGCCGCGCGAATGTAGGCACCGGCGATGGCACCTAATTCGAAGCCACCCACTTGCTCTAACGCTTGCAAGGGGCTTTCTACAAATTCTTTTGCGCGACGCATCGACGCCGCTAATACTTGCTGTTTGTGGTGTAAGTTCTCACCCGTGACACCCGTACCAGGACCAACTAAAGCTGTAGCCGGTAAGTCTAAAATCATCGCCGCTAAACAGGTTGCTGCCGATGTATTGCCGATTCCCATTTCGCCAGCAATAAATAAATCGCTACCTACCTCTAGTTGGTCGATAATCTCTGCGCCAATATCTAAAGCCTGCTGCGCTTGCTCATTTGTCATTGCCGCTTGCAACGAAAAATCTTCTGTTCCAGCAGCAACAGGACGATGAATAACACCCTGAAGATATTCGCATGGAATCGCCGTGCCGCAATTAACGACGGTCAATCCCATCTGATGAAAGCGCGCTAATACAGAGATCGCAGCGCCACCGGCGATGAAATTTTTCAACATTTCAACCGTCACCGCTTGCGGAAATGCCGACACGCCCTGCGCAACCACCCCGTGATCAGCAGCAAAAACAACACACTGAGGCAATTGAATTTGTGGTTTAACTTGCCCTTGCCAAGCCGCGAATTTTATCGCGACCTCTTCTAGCATGCCTAATGCCCCAGGAGGTTTAGTCAATTCGTTTTGACGCGCAAGTGCTCCCTGTTCACTGCGGAAATCAGGTATAGCAGTCGCATGCAGCCACCAAGGTGACGACGAACGGGAGGCAGAAGTCATAATTACCTAAATCTTTTTATTTCAGTACAAGGGGGAGTCCAGCAACTACCAGCGTAACATGACTGGCTTTTGCAGCAATGTCCTGATGAAGCCAACCTGATTCATCGACAAATCGCCGACTTAATTGACCCATAGGAACGATGCCCTGACCGACCTCATTTGACACCAATACGACCGGCTGCGCCAGTTGTTCTAAACAATCGATGAGTTTTTGCTTTTCGCTTTGCCAAATATCGTCGTCATCTAATAGGCAATTGGTTACCCACAGCGTTAAACAATCGACCAAAATGACGGCTTTGGGATCTTGTTTAGCTATTGCGATAAGAGCCTGCGACAAATGTATTGGCTCTTCGACACATAACCATTCGTCGCTGCGTTCACGGCGATGGCGCTCAATCCGCTGCGCCATTTCGTCATCTCCCGCCTGCGCTGTAGCAACATAAACCACTGAGCATTTATCTCGGCGAGCAATGTCTGTTGCGGTTTTCTCAGCAAAGCGACTTTTACCCGAACGAGCACCACCTAAAATCAATTGTGTTGTTTTCATGTCACCTTTGCCGACTCGGGTCTACACTATAAAGCACACCATTTAAGGAAAATCCGGCAGAGGACACAAGCCCATGACCGTTCAAACTTCTGCAGATCAACGTATGGAGCCCCGTTGGGTTCTAAAAAGTACCGTGAGCGTATTCCAAACGGATACTAAGGAATATCTCGGGTTACTCGTTAACTGCTCGACAGCAGGATTAATGCTGTCTACCTACCAACCCATGGAGCCGGGGGTAACAATTAACATCGATTTAGTCGATATTCCGCCCAATATCGATGGCCGCCGCACAGGACAGTGCACAGCGGAAGTCATGTGGAGCGATCAGTTAACCCCTAGCCTTTATGGCAGTGGCTGCCGTGTGATCGAAGCGACCGATATAATGCGCAGTATGATGAAGCAATACACCCACACCTAACAGTGTGCTTGTTGTTCTGCTGCGCCTTAGGGGTATCATAAGAACGATGTATCTCTTATGAAGCCCCTCGTTACTATGCTGCAATTTGGAATTGATCTAGGCGGAACCAAAACTGAAATTATCGCCCTAACAGCCTCAGGCGAAACACTACTGCGCCGTCGCACTCCCACCCCCAGCCATGATTATCAAGCAATCGTCGACAACATTGTTTCCTTGGTAACCACTACAGCCAATGAGCTAAAGCAACCTTACACTTTAGGTATTGGAATTCCTGGGGCTGTTAGCCCCGTCACTGGGCGCATCAAGAATGCAAATACAGTCTGCCTGATTGGCGAAGACCTTGCCGGTGACATTGAAAAACGCCTTAACCATCCCGTGATCATTGCCAACGATGCTGATTGCTTTGCCTTGTCAGAAGCTACCGACGGTGCCGGAGCCAGTGCAAAAAGTGTATTTGCCGTCATTATTGGTACTGGTTGCGGTGGAGGTTGGGTTATTAATGGCGGATTAGTCAGCGGCCCAAATGCCATAGCTGGCGAATGGGGCCACAATCCCCTACCTTGGCGCACTGATCAAGACACACAAATAGACTGCTACTGCGGTCAAAAAGGGTGCTTAGAAACGCTGCTTTCGGGTCCTGGATTACGCCAACAAGCCTTGGCGGAAACCGGAATCGATCAAACTGCAGAAGCTTGGGCTAAAGCAGAAGCGACCGGTAACGTTCAAGCTGCAAAGGTATTGCGCGACCATCACCTTAGGTTAGCGAAAGCTTTGGCCGGCGTTATAAACACCCTTGATCCGCACGTTATTGTACTCGGCGGCGGTGTATCCAATCTGGCAGGAATATACGATACCGTACCCAAACTTTGGGGCGAATTTGTATTCTCAGATACGGTAGTAACACCGCTACGTAAAGCCGTTCATGGCGACTCTAGCGGAGTACGCGGAGCCGCTTGGTTAGGCGCTGCGCAAGCATAAATAGGATTGCGCAGACATATTTTCGAGGTTTAAAGAAGAACACCACCGACGGCAGCAACAGCAATAACCACCATCCAAATCGACACAGAACGTAAATGCAGGCTATGCCATTCATCAAGGTCGCGGGCGGCTTCTGCGGCATTTTCATCCGCCTTATGCCAACGACGCTGTTCATCACTCGCCGATAACGCACTGCTGGCGACATTGAAAAGTATATCCGCACTGTGTGCATCTAACTGCCAAAGCTGCTGTCGCCATACCGGCAAGGCACGCATAAAATTTCCTGCCAAGCCATAGGTTAAACCAAGCAGCCGCACCGGCCCCCACTCTAACCAGTGCAAGTATCGCCATGCTCTATCATCACATTCTTGCGCCCGTGCATACTGCACACTAAACCAAGCCAACAGTACGCCTGCGACATCCGCAACCATGTACCAAAACACCATTAAAAAGAAATATTCGAACCAGCGATGCAGCAGTGCTCGGATTACTTGCTCATTCATAGCACTAATATCGTCGGTGACCGTCACCTCGGGCACCGCTAAAAATTGCTCAGCACAATGGTATGCACCTTGGGTATCCCCCTCCCGCAAATCGTGACGATAATCATCGAGATGCTTACCGATACTGATATGCGACAGAACGTAGGTCAGCAATAAGATTTCCAGTAAAACAGTGCCAAGTCCCCATGCCCAGTGCTCAGCCCAAAAGAACGTCGCGCTAATAACAACTGTCGGGACGATAACCACTAACGTGTAGCGCACATGCCGATGCACCCAAGCAAATTTAGGCAGTTTTCGACATAGCTGTAGCCATTTATTAAAGCTACGACTGCGGGTACTGCGTTGCGGTAATGGCAATCGCGCTTGCATCATCAAAACGATAAACACGATTAAAAATTTCATGGATAATTCCTAAAATTGCCTGATTAGAACGATGGTTAAATTCAAAAAGACCTCACTAACCTAACCAATATCTGCTCTGTATCTTAACCAATCAAACGCCGGACCCGGATCAGTTTTCCGGCCCGGAGCTATATGTTCATGGCCTGTAATCCTATCCATAGTGATCGCCGGATATTGGCATTGCACGGCTTTGGTTAAATCCGCCAAAACCTTGTATTGAGCATCTGTGTACGGAATATCATCGGTACCTTCAAGCTCTATACCTATAGAATAGTCGTTACAGTTGTCTCTGCCTGCAAAGCTCGATAATCCCGCATGCCAAGCTCTGTCGTTCATATTAACGAATTGCACCAACTTACCCGTGCGCTCAATCAAGAAATGACTCGATACTTGTAATTCTGCAATTTCGGCAAAGTACGGATGTTGATCAATCGATAATTCATTCTGAAAAAAACGCTGCACATAACCACCACCAAATTGCCCAGGCGGCAGACTGATATTGTGAATCACCAACAAAGAGATATCCGTACATGGGCGTGCCCCAAAATTTGGCGATGGCACCCATAAAGCTTCTCGGCAACGTCCTGCTTCAATCTTCATAACCGTTTGTATCTCTTAGGGTTTTCTAACACACGCTAAGCCGATATTGGGTGGACAATGGGGCTAATAGGCGTTTGGCATTAAGTCTGTGACTATATATAGTCGAATCACTTATTAAAAGAATCAGGAGAGCTGACATGTTGGAGTTGTTAAATACCGTCAATGGCTGGGCATGGGGACCACCAATGCTTTTTTTAATCGCCTTGACGGGTATTTATCTAACGGTCGGACTAAAAGCCTACCCCATCCTGCATTTAGGCAATGGCTTTAAGCAGTTGTGGCGCGGGCGACATAAGCACGGCGAAGGTGAGATATCAGGCTTTAATGCCTTGATGACCTCGCTCTCCGCCACCATAGGAACTGGGAATATTGCGGGCGTAGCCACCGCCATCGCGTTAGGCGGCCCCGGCGCCTTATTCTGGATGTGGATCATTGCCTTAATCGGCATGGCGACTAAATATTCCGAAGCGGTGTTGGCGGTGAATTTCCGCGAGAAGAACGAACAAGGCCACTATGTTGGTGGGCCTATGTACTATATTCGCAACGGCTTAGGGCCAAAGTTCAAATGGCTAGCAGTTGTGTTTGCGTTTTTCGGTATGCTTGCCGGTTTCGGTATTGGTAACGGCACACAAGCCAACTCAGTTGCTGACGTTGTCAGTCATTTCAACTTTGCTGGCGCCCCAATTCCAGAATGGTTTACCGGAGTGGTGGTTGCAGTGCTTGTGGGCTTGGTATTAATTGGTGGCATTCGCCGCATCTCAGATATTGCCGGTAAACTCGTGCCTTTTATGGCGATTAGTTACGTGCTCGCCGGCATTGTCTTGCTGATTATTTTTGCCGATCGCATTCCGGCCGCCTTAGATCTTATTTTCACCCATGCTTTTGCCCCTATTTCAGCCGTCGGCGGATTTGCCGGTGCGACGGTATGGGCAGCCCTGCGTTATGGCGTTGCCCGCGGCGTTTTCTCCAACGAAGCGGGCTTAGGTAGCGCACCGATTGCACATGCTACGGCGACTACCGATAACCCAGTTCGCCAAGGCACGATTGCCATGCTAGGCACCTTCATCGACACCATCGTTATTTGCACTATTACCGGCTTAGTCATCGTTGCCTCCGGCGAATGGCAAAGTGGCGTGTCCGGTGCCAACTTAACCACCGCCGCCTTCAGTGCAGGACTACCCGTCGTTGGCCAATATATAGTGGGAATTGGATTGGCCGTCTTTGCCTTCACGACGATTATCGGTTGGTCTTTCTACGGCGAAAAATGCACCGAATACTTGTTTGGCCCAAAGTCGATTCCAGTATTTCGTATTGTTTGGGTACTGGCGATTCCCATTGGCGCCACCCAAGATCTTAATAATGCATGGCTGTTAGCAGATACCTTAAACGCCCTGATGGCGATTCCTAACTTAATTGCGCTCTTGTTGCTAAGCCCAGTGGTATTCAAATTAACTAAAGCCTTCTTGGCTAAACAAAAGTAAATACAACAGGCCTAGCGTCAGAAGAGCACCATCTTTCTAACGCTAGGCTCACTTCTTTAGCAATTTCCCTCACCAGCTTTAGGTTTTCAGCCCGCAAGGGTAGAATCAGCAGCCTACCGGCAAGCAACACCCGCCCATTGTTGAATGAACACCTTTTCGCCTGACGAGATATTCATGGATCTAAGCCAACACACCCAAGATATTCGCACCTCGGTTACCCGCGCCATCGAAGAAGATGTAGGCAGTGGCGATATCACTGCGCAATTGATTCCCACAAAAAATATGGCGCATGCTCGTATCATCTCGCGCGAGCGCGCTGTCGTTGCAGGACAAGCTTGGGTGGACGAAGTGTTTCGTCAGGTTGATCCAAATGTCAGCGTTATCTGGCGCGTTAGCGATGGCCAATGGGTACGCCCCAACCAAGTGCTATTTGAACTCAAAGGTTCTGCCCGCTCGCTGTTAACAGGTGAACGTTGCGCCCTCAATTTTTTACAAAGCCTGTCGGGCACGGCGACCCTTTGCCGTCACTATGCGTCACTCGTACAAGGCACCGGCGTGCGCTTGTTGGATACCCGTAAAACCCTACCGGGTTTGCGCATTGCGCAAAAATACGCAGTGACCGTTGGCGGCTGTTATAACCACCGTGTTGGTTTGTACGATGCCTTCCTCATCAAAGAAAACCACATCATGGCCGCTGGCGGCATTAATAATGCCGTTGCCCAAGCACACCAAATAGCGCCTGGCAAACCTGTGGAAATCGAAGTGGAAACCATGCAACAGCTTGATCAAGCCATTGATGCTGGTGCTGATATCATCATGCTCGACAACTTCAATACCGATACCATGCGAGAAGCGGTTGAACATACCCGCAACAAAACCCAAGGCCGCGTAAAACTCGAAGCGTCAGGTGGAATTAACACCACGACATTGCGTAGCTATGCCGAAACCGGAGTCGATTTTATTTCTATCGGCGCACTGACTAAAGATTGTAAGGCCGTGGATTTGTCGATGAGGTTGCTTGGTTAAAAACCCAGCGGAATAACGCATTCTGTATATAAACTGACCAATTTTGTCAGCATGTGCCCAAGCAATGATCAGAGTTGCCAAAAGAATTAAAAAACCCCTATAAAAATGTGATGCATGCCCGCAAACAGGGCTTGCAGCGTGCCTTTAAGCTTGGCACACTCTTCGCACAGTCATTAAAGAATGACCTGATTAGCCAGACGAACCGAAAGCCCTCCCGGCGATCAAACAGAACGGCCGATCAATCAATAAAAAATCTCAAATGAGAGTGGAGAGTTTCCTATGAAATTACAAAAAGGTTTTACCCTGATTGAATTGATGATCGTGATCGCGATCATCGGTATTTTGGCTTCTGTTGCGATTCCGCAGTATAAAACGTACACAACTCGTGCTAAGACCTCACCAGAGTTAGTTGGTGGCGTTCGTCCACTCCAACTTGCACTAGCAGAATATGCAGCAAGTGAACTGGCCTTACCTACAGCAGCTACTCAACTGGTACAATGGCAAACAGGTGAAGTAAACAACTGTTTGGGTCTAGTTAAAGATGTTACATACGCTTATACATCGGCAACAGCAGGCGTTATTACAGCGACCACATACACCACTACGGATAAACCTGCAGCTGGATGTGAAGGCGCTGGCGCTGCCGATAACGTAGAATTAAGCAATAAAACCTTAATTATTAACGTAACAGCCAATACCAATGGTGCTGTCTTTTTTGCTGTTGATACGGCAAGTACTGTTCCAGCAAAGTACATTCCTAAAATCGGCGGCTAATATCGCTTAGATTAGGAAGACCCAATAACCCCGCCTCTGCAAAGACGCGGGGTTATTTTTTGCCTATGATTTGACACTATTTACAGTAAGACTTGAAATAGAGGCCAGAATTGTCGGTTAGGTCTCACCCCTTGCTGATAATTTTTGAGTACAATCATGCACCAGTCTGTATTATCAGCAGACTGCTATAAAACCGAATTTTTATAACCGAACTTAGCCCCGTATGGAGTGTTTTACATGGCGTTATTGACCGGCCTCCCTCGTCGTCTCGTTGAGCAACAACTTCTCAACCAAGCGCAAGCCGAAGAGATACTCGCCAGTTGTAAAAAAGAAAAACAAAGTTTTGTCACACTGGCCGTTGCCAAAAAGTTGGTCAAAGCAAAAGAGCTTGCGGTTTTAGCGTCCGAAGAATTCGGCTTACCGCTATTAGACTTAGCAGCATTTGACGGCGAATTGATGCCAAAAGAACTGGTCAGCTCTGAACTCATCGACAAGCACCGTGTGCTACCACTATTTGTTCGCGGTAACCGATTATTTGTAGCGCAAAGCGATCCATCGCAAATGATCGCTATCGACGAAATCAAGTTCAATACCGGCATGACGGTAGAAGCGATACTGGTTGAAGAAGATAAACTCAGCGTTGCCGTTGATCGTTTTTTATCCGCCAACGACAATACCTTAGGTGATCTTGATAGCGCGCTCGACGACATTGATTTAGATGACCCGAACGCCCGAGACAAAGAGGACGAACAAAATAACAACGCCGGAGGCGATGACGCTCCTATCGTTCGCTTTGTAAATAAAATTTTATTAGACGCAATTAAATCCGGAGCATCCGATGTTCACTTTGAGCCATACGAAAAACGCTACCGTGTACGTTATCGTACCGATGGTATTCTATTAGAGGTCTCCAGCCCTCCGGTGAATTTAGCTGGTAAAATTGCGGCACGATTAAAAGTCATGTCGCAAATGGATATTTCTGAGCGTCGTCTTCCTCAAGATGGTCGTATCAAGATGAAGCTTTCAAAAACGAAGGCCATCGACTTCCGCGTCAACACCTTGCCCACGTTGTGGGGCGAAAAAATCGTACTACGTATTCTTGATCCGTCTTCAGCTAAGCTAGGGATTGATGCTTTAGGCTATGAGCCAGAGCAAAAAGATTTGTACTTAAGTGCCTTGGCTAAACCACAAGGTATGATCTTAGTGACCGGACCTACCGGTTCTGGCAAAACAGTTTCGCTCTATACAGGCCTGAATATTCTCAACGTGGAAGGCACCAACATTTCCACGGCAGAAGATCCCGTTGAAATTAACTTAGAAGGTATCAACCAAGTAAACGTGAATGCCCGTGTCGGTCTCGACTTTGCTGCCGCGCTGCGATCCTTCTTACGCCAAGACCCGGATGTAGTCATGGTGGGTGAGATTCGCGATTTAGAAACGGCTCAGATAGCAATCAAAGCCGCACAAACGGGTCACTTAGTGCTGTCTACTCTACACACTAATAGTGCGGCTGAAACACTGACCCGTTTGGCCAATATGGGGGTTCCGTCGTTTAATATTGCAACTTCAGTAAGCCTAATTATTGCCCAGCGTTTAGCTCGTCGCCTATGCGTGCAGTGTAAAGTACCCGCGGAAATCCCAGAGCACACATTAAAAGAAGTGGGCTTTACCGATGAATTGCTTGCAGACGCCGAAATATTTAAACCGGTCGGTTGTGAACACTGCAACCATGGCTACAAAGGCCGCGTCGGTATATATGAAGTCGTTCGCGTTACGGATGCAATATCGCGGATCATCATGGAAGGTGGTAACTCCATTGAAATATCGGATGCTGCTCGAAAAGAAGGATTTGCCGATTTGCGTACTTCGGCGCTTAAGAAAGTCGCTCAAGGCGTCACTAGCCTAGAAGAAGCAAACCGTGTGACAACCGACTGACGCTCTGTCACTATTAAGCCCTGAATGATGGAAGACAGAATCCTATGGCTAAACCAATAAAAACAATAGCTTTCCAATGGGAAGGCACGAATCGCCGCGGACAAACCGTCAAGGGTGAGCTGAGCGGTCAAAACCCAGCAATGGTAAAAGCACAGCTGCGCAAGCAAGGTGTTGAACCGAAAAAAATTAAACGCCTATCCCAACCTTTATTTGGTTTAGGTGGAGGTCCGGCGAAGAAACGTATCAAACCTGCTGATATCACCTTTTTCACACGCCAAATGGCTACCATGGTGAAAGCGGGTGTACCGTTAGTACAGTCGTTCGATATTGTTGCCGACGGCGTTGATAATATTTCGTTAAGAGAAGTTATCTACGCCATTCGCGATTCGGTATCAGCCGGTAATGACTTTGCCTCTGCGTTAAAACAATATCCGCAGTATTTTGACGAACTAACCTGCAACCTGATCGAATCGGGTGAGCAGGCGGGTGCGCTAGAGTCCATGTTGGATAAAGTCGCTATCTACAAAGAAAAAACCGAAGAACTGAAAGCTAAAATCAAAAAAGCACTTATGTACCCTATGATCACCTTATTGGTGGCATTTGGGGTAACCGCTATTCTGTTAATCAAAGTCGTACCGACCTTTGATGAGATGTTTAAAAGCTTTGGCGCTGAATTACCCGCACCAACCCAGTTTATTGTGATGCTTTCCGACTGGATGCAGGCAAATTACCTATATGTCTTTGGTGGGCTAATTTTCCTAGTCGTTGCTTTTATGCAAGGGATGAAGAAATCACAGTCGTTTCGCGATAATGTCGAAACAACCATGTTGAAGGCACCTGTTTTTGGTGACTTGATCATGAAAGCATCGGTTGCGCGTTACGCGCGGGTATTGTCGACAACATTCGCAGCTGGGGTTCCCTTGGTTGAAGCCTTAGATTCCGTTGCGGGTGCCGTTGGCAACGTTGTATACCGCAATGCCGTATACAATATCCGTGATGAGGTCGCCTCTGGTCAGCAAATGCATTTCGCCATGCGCGCGACTAAGGTATTCCCTAACATGGTGGTGCAAATGACCAGCATTGGTGAAGAGTCGGGTGCCCTTGATTCTATGCTAGATAAAGCAGCCAGTTACTATGAAGCGGAAGTTGATAACGCCGTAGACAATATGACGTCTTTGTTAGAGCCAGCCATTATGGTGTTCTTAGGTGTTGTTATCGGCGGCATGATTGTCGCTATGTACTTGCCGATTTTTGCCATGGGCGATGCTATTTAATCTTATGTTTTCTAATGTATTTGCTGAACTCGCACTACTCAGCACACCTTGGCATATCGCCCTGGTGGCGCTGTTAAGCTTATTGGTCGGTAGTTTTTTAAACGTCGTTATCTTGCGTCTGCCGATTATGATGTTTCGTGGTTGGAAGCAAGAATGCCAATCATTAGAAGACGATTTACCCGATCATCCTGCATTGAAGGACTTAAATAAGCCCTTCAATTTGGTTAAACCTGATTCCCACTGCCCTACTTGCCATGCGCCGGTAAAAGCTTGGCAAAATATCCCCGTAATTAGCTATATATTGCTGCGCGGTCGTTGTGGGAAATGCCAGACTAAAATCAGCCCAAGATATCCAGCCGTTGAAATAATTACCGCAATCATGAGTGCGGTGCTATTGGTGCAATTTCCATGGGGTTGGCCCTTAGCGGCTATGTTGGTATTTACATGGCTTCTCATCGCCATGTCAGTTATCGATATTGATCATCAAATATTACCCGACACTCTAACATTAGGCCTGCTATGGCTGGGGCTTTTGGTTAACACCCAAGGTCTATTTACGGATTTAACCTCCGCGGTTTACGGTGCGGCTGTTGGATACGGTTTGCTGTGGAGTATATTTTGGATATTCAAACTCTTAACAGGTAAAGATGGCATGGGGTTTGGCGACTTCAAGCTACTAGCGGCATTGGGCGCTTGGCTTGGCTTGAGTGCTATACCTGTCATTGTTTTGTTATCAAGTATCGTTGGGGCAGTCGTCGGTATTGCTGGGATCATTATTCTCGGTCGAGACCGCCAACTACCTATCCCATTTGGCCCATACTTAGCCATGGCTGGTTGGATTGCAGCACTATGGGGTGACCAAATCGTAGAGTGGTACTTAAGTACGCTTTAATGTCTAAAACTGTAACCCACACAATGGGCTAAGGTATGTATGTTAGTAGTCGGTTTAACGGGTGGAATTGGTAGCGGCAAAACGGCTGCCAGTGATTACTTTGCTTCGTTGGGCATCACGGTTGTTGATGCCGACGTCGTCGCCCGTGAGGTCGTAGAGCCACATCAACCGGCTTGGCAAGCAATATTAGAACGGTACGGTGCTCAAGCCTTTTTCTGTGATCAATCACTTGATCGCGCATGGCTTAGAGCTAAGGTTTTTGCCGACCCGAATGAGCGCATATGGTTGGAACAACAAACCCATCCGCGTATTCGTGAACGTTTAATTCAGCAATTACAAAATTCTAAATCGGCCTACGCCATTTTGGTATCACCACTATTATTCGAAAGCGGTCAAAGCGCCTTGGCGCAACGCACTTTATTAGTGGATGTTCCTACCGACATTCAGGTTACCCGTGCCAGTTCTCGTGATGGCAACGATGAGGAACAAATACGTCGTATAATTGCAGCTCAAATGAGTCGTGAAGATCGTCGTGCGAAAGCAACCGACATCGTTGATAATAGTACCGACTTAGGTAGCCTGTATCAGCAGCTACTACCGCTACATCAATACTATTTAGAACTTGCCAACGCGAGTTAACAGCCTAAATGCCTTGTTAAGAATCGAGAAACAGCTATGAAAGTAGATTGCCCAACCTGTAAAACGCCTGTGGAATGGAAACCTGAAAGCAAGTTTCGTCCGTTCTGCTGTGAACGTTGTAAACTTATTGATCTTGGCGAATGGGCTAGCGAAGGTCACGCGATTCCAGGCAAGCCTGCCGATGAGGTTTTAATGTCTGAAGATTGGGATCAACTCAAGACTTTAAATTAATTCGAGATAAAAAGGCGGTAATGCTTTGATAGGCACAAGCCAACACCTTGGTCGGCTAGTGCACCGAGGCAATTGCAGGCATAGCATTTAGTAAACGATCAAGCTTAGCGTGATCAACCGAATCTGAACAAAAAACATTGTCTACTTGCTCCAAGAATTCGCGCAACCCCTCGTCCATTCGCATGCCTTGGTTGAAGATACGATTGGTATCAACAATGCCGGTTTCCATGATTTTTTGTAACGCTAACTCTTGGCGCTCGTCCATCCCTAAGAACTGAATACTACTTTCAACGCCATCGGCCATTGTTTCGACGACATCAGCGATATCCTTCATCACACCTTTATACGAACTATCGACATCCTTCATCAGATCACGCATCTGTCCTGCCATACGTTTTACCAGCAAGCTCTCCATGGCCAGAGACTCTAAATTGTCCAATGCTTTTACTCGTGCATCCGCGCCCTGAAGTAGCGAAAACACATTATCTTTTATCGCTCCATACTTTTTATCATCGTTCATCGGCATATTCTTAACCAACAAAGAAACGCTGCCATAATTCATAATGGAACGACGCCCAAAATCGACGTAACGCCCTTTATCTTTGCACTCTTGCAGCAGCACAGATTCCATTTCTTTTGCCATGCCATTCGCTTCCATATTTTTAACGGTATGGCGTCCACGAATTTGCAAACTGCAATTAATACCGTAGCTTTGCAGCGACTTAAATACGCGCATACCAAGTTCATCAAGGTTGTCGCAGGTATTAACATCAAGCAAAAACTGAACGTTGACACCAAGATCCGAAGTATCCGACATGGCAATAAATGCCATTTCATTCGCTTGTTGAAGTTGCTGTTTGAGTTGATCGTTTGCGACTTTATTGAAGATTACCCGCATCAAACGTGCCTGCAGCTCCGACATACTTTCCGAATTCACATAATCATCACAGCCGGCGTCATAATAGGCCATTTTGCTATCAAGTGCGGAATCACGGGCGAGTATCACAATTGGGGTATCAGCGACAGAAGGGGTATCTTTGAGCTGGCGACAAACATCAAGCCAGACGGGCTGCTGGTTATCGACGATGTTGAGCAAAACCAACTTGACGTCGTCTGCCGATACTTGCCGAATACAATCATCAACTGAGCCAACATGCTCAAGTTCGTATTGTTTTCCGAGCAAGCCAACTAACGAGTCGTTGTTTGCATCTCCCATCACCAAAACCTTATAGGTCATCGCCCTTAACTCCTGCAAATATCGCCTATCCAAAGGTTTAGTACAGGTTACAGACGATTACCATTGGTGGTTACATAACAACCCGAAAGTCATACTAAATGTAACAATAGCGGTGAATACTTTTGCCAACTTAAGAAATAAGTATGAATTTTCTACAGTAACATCAACTCTTTAGCACGATGTATCGCTTGAGTCCGGCTTTTAGCTCCCAGCTTCACATTAATTTTGCGAGCATGGGTCTTTACTGTATGTAGCGAGATATAGAGCTGATCGGCAATTTCTTGGTTAGAAAAACCCATCGCCATTTGTCGTAACACATCCAACTCTCGATCACTTAAACTGGCCTGAGCGCTCAATTCGGCTATTTTATCCGGATCTGGGCCTTGCAGTAGTCTGGCTAGATCAGGCAGCCACTGGTGCAGTTCAAGCCCTACCCCTTCTTTTTCTAGTGTTCTACGCACGACTCCAAACTGACGCTGACTTTCGTGCTGTTGCTGTGACATAGCCAGCGCTCCTGCACGAATTAAGCGAATAAAGGTCGTCATAAGTCCATCGGCATTATTACGAAGCCAATGTTCAGTTTGCTCTAGGCAGGGTTCAAGTTGGTGCGCCACCAAGTACAAGCGCGATAACGTCGCGATAGTGAATCCCGGCAACATAGGAAACAGCTCGGGACGCGGAATCCGCTCCGAGTCAGCACCGACCAAAAGAGGATCAATACAATCTTTAGCGCGTTTCAACTTGCCCTGAGATATCCAAACGTTAGCGCGAACAATGTGCAGCCATTGGTACGTACCTGGCTCCACCTGCCAGTTTTGCATACGGCGCTCAGCTTCATCTAATGCATCTAAAGCCGCAGTATGACGTCCTTGCGCGGTAAATTGCATGGCCATCACAGCGTAGCCGTAACACACAGAGACATCGTGCGCTTGAGTACTAAGAGCAATACCCTGCTGGATAACAGTTTGTAGCTGGTCAAGTTCTTTGCCTGATAACCACATCAGAAGGCCACGATATAAAAGTAAACGTCCTCGCGGTAAGCGATCCATTTCATGTGGCCGCTCTCCTAATAATTCGAGACCTTGGTCAACAATACTCATACTGCGGCTAATGTGGCCGCGATTTAATTCAATTCGCGCGTGATCAAACATAGCCAGAGCTTCCATTGCTGGCGCTCGAAATTTCCGCGAAAGGTCCTGCGCTAGACGGTTCCATACCCGTGCACCATCAGGGTCTTTGGCCGACAACGATAGGTGAGACAAAGTACTACTCATCAAAATGCGTAACGAAAAGCGACTGGCAGGAAGATTGTCGAGAGCAAACCGGCACAGTCGATCTGCGCGATTCAGCTGCCCTAGCAAGACGGCCAGATAGCCTTGCAACGCGGAAATTTCATAGTCAGCAAGACTCCCTTCTTGGGTTAAGCGCTGAATCAATTGATCGGCCCGATCTGCCTGATGAGCCAGTAACCATGTCCACGCCGCAATTTGCATCAAGCGCGGCGAGGCTAACAGAATTTGCTCATCCAGCTGACTAAACCAGTTAATTAAGCCATTCATATTTAAATTTGCGAGGATGCTTTCAGCCTCTAACTCTACCCACCGAGCCGCTTCTTCGTTGTCACCACATTGGGATGCATGAGTTAATGCTGCCACCGGATCTTGCCGCTGACTTAACCATCGATACGCCAAGCGATGCAGATCCTGTCGCTCGGCAAGAGGAAGTTGTGACGCCAAACACTGAGCCATGACCGGATGCATTCGATACCATCCTTGACGCTCAATTTGCGGCTCAATGAATAGTTCTTTAGCAAGCGCCTGCTGCAGCAGCGGATGATAATCCGCCCCTATAACATCCCTTAACAGCGCCTCATTAAAATGCCCTAAAACACTCAATTGACGCAAAAAACTCTGCAAAGGTGGCGACAGGGAACATACGACTTCCCCTTGTAAATAATCACTCATTTCGGCAATTGCCATCTGCTCAGTCACACTATCGGGTTGCCCTGCCATACGAAAACAGCTTCCCCACAAGGCTAGTCCAACAGGCCACCCCAATAGGCGTTGCTCAATATGTTGCCTAAGCTCCAATGAGGTCGTGAGTCCCTGATTCGCCAACCACTGCTCTTGCTCACTGGCACTGAAGGCCAAGTCAGACATGCTTAAAAAAACGGAGTCTTGCAGTGCGGCAGTACCCATAGCAAAAGGCCGATAACGGCCACTGAGCACTAATTGCACGTGATCTGGACGGTAGCGCACGAGCGCCATCAGCAATTGCCAACTGGTAGCGTCCACCAGTGAATGAATATCATCAATGAAGATAAGGATGTTACGCTCGCTCGCCGCCAAATCGCGCAACCAAAGCAAAAGAATTTTTTCTGCGTGCGGAGCACCGTCGGGCTGACGTAACAAAGCCAAAGCATCTGTCGCTGTGCCCATTAACTGTTGCTCTGCGGCTTCCAAAATATGCTCAAGCAACACCGCCATGGGGGCATCAAGACTATCTAAGGTAAACCAAATGATACTTCGATCTGCGCTCTGCTTGTCTGCCACGCTCGACATGATTTGTGTTTTACCAAATCCTGCGGGCGCAGTAAGCCAAACAACGGGAGCTTGCGTTAAAGCAGCAATGAGTATTTCGCTACGATCAATAGCACCGGAGGCCGACACTGGACGCTCGCCTTTGCTCTCAATCCAAGCACCTAGTGCTTTATGATCAAGGGATGTTAACCATGCATCTCGTGCTCGGTTTGCGGGCGCAGAAAAGTCCATAATGACAACTATAAAAGTATGTTTAAGGCGATGGATGCGATACATCCGACGCAATATGTCCGTATAAAACCAGAGGAAAAGACCTGATTCAACTAATCAGATCAGTTACTTACGATATGTTACTAAATAACCACAAACTCACGACTTTCGAGCTTTACTAAACCAGATCCAGCAGCCGGACAATGCCAAAAATAACAAGATGATTGCAGCAAGATCGACTAACCAAACACCATATTTACCCAACCAACGTCCGCTGTGCATATCGAGCAGTAATCGCTGCCAACTGATGGTTTTATTGCGGCTAGAATCCACCGATAAAGGTAACGACGTTAACTCGTAGGGTACTGAAATAAAGTCCGTTTTAGACAATAGCAACGCCGAATAAGTTTCAAGATCCAACACATACCAATGGCCAGAGTCGACCTGAACCGCAAAGCGCTGCTCGCCTGAGCCAATCGATTTAATATGCTCTAACTGAAAAAATGCTGGATCAATTAATTCTAAAAGAGTCCAATCTGAGTTCAACAGTAACCACTGTTCTTCACAGACTAAAAGCATCTCACGGTCTGTGCTGGCAAAACCAATCAACCGCGAACATTCACCTAGTACTTTCGCATCCAATAAAACCTGCTGATTAAAAACATGCAGCCAACCATCTTTGGTTGAAATACCTTGACGAATTTCAATGGCTGATTCATATGGCCACAACAGCAACGAACTTTGTGGATAGTAGCTATCTAGTTCTAAGTCACCTGTGTGATTAAGCGCTATGCCGCTTACAGTGACTAGAATTATGATCACTGCCGCCGCTAAACCGCCACGGCGATGCCAGCGATAGAGCCAAAATCGTAAACGACGCCCCTTCATTACTCAGCTCCAACAACAGTAGAGCCATTGTTTGGCATGATCCAACGATCCAACAACAAAGCCAAACGTGCAATACGCTTCATTGTTCTAACTGAATAGGTTGCGCCAGAAATACCATCAACGTGACGAGATAACTCGCCGTCGTCCGTGAGGGTTTGATCAACAAATTGAGCGGTATAAGCAGGAAGTCGAATTTCATCGCCCCGCGCTTCGCGGAATACCATGACTTCCATACGTTCAATTTTTTGGTCGCGAGTTACCACAGCAAAAGTAATGGGTCGTTCTTTGCCAATATCACTTAAAATCCACAAACAGGTATCGCCAGCCTGCCAATATTTAATCCGTGCCTGTCGCAATTCTATATTGGCTACGCGCTGAGCTTCTTGTTTTTGCTCAGCCTGCAGCCACAATGTTTTTGCATTAGAGGACATTCCATTAAAAACTTCGGCCGAAATGCCTTCAATACTATAGTAAACACTCTGAGCGCGACTGAGGTTCGAACATAGCAAACAAAAAAGGATCAACGACAATGTCGTTAACCCCCTTAGGTTGCGTAATAATGTAAAAAGCAACGCCATTGCTATCCTTTAAAAACTGTATCCCATGCCTAAATTGTAACCAGTACCAATCAAATCATCGTCTTGCTTTTCACGATAATAATCGGCCTTCACAACAACCGTTGGTGCTAGCCAATAATTGGCACCAATATCATGACGCTTTACTTCAGAATCAATGCTGTCACCGGCAGTGGTATCCCAAGCGCTATTACGATAAAAAACACCGACATTATTGATGCGATAGGAAGGTTCGATATAAAAACCCTTTTGTTTGGATGCACCAGCCGTGATGTCGTTAATAGCAGTCGTTAGATTCCACTGCGCATACAAGGCACGTAGAGCAAATCCACCGGTTTGATAAACCGCATGAGTTTCTAGCAAACGAGCTCCTATCTCTCGCTCGCCCGCGCCTTGAAGAATATCATCTTGATACTGCATCGAAGCCGCCAGTTCTAATCCCGGCACCGCGGTATATTTTAAGCGCGCAGTATAGGCCGCTTTATTCGCCGGTGCTTCTGATACCTTTTGGCGACCGCTACGCAGAGATCCAGTAGCCGAGTTCAAACCCGAATGTACGGCAACGTCGTAACCCACGCCATACGCGATATCACCACTTACCGCGACACCGCCTTCCCCCCAAGTGGTAGGAATAATGTTTTTCTCAACATTGTTGCGCTCTACACCGTAAAAGGTCTCTGGCTCATGCGTCTCGTTTAAAATACCTACTGGCAGCAAAAACAAACCGCCTTTCACTTTGGTTGTATCTGCAACGTCGTATTCAATAAAGGCTTGTTCTAACTCAATTCCGCCATTTTTTCCTTCACCAGCGATGCTGTGTTCAAGCTCAAACTCAGAGAAAAAACGCGTTCGTTCGTTGAATTCCTTGCCGAAAAACAACACAAAACGATGAAAATCGATTTCATTATCTTCACCATTGGCAAGATTTAAATGCATTTCACCATAACCGCCAATCGATACACCGCTGGTTGCGCTTGTCGAAGCTTGCTGATCAAGCGTATCAGCCAGACTATTAAGCTGCGCTTTCATAGCAGCTATTTCAGCTTTAAGTTCTGCTGTTTCGTCAGCAAAAGCGACTGCGGGCAAAATCATAGTGGCAGCTAAGAGAAGTGAACGGGTATCCATGCAAGGTCCTCTGTATTACTAGATTAAATATTTAGATACGAACCCTAACACAATTGCGAATCACTACCAAACACTTTTACGAATGACTATTGTTTAGATGCTAGATAAAAATAGACTCCATCTTTGATGGTAATCGAACCTAGCTCGTTAATAACAAGACTAATTCAGCGCTTCCCTAGGCGCTTAAACCGCATTCAGGTAAACTCAGTGCCCAAATCCATTGCACCCTATTCTCATTAAGACACCATGATGCAAGAGACTTATCAGCCCCATACGATCGAACCTGCTGTACAACAACAGTGGGAAGCTAATCAGGTTTTTAAAGCCGTTGTCGATACCAACAAAGAGAAGTTTTATTGCCTCTCTATGTTCCCATATCCGAGTGGGCGCTTGCACATGGGTCATGTGCGTAACTACACCATTGGTGATGTGGTATCGCGCTTTCAGCGCATGCAAGGCAAAAATGTGATGCAGCCTATGGGCTGGGACGCTTTTGGTCTTCCAGCAGAAAACGCGGCGATCAAGCACAAAGTTGCTCCGGCTAAATGGACCAAAGAAAACATCGCCTATATGAAAGGCCAGTTAAAGTCGCTCGGCTTCGGCTATGACTGGGATCGTGAAATCGCTACCTGCGATCCAGAGTACTATCGTTGGGAACAGTGGTTTTTCACCACTCTGATCGACAAGGGCTTGGCTTACAAAAAAGTTTCAGCTGTAAACTGGTGTCCTAACGACCAAACCGTTTTAGCTAACGAACAGGTCATTGACGGCTGCTGCTGGCGCTGCGACTCCGTAGTGGAGCGCAAAGAAATCCCGCAGTGGTTTATTCGTATCACCGCCTACGCCGAAGAATTATTAAATGATCTTGATCAGCTTGAAGGCTGGCCTGATCAAGTAAAGGCCATGCAGCGCAACTGGATTGGCAAATCCCGCGGTGTACAAATGCGCTTCGGCTTAAAAGATCGATCTGACGAGTTAGAGATTTACACCACTCGCCCAGACACACTAATGGGTGTTAGCTACCTTGCAGTTGCTGCTGGCCATGCGCTAGCTAAAGAAGCCGCTGCAACTAATTCAGAGTTAGCTGCATTTTTAGATGAGTGTAAAAAATCCGGTACTGCCGAAGCCGATTTAGCCACGGTCGAAAAGAAAGGTATGGCCACTGGCTTTACCGCTATCCACCCGATTAGTGGTGCTGAAGTACCGGTGTGGGTCGCTAACTTCGTATTAATGGAATATGGCACAGGCGCAGTCATGGCCGTACCGGCGCACGACCAACGTGACTGGGAATTTGCCAATAAATACGACTTGGCCATAAACCAAGTGATTGAGGGTATCAATGGTGAAGAAATTGATCTTGCGGCCGCCGCTTTCACCGAAAAAGGTGTATTGATCAATTCTGGTGAATTTGATGGCTTAGCCTTCGAACAGGCGTTCGATGCTATTGCAGCAAAATTAGTCGAGCTAGGTAAAGGCGAAGTTAAAACTAACTATCGCCTGCGCGATTGGGGTGTTAGCCGTCAACGTTATTGGGGTAGCCCAATCCCTGTAATTCGCAATGCCGCAGGCGATACCATGCCAGCACCAGCATCATTGCAGCCGGTTATTCTGCCGACCGATGTGGTCATGGATGGCATCAACTCGCCGATTAAAAACAATCCAGAATTCGAAAATATTGAACTGGATGGCGAACCCGTATTCCGCGAGACCGATACCTTCGACACCTTTATGGAGTCATCTTGGTATTACGCGCGCTATTGCTCGCCACGTTGCGACGATGCCATGCTGGATCCCAAAGAAGCCAATTATTGGCTACCTGTCGATCAATACATCGGTGGTATCGAACATGCAATTTTGCACTTATTGTACGCCCGCTTCTTCCACAAGCTGCTGCGTGATGCAGGCTTAGTAGAAAGCGATGAGCCGTTTAAAAGCTTGCTATGCCAAGGCATGGTGTTAGCGGAAGCCTTTTACACCACCAATGACAATGGTGCTAAAGAATGGGTTAACGCGGCAGATGTGACCATCGAACGTGATGAAAAAGGGCGTTTATTAACGGCCCATCGCACTGTCGACGGCGTAGAAGTACAGTACTCTGGCATGATTAAGATGTCGAAGTCGAAAAACAACGGCGTCGATCCGCAAGAAGCGATTGAGCTTTATGGTGCCGACACTGTGCGCTTGTACACTATGTTTGCAGCGCCCCCAGAGCAAACGCTGGAGTGGTCAGATTCTGGCGTTCAAGGTTCGCAAAAATTTCTACAGCGAGTTTGGCGTTTAAGCTATGAACTGCTGCAGCAAGCCAATGCGGGGACTTTAGAAAATCTGAGCAAAGACGAACAAGATGTTCGCCGCAAAGTCCACGAAACCATCCAGAAGGTCAGCGATGATATTGGTCGCCGTTACAACTTCAACACCGGTATTGCCGCTATCATGGAATTGATGAACGCATTGCAAAAAGTCGATCTGTCATCAAATGGCGGGCGCGGTGTTGTCAGTGAAGGTCTGAATGCGATTATTCGCATGCTGTCGCCGATGGCTCCGCATATCACTCAAGCGCTGTGGGTTGCTTTTGGCAATGATGGATTAGTGATTGATGCTACTTGGCCGGTCGTTGATGAAAGCGCGTTAGTACGTGATTCAATCACCTTAGTCGTTCAGGTAAACGGTAAATTGCGAGCCAAACTGGAAGCGCCTGTAAGTGCTGGCAAGGATGAATTAGAAGCCTTGGCAATGGCAGACGAAGCCGTGCAAAAACAGCTTGAAGGCAAAACCGTACGTAAGGTTATCGTGGTGCCAGGTAAGTTGGTCAACATCGTTGTAGGTTAATATCGACAACGATTTAAACACCACACAATAGAGGTTGTTCGCATGCGCGTTTCGTTAATTTGGTTAGCCGTTATCACACTCAGTGCCTGCGGCTGGCATTTACGCGGAATCACCCCAATACCCGATGGTTACCGCATCTTGTATTTGCAAGGCAGCGGTAACACAGGGTTTGACCAAGCGCTTAATCAACAACTGCAGTTCAACGGTGTGGTTATTACCGAACACGCCGTCGATGCCCCCGCACAACTCGTGGTTGAATCTTACGAGATCGAACGTCGAACGCTATCAGTAAGTACTAACGGACAAGTGGCCGAATACGAGCTGAATGGTCGCCTAACGGCCACGGTGTCGCGTCCTGAAGATGGAATCAATACCGAGATATTAGTGCGCTCCCGCCGCACACTGACGAACGACGTCAATAACATCGTCGCGACCGCCAACGAAGAACGTCAGCAACGTTCCGCCATAGAAAAAGACTTAGCAAGCAAGCTACTACGACGCTTACAAGGCATCTCAGCCAATAAAGCGGATGGCAAAAGTGAACCAGCTCCAGCGCCAGAACCGACTCAGCAGCCGTGAAAATCCGTCAAGATCAACTATCAGCGACCTTGAGTCGCGGCCTCAGTAGCTGTTATTTGGTTTCCGGTGACGAACCACTTTTGATCATGGAAGCCTGCGATGAAATTCGCGCTGCGGCACGGGCCGCCCAGATAGAAGAGCGAGAACTGTTTCATGCAGAATCCGGCTTCGATTGGCGCACCTTGCTCGATGAAGCCAACGCCATGTCGCTATTTTCTAGCCGCCGCATCCTTGAAGTTCGCATTCCAAATGGCAAGCCCTCCGATAAAGGCGCTGCTTTACAGCAGATGGTAAGCCATCCCAATCCCGATAATGTGCTACTGATTATTTGTCCCCGTTTAGATGCCACAGCACAACGCAGCGCTTGGTTCAAAGCTATTGAAAGTGCCGGAGTGTTTTTACCGATCTGGCCTATAGAACGGAATCAATTCCCCGGCTGGTTGAAACGTCGCCTTCAGATCGTTGGCTTACAAATTGAACCTGCAGCACTGGCCGCACTCGCTCATCAAACGGAGGGCAATTTACTCGCCGCTGTACAAGAAGTTGAGAAGCTACGTCTTTTAGGTGATTCACCCGTTACTGAAGCTATGATTAACGAGGCTATCGGGGATAGCTCACGCTTCGATGCATTCGGCTTAGCAGATGCCTGTCTATTAGGAAATTTAGCCGAAGCGGCACGCATACTCACCCACCTTCAAGCAGAAGGCTCTGAACCCATTATGATTTTAGGAGCCATCACGCGAAAGATTCGCCAGCTTATCGCCTTGTACAACACCTCAGGCCAGCAATTGAGCGAAGGATTTAAAAAGCAAAATATTTGGCCAAAACAACAAGGTCCTTATAAAGCGGCACTGCAAAGGATTCGTCAGAATGAGCTTTTCGCCGCCCTCCAAAAGGCCGAAGCGATCGATAATGCAGCTAAAGGTAATGGACAAGACCCTTGGTTACTACTTGGCGAACTAACAATTCTCCTGACAGGCCATAAAACTCACCTGCCCTGCTAACTATCCGAAGAAAGCGTTAGCTTGGTCACATTTCATACAGCCCCCCCATGCCATACTCTCTTAGCTTATTGGTCTAACCCGACAAACTCATTTGCAAGAGTGGCGCTAGTGTCTTGATTCGACTAGGTAATGTGCAATTTATTGTCAGTTTTAAACAGTTAGCGGTACGAAAACATAGCTTTAACGTCAAAAGCTATGAATAATGTTGCTCAAAACGCCACCGTTTATTGACGCTGGCGAACCGTAGGAAGGAGGAACCGATGAATACTGCCGTACGTCAGCAAAACAGCGATCTAGTCTGGAATCTTGAAAAGATTAACCAGCACAAGCGTGCGATGAGCTTCGTTAAGCAATTCGAAAACCGCTTTTGCGTGTTTTCATCATCAGTTCGACAGCTATACACCAACTACAGCATCTTTTTTCCAGAAGAAGCTCATCGTCAAATGGTGATCCTACCTGATCCATATGCCTTTCATGACACCTTCAGCTATCTCAATCCAGATGCTGTGAGCTCGACGGGTCTGCATGTGATTCCCGGAAATCTGATTGGCAAACAAGGTTTGTATTTAGTTATTTCTCACAAAGACAAGAAAGTACGTTCAGTACCGATTCCATTTCAAGAAGGCATGCGGCAGATATTACGTCGCAGCAACAGCGACGATCCGTTTTTACCGGTACTCATGAAGGGTGACTTACGTGAATTTAATGACAAGCTTCCCTGCTTGCATTTACACCGGTTACGTCTGAAAGAACTGACTGGACTTTCTAGTTTAGAACGCGAAAGCATTCGTACAGTTATTACCGATAAGCTGATGGATTTGTATCAGCAATCATCTACTTTCAATTTAAACTGACACTGAGCTGTCAGCCATATCAACACGATAGTATTGACGAATAAGCCGGCTAAGACCTTTGCGCCAAGCTTTCGGCTTAATACCAAAACTATGAAATAGCAACGTATTGTCTGAGAGCGGCGTCCAAACATACGGCACTTGCCCACCCTCCTGAGAATGTAACTCAGCCGCTCCGAGATTTTCATACTGTCTTGCCTCAGACAACAGAGCTTCGGCAAACGCATATGACGACACCGGCTCGACACCACTAAAGTGATAAGTCCCCCAAAGATGATCTGCACAAGAGGCTTGCTTAAACATAGCCAACATAACTTCAGCAACGTCATCCGCAGGTGTTGGTGCAATATGACGCTTCATATCGACAGTCAGAATTTGCTCATGACGAATAGCCGTTAGCAACCGAGTAGCAAAATCATCATTCATTAAAGAAAAGACCTGACCGGCACGTAAAATTAGATGTTGTGGATTTTGCCGAACCAACTCTTCAATCGCCAACAAGTGTTGTGCAACCTGCGTATCGCTGAATACATGCCAAGTCTCATCTACCAAAGTACCATTAGTAGCCTCGATAACAGCCATGGAGGAAAGCAGCACAATCGCAGCATCTTCTGAGCGGGCCTGATCAATCCAAAACTCAAGATGTTGAAAATCTTCTGGGTTATAAACAGAAGGAGTCAGAACGTAGACCGGTCGACCACTAGACTGCAATCCCTGACGTTCGCGACTTTCTAGGCTAACACCCTTGTACATGAAATTCTGTTCAGCCAATAAGCGTGTCAGACACTTACCGACGGGGCGGTTTGCACCAATGATATGGGTATGAAAACTGCTGATAGCCAATGTTAAGATCCCAGTGAAACCGGTGAATTGAAAGAACCTAAGATTACCACTGGCGGCCACTCCGTCAAAGCGCGGAAGGCTGTCTATACTGGTAAGTATCTTTAGTTCTACTCAAGTTACTTAAAATGGCAAATTGGTTACGCCTAATTTGGTGCCTACTGCTTTGGTCAACGACGTTACTAAGCCATGCCGGCAGTAATTCGTTACAACAACAGCCCATATTAGTCGATGCACTCGAGTCTAATTACTCACTCTCGTTAGAACAGGCCATGTTCATGCCCGCGAACGAGTGGCTGCCGGTCAATCCATGTTGTATTAACTTAGGATTTTACAATGGTGAATACTGGTTTAGGGTAAATTTAGAACACATCGTACTACAGCAAAACTCCACATCGTGGATGTTAGAAATCGACTCTCCTCTGCTTGACTATGTTCAGGTATTTCACTTACGAGAACGCCAAGTCATTTTTGAAGCAAACATCGGCAATGCCTTGCCTTTTCACGATAGACTCGTCGACGTTCCCAACTTAGTAGTCCCCCTAAACGACTTGCGAACTTCCGATCAAATTTATATCCGAGTAAGTTCAGCCTCTGCTATTGAAGTGCCATTGCATTTATTCCATACCGATAAGTTCTGGCAAGCGCGTGCCGACCGCGTCGGTATCGCTTCTGCTTTTTACGCCATTATGCTAGCGATGATCATCTATAACGCACTGATCTTCCTTTTGACACGCGATGCGTTATTTTTATTTTACTCTTCCAGCTTACTCTCCTTTAGCTTTTTAATTGCTACCATTTATGGCTGGACCTATAAAATACTTTGGCCAAATTACCCTATATTTAATGATCATTTCCTTATGATCAGTATTGTTGCTACTTGTATCACATCTACCACTTTCAGCATCCGTTTTCTACGCTTAAAAGAAGAAGCACCAAGTATTAATAATTTAATAGTACTATTAAATTGGGTAGCGTTATTCAGCGGTATTGCTTCTATATTCGCTCCTTATGAAATCATGATTCGATTCTTGACAGGTCTTGGCGTAGTAATGTGTAGCCTAGGTATAGGCAGTGGCATTTTTTTAACAATTCAGCGCCGCTCTAAAGACTATCTATTATATTTGCTATCGATATTCTTGTTACTCAACGGATTTATCGTCTTTGCATTACAAAAATTCGCCGTACTTGATATCAATAAATATACGGTACATTCGGTAGAATTCGGGGTGATATTTCAAGTACTGGTACTCGCGATTAGTTTGGCCGAACGCCACAATCGCGAGCGGATTGCGCGCATACAGGCTCAAGAAAAAATTATTTCATTACAGCAAGAAGCTAACGATGCTTTGGATAAAAAAGTAAAAGAACGTACCGAAGATTTAGAGCAATTAAATTCTAAACTACAAGAAGAAACCATCACCGACGCACTAACAAGAGTGCGTAATCGTCGTTATTTCGATCAAAGATTTTTCAGCTTATATCAAGACGCCTTTCGCCAACACACACCGTTAGCTTTATTGCTAATGGATATTGATCATTTTAAAAAATTCAATGATGTACACGGCCATCATGTCGGCGATTTAGTATTGCAACAAGTAGCACAAGCAATGCAAGACACCTTAAAGCGCCCGGGCGACACTGTCTATCGCTCGGGCGGTGAAGAATTTGCCATATTACTGCCGAATACAGATATCAGTGGCGCGCTTCAAGTTGCCGAAACAGTACGTAATGCGATTGCCAATTTGTCACTGCGCCACCAAAACACAGAGCTTTCGGTAACGATTAGTATCGGCGTTTGCGCGGACATACCACATATTCGCAACTATCAAGAATTCATGTATCAACGAGCCGATAAAGCCTTGTATGCTGCCAAAGCAGCTGGTAGAAATTGTGTTAGAAGCATGACCTTACTCGGTCATCATGATGAAATATCATAACCGCATCCCCTATCAGATAAAGGAACACCCATGAATCTTAAAGTATTAGCCCTATGCCTGTTAAGTAGTGCAGCTGCGGCAGATTTTAAAGTCACCAGTAGCGATATTACGGCTGGTGAAGTAATGTCAAACGCGCAGGAGTTTAAAGGGTTTGGTTGCAATGGAGACAACCTATCGCCACAACTAAGCTGGACTCAAGGCCCTGACGACACCAAGAGCTATGCCATTACAGCCTACGATCCAGATGCACCAACTGGTAGTGGATGGTGGCACTGGCTGGTGTTCAATATTCCAGCCGATGTTCATGAATTACCTACAGGTGCAGGAAGTGCTGAAGGTGAAGCATTGCCAGATGGCGCGATGCAAAGCCGAACGGACTACGGTAGTGTTGGCTTTGGTGGCGCTTGCCCGCCAAGAGGTGATCAAGCTCATCGTTATCAATTTACGGTCTTTGCTCTCGATACCGATAAATTAGATTTAGAACCCGACAGCTCAGGCGCACTGGTTGGCTATTTTCTCAATAGCCACGCACTGCAAAAGACAACACTTGAGGCGCTCTATCAACGCCCGTAAATCAAACTAACTGCCCAGCGCAATCCGCACAATTTCATTCTGATTGCGCAGGGCTTGTTGTTTTGATGGAAACAACTGCGCATCATTGAGAGTAATTAAACACACTCGCCCGTCACTCAAACCAACATACCCCGCACGATGCTCTTGTATGTAGGCACCATTCTGCAAGGTTAAACAAAAATCAGCAGGGATCGCGACTGAACGCAACAGGCCATTTCCTAACGGATCTCCGACCATGCCGGCACGACTATAGACAGCAAGCCCATCGCTACTAATAACCAGCGCTTGTCCGTTAATTAATTCTGCCTCGTGCGCAAGCGCACCGGAGGGCAGAGTCACCATTTGATGACGTTTAATTAAATCGGAGCTATTTTCAATAAGCATACATACGACCTCAAAAAGTAAGCGCCATTATAAGCGCTTACTAACCAGTACTGCACTCGCGTTATTAACGTCAAACAAATCAAGCCTCCCGATCTGTAATGGTATGAATTATTTAGCCATCGAGGCATAAGTTCAGCCATACTGGCACTATCATTTTTTCACTCATAGATAGGACTGCATATGTCGAACTTAGTAAATATCGAAGGACAGCACGTGCCATCCGTTACTTGGGCAACACGTAGCGGCAATGATTGGGTCAATATCAATAGCGACGACCTATTTAAAGGACGCACAGTCGTTGTATTTTCATTGCCGGGAGCCTTCACACCAACCTGCTCCAGCACCCATCTACCGCGTTACAATGAACTTGCCAAAGTTTTTGCCCAGAATGGTATCGATGAGATTGTTTGCATCAGTGTTAACGACACCTTCGTGATGAATGCATGGGCCGCCGATCAAGAATGCGGCAACATTCGTATGATTCCTGACGGCAATGGCGATTTCACCAAAGGCATGGGAATGCTCGTCGACAAAGCAGATCTTGGATTTGGTCCGCGTAGTTGGCGCTATAGTATGCTCGTACGTGACGGCAACATTGAAAAAATGTTTATCGAACCACAAAAGCCTGGCGATCCGTTTGAGGTATCCGATGCCGATACCATGCTCAACTACATCAATTGCAATGCTGCATTACCTCAGTCAGTGGCACTTTTTACCAAACCCGGCTGCCCATTTTGTGCAAAAGCGAAAGAAGCATTACAGCAAGCAGGGCTGGAATATGAAGAGATTCTGATGGGACGCGATGCCAGTATAACCTCGTTGCGAGCAGTATCTGGGCGTGAAACCGTACCCCAAGTTTTCATTGGTGGCAGTCATATTGGCGGCAGTGACGATCTCGAAAATTGGTTAGCTCAACAATAATACCTAACTGTTTTGGCTCAGTTTTTTGAGTCAAAACAGTTCAATATCACCCGCATCACTAGCGCCTCGTCTTTTGCGCTCTCGCTCATTCGCTTCCGACAAGACCAAATCCTTTAAATCATTAAATTCGCTTTCGTTGAGAGCACTGATATCCAGCGACTGAAATGTCCGCTTTAAAGCAACATGGGCTTGATAGCAATATTGATGCGCAGGGCCTTGATTAGGCACAGTTACACCAGTCGTACCAAAGACCAACTTGTTACAAAAAACACAATTCAAAGACATAATGTCTTAACCGCGACTAACTTGAGGAGTTACTTGCAGTGTAGTTGAGGAATAATATTTTTCGCTAAAACCGGTCTGTAAGATTCACGAAGAATGAACAAATCAACCATTCTTCGTGAGCTCTCACTAGCGGCCGTCAGTATCGAATATTTGCTCAATCTGATTACCGGCATGATCTTCAGCGTGCAAAGTCCAGCGAGTGCTATTTGCTCTAATCGGACAAGTAACGTTGAAGTGACCTATATAGGATACGTAGCCTTCGCAAACGTCGCCCATTGGGCTTTGCAGCCACACACGTTTGATACCTAAACCGTCGTCATACAACATGCCCGTGAGTGTTGGCTCTCCCTCTAACCAATGGGCATCTTCTAATACCGGTGGCTCGTGATCAGGATAAGATGAGGCCAACCGCGGATCGGTGCCCTCAGCGATTTCTTCACTATTGGAATAACTGTCGCCATCTAAATCTGAATCACTGTTATCACCAATTCCATCACCATCTAGGTCGGCCCACTCCAAGCGATTATCTGGGAATAAATCACTACCATTGGTTACGCCGTCGCCGTCGCGATCATCATCAATAGCATCAGGCAAACCGTCACCATCTTGGTCACGAGGACGGCTTCCAGCGTCATAAGGATCTGTATTCAACCGTACTTCGTAGGTGTTGATAATACCGTCACCATCAATATCGCCGTCTGTGTTGTCACCGATACCATCGTTATCGGTATCAGCCCACTCAGTGCGATCACGAGGGAAGCGGTCAAGGGTATTCAGATAGCTATCACCATCAATATCATCATCCAGTTCATCTGGAATACGGTCTCCATCAAGGTCGGGGGGTACATGGGTACTGTCCAAATGCCGATAACCCAATCGAAGCTCATACTCGTTCGAAATTAAATCGCCATCGATATCGAGATCACTGTTATCACCAATGCCATCACCGTCCATATCATGCCATTCACTGGCATCCATTGGGAAAGCATCCGCTCCGTTCAGGTGAGTATCTCCGTCGATATCATCATCTACGACGTCCGGAATACGATCACCATCCATATCGGGTGGCACTGAGTTAGGATCGGATGGGTCTGTACCGGCACGCAACTCATAGGCATTACTAATACCATCACCGTCACGATCTGGATCGGTATTGTCACCGATGCCATCAAGATCCGTATCGAACCATTCGGTCGGGTCACGCGGGAACATATCCATTACGTTTGACAGTGTGTCACCGTCCATATCACTATCAAGCGCATCCGGAATTCCGTCGCCATCCATATCCTCAGGCTTACTATTAGCATCGTACGGATCGTAACTGAGTGAGCGTTCAAACTCGTTATTAATGCCGTCGTTATCTAAATCTTGATCGCTGTTATCACCAATGCCGTCACCGTCAAAATCGAGAGATTCGCTAGGATCATAAGGGAAGGCATCGTCGTCGTTTAATACGCCGTCATCGTCGATATCGGGATCAACAACGTCAGCTAAGCCGTCGCCATCGAGATCCGCGGGCTTGCTGCTGGCATCAAGATCATCACTATTCGCCAGCGCTTCGATTTCTTTGCTGAAACCGTCATTGTCTCTATCTGTATCTAAATTATCGCCAATACCGTCGCCATCGGTATCTAGCCATTCAGTGGCATCTTTAGGGAAAGCATCGAGATTATTTTCGGTACCATCACCATCAACGTCAGAATCAAAATAATCCGGCATACCGTCACCATCGGTATCCGCAGGGCGACTGCTAGCATCCAAGGCATTCGTGCCAAGATGCATTTCCAATACGTTGGCAATGCCGTCGTTATCTGCATCCGCATCTTCGTTGTCCGGAATACCATCACCATCGGTATCAGCCCAAGCTGCTGAATTGTCTGGGTAAAGATCTTTTACATTGCTGACGCCATCACCATCGCGATCTTCATCAAGCATGTCAGGGACGCCATCACGGTCGGCATCGCGCGGCACGGAGAACTGATCATCGGGATCGGTGTTAGCCAGCACTTCTAATTTATTACTGATGCCATCGCCGTCTTTATCCGGATCGGAATTATCGCCAATACCATCGTGATCCATATCGGCATGTTCGGCGGCATTAAGAGGAAAGGCATCCTCATTATTTTTATAGCCGTCGTTATCCATATCATCGTCGAGCAAATCCGGCCAGCCATCACCATCGCTATCTTTCGGACGAGAGCGAATATCGTTGGGGTTATATCCCAGCTTTTCTTCTAAATCATTGCGCACGCCATCGCCATCACGATCAAGATCGGCATTGTCGCCTACACCGTCGCCATCCGTGTCTCGGTATTCGCTGCCATCTAGCGGAAATGAATCTCGTTGATTGGGCACCCCATCGTTATCAATATCGTCGTCGATGGCATCGGGAATACCATCCTCGTCGGTATCAAATTGATCTGGAACATCGGGGTCGGTACCGCCCGTCTGCTCCATAAAATTAGACAGGCCATCGCCATCACGATCAGTATCGAGATGATCTGGAATTCCATCGCCATCTATATCATTTAGCGCAGCAAAACTGAGTGAGCTAACCAGTGATAACGAAAGTAATAATGTGGAATAGTAGCTGCGCATAAGGCTCTTATTATTCTGAAGGTTCACCGACCGTTGGGGTCAAACTGTGCTGACATTGCACACCGCGATTTTTTTCGTCAACTAAAATACCAGCCACTGCATTGCCATTGGTAGGGCGCAGCAAAATATAGCCATCGACACAAAAGGCTTCTTTACCCGACATTTTTGGTGATACTTTAACTTCGTGCTCTGGGCTTAGCGATAATAATTTAAACTCAGAAATTAAAGCCGTATCAGCATCTTTAGGATGTTGAATAAAGCCGTAATATTCCAACGCTAAAGCCGCGACGATAATACCGCCCATAAAACTTAAGATGCACCATTTGGCGATATCTTGTTCTTCTGCTTCAGGGGTATTTTGTTGTTCAGTCATGCTTAGGCTCCGCCGCTTTTGGCTCTGTAACTATGTCTTTTCCCCAAGCTGGCATCAGTGTTTGAGGAAGTTCTAATTGGCCAAGAATTCTAGCCACAATAAAATCGATTAAATCAGTTATTTGTTTTGGCTCATGATAAAACCCCGGACTGGCGGGAAGAATCACTGCCCCCATACGGGTAAGGTTTAACATATTTTGCAGGTGTATTTCCGAGTACGGCGTCTCACGCGGCACTAAAATTAGCTTTCTGCGTTCTTTTAGCGCTACATCTGCGGCTCGCTCGATAAGATTATTGCTGGCACCAGTAGCAATAGCGGATAAGGTTCCGGTACTACAAGGACAAATAACAACCGGACCTGGTTGGCCAGAACCGGATGCCCAAGGGGCCATCCAATCTTCGTTACCAAATACTCGTAAGCGCTCGTCATCAACTCCGTAGCGCGCCTGCAGTGCCGCCGCTGCTGATTGTGGCTTAGCCGACAGAGTAACGTCTGTTTCTGTGGCAAGCACCAGCAAAGCCGCCTTCGAGATCATCACATCAACATGACAGTCGGCGGCTAATAACACTTCAATGAGACGCAAGGCATACAACGAGCCAGAAGCGCCGGTAAGCGCTACACAAATACGCTGCACGCGATTGCCATTCACCGTGGTCATTTATATTCACCCACTAGCGCTGCCAAACGTTTTGACAACCCCTGAAAACTACCATTGGACATACATACAATCCAATCTCCTGGACGAGCATCCGCGACTACCGCTGTCACAAGCTCATCGAGATCGCTATATACTTGCGCCGGAATATCACAGCGCTCGGCAACCTCTGCTAGAGACCAACCCATATCCGCGGGTTGAAACCAAAATGCCTTATCAGCACTAGCAACGGATCCGGCTAGCTGATCCTTATGGTGTCCGAGTTTCATGGTATTTGAACGCGGCTCTAGTATCGCGAACAAGCGTCCGCCATTAGGCTGTTTCGTACTTTGTTGCGCCTTAGCACCAGCCAGCGTTGTCGCAATTGCCGTTGGGTGATGGGCAAAGTCGTCGTAAACACAAATAGAGGCATCACCGGACACGCATTCCATTCGACGCTTTACCGACTGAAACTGACCCAGTGCTTCCGCGCTAACATTAGGAGTAACCCCCATATGCCGTGCCGCCACCATAGCAGCGACTGCATTACGGACGTTATGTAATCCACTTAACGACCAGTTTACGTGTGCTGTATCTTCGCCCTGATACATAACACTAAAGCGACTAGCATCATCACTATCCAAACGCCATTGCCATTCACAGGCACTCGTGCCTAGATTCTGCTCTATGCGCTGAACCGGTGTCCAACAGCCTTGTTTAAGTACTCGCTCCAACGCTTCCTCACCTGCCGGTAACACTATTTGCCCTGAGGCAGGAATAGTGCGAACAAGATGGTGAAACTGGCGTTCAATCGCAGCTAAATCGGGGAATATATCGGCGTGATCATACTCAAGATTATTCATAATCACAGTACGAGGCTGGTAATGAACGAACTTAGAACGCTTATCGAAAAAAGCCGTATCGTACTCATCGGCCTCAATCACAAAAAATGGAGAGTCGCCCAAACGTGCTGAAACGCTGAAGTTTTGCGGCACGCCACCGATTAAATACCCCGGTTTCATACCCGCATACTCTAGGATCCAAGCCAACATACTCGCCGTGGTTGTTTTGCCGTGCGTACCAGCAACAGCAGCAACCCAACGTCCTCGTAAAACAAATTCGCCTAACCATTGCGGTCCTGAGGTATAAGGAATACCTCTATCCAACACATACTCAACCGATGGATTCCCACGGGACATGGCATTGCCAATAATAACGAGATCGACATCAGTAGGAATGCCTTCGGGCGCAAAGCCTTCTGTCAATTCAATGCCAGCGGCTAGCAATTGATCGCTCATTGGCGGGTAAACCCCCGCGTCAGAACCCGAAACGTCATGACCTAGTGCTTTGGCCAATTGAGCAAGAGACCCCATAAAGGTGCCACAAATGCCCAGAATGTGCAGTCGCATCTTCCCTACCGCTTTAGGATTAAACCGTTAGTGTACTGCCCCTTTACCGCGGAGCAAGCACTAACATCAAGGGAAGCTGTTAATAATTCAATGCCTGCACTTCGCTCTAAGAAAGCCGGTGATGGTGAACATAGCCTGCCATTCCTATTTAAGTGTGAGCTATGGCCATAGGATTATCGGTCTAAGCGCTGAATTTCCCCAGAGTTTCAGGTAGTATGCGCGCCAGTTTACCCTTTTGCTTACCGATGAGGACGATAACATGCAACGCTTACGGACGTTTTTGGATGGCCATTGCGACAATACCGCTGTGGTAGAGATCATTGATGGACTTATGGTTGCGTGCAAAGACATTGCCTATCGTCTACACCTTGGTTCACTTGCTGGCGTACTTGGCAGTGCCGAACAAGAGAATGTCCAAGGGGAATGCCAAAAGAAGTTAGATGTTATCTCTAACGACTTAATCAAGGATTGTCTTGCTGCCATTCCTAGCGTCAAAGGCTTGGCCAGCGAAGAAGAAGAATTACCAGTAGCATGTAATGCCAGCGGTGAATATTTGGTCTTGTTCGATCCATTAGACGGCTCCTCCAACATCGATGTAAACGTCACCGTCGGTACTATTTTTTCGATATTGAAGGCCGCCGCGGATTCCGACGCTGCTACCGAAGCTGCGTATTTGCAATCAGGTAAACAGCAAGTTGCTGCCGGGTACGTACTCTACGGACCATCAACTTTACTCGTACTGACAACGGGTGATGGCGTCTTTTCCTTTACACTGGACCCGCGCATCGGCGAATTCGTATTAGAGCGCCAAAATATTCGTATATCTGAAACGACTCAAGAATTTGCCATCAATATGTCAAACCAACGTTTCTGGCTGCCTGAAATGCAACAATACGTTTCTGATTTATTGCAAGGCGAAGAAGGTCCCTTGGGTAAACGCTATAACATGCGTTGGATTGCATCTATGGTTGCAGAAATTCACCGCATTCTGACCCGCGGTGGTATTTTTATGTACCCATACGACAGCCGCGATCCTGGCAAGCCAGGTAAGCTGCGTTTAATGTATGAAGGCAATCCAATGAGTATGCTAGTAGAGCAAGCAGGCGGTATGGCCTCCACCGCTTTCGAAAACATTATGACGGTTAAACCCGAAGGTATTCATCAACGTGTATCCGTTGTTATGGGTTCATCTCAAGAAGTAGAAACAGCGATCGGTTATCACGTAAAAAACTAATGCATTCGCGTTTATTAAACAGAAACGGCAGATACTAGTCTGCCGTTTCTGTTTGTTTCAACCATCGATTTAGCATATCTCTAATATTGTCTAGGCGAATTGGCTTCGCCATATAGTCATCCATACCAGCATCAATGCACCGCTGCTCTATTTTATCCGTGGTATTTGCCGTACAAGCGATAATCGCCCCTGGAAACCCATATTTTCTTAGCTGCTCGCTGGTCTCAAAACCATCCATTCCCGGCATTTGGCAGTCCAGCAGAATAAGATCAAAATTCCGTCCCTGATGCTGAATTAAACTTATGCAGTCTTCGCCAGAACCAACCGAACTGATTTGGATATCGGGAGCGACTTTGTTCAACATCTTTTCAGCCACTTTTAAATTGACTTCGTTGTCCTCGACAATCAGGATTTTGCCGCGGACTACTGATGTTGACGCTGCCTTAGCCGAAGATTTTTCATTACTCTTTGGTGATAGTAAGGGAATAGTAACAGAGACGCAGGTACCGCCACCGGGGTTGTCTTCAAACGCGATATGCCCAGCTAATATTTGGCTAATATGATGACAAATCGTCAAACCCAATCCTAAGCCATCGTAACGACGATTAAAGGAAGAGCTTACTTGGGAGAAAGCTTCGAGCACTTGGCTTTGCTGATCGGCTGGAATACCAATCCCCGAATCCCGTACAACAATTCGAAGCTCTTCGCCGTCATCGCGCAGATATTGCAACTCAATAACGACAACACCTTGCTCGGTGAACTTTAGGGCATTATCCGATAAATGTCGTAATAATTGCCGAACCAAAGACTTCGGTAAATAAATCTCCGTCTGCAAAAAAACAGGATCAATATCAACGATTAAAGATAAGCCCTTACGACTTGCCTTGATTCTTAAATCGGCAAACAGTGGCTCCATGACTTTAGCGATATCGCAATATGCATAAACCACCGGCAACTGACTACTATCAGTGTCGACAACGACCATGACATCATCAAGCAACTGAGTTAAGTGCGCTAGTGACGTATCCGCATGCCTTTTTTGATCATTAAATTCCGTTTCCGAACTACTCTGATCCATAAGTTGTAGCATACCAACCGCGCCATTTAATGGTGTCCGCAGTTCATGGCTCATCATGGATAAAAACTGACTTTTAGCCTGACTGGCTTCCCGCGTTTTCTGCTGTTCTTGCAGCAATTGACTAGTAAAGCGCTCATGCTCTGCTTCCGCCTTTTCTAAGGTTAACGCCAGTCGATTCCCATCATCTTGCAAGTTACCTATTTCTGCGCCGTCGTTTACATCAATTCTGCGCCAGTTTTCTCCTCTGGCTAATTGGCGAATAAAGCTGGATAAAGATTCCAGTGGCCGCACAATCGTCATACCCATGTAACGACCAATAAGCGCTGCTAAAATAACCACCGCTAAACCAGTCAGCAACGACTGCCGTAAAATAGAAAGTTCTCGATCGCGGCCAAAACGATCTGTCATACCCAACTCGATATAACCGAGTTCTTGAATGGTACGATCATCCTCATTAAAACTAGAAAATTCGCTCAGAGAGACAATTTCACGATTAATATCACTATGCAGTAAGCGCACTTCCGATAAGCTCAACCCTACATAGGAATCAGAGTGGCGATCAATCACTAGCTCGCCATTGGCATTACTAATTCGTACCGTCACTATTGCAGGCTGAGCCAACGCCGCATCAATAAGTGGCATTAATAATTCATAATTACCTGAAATCAGTGGGTATTCTGCCGATGCCCCGATATTCTCGATCATTAAACGTGCGATGCTCTCGTTCTCACGATGCACGTCAGACCAGCGCTCCATCATGTGCAAAGCGGTGAGTAAGGCAACCGTCAACAGCACTGGCAAAGTACTGAGTAGCATAATGCGACGACGAATCGACCAATCACGGAAGTTCATGACGATTCTCCTCCGCTTTCATCAATGCCTTAACTGCATCATTAACATCCGGCAAAGATAGATTTAACGACCGCCCGACCTGCTCGTTGTAGCGCACTTGAAAATATGGATTGTAGTCCTGTTTAGCCCATTTTTTGTTATTTAAACCTGCAGATAAAATTTCAATTAAGCGTTTGCTAACATCATCTAAGTCGCTGTAAGTAGATGCTAGCGATCCTGCTTTTATATAAGCACTTGAAGGTCCGATTAAGGGTCGATTCTGTCGATAGGCTGTTATTAAAATATTTTTGATATTGCCAGGACTGTATAACTCGCTATCGTACACCCCCACCAAAGCTTGATTGTCAGCAAGTAATTCAATCAATGTACGATTTAAGTTATTGAGATCCGAAAGTGGATAAATATTAACAAACTCTTCGCGCTGCACCTTAGCGACTTCATCTGCCGCGCTTGCTGCAAAGGCATCTGAAACTAAGACACCGAGACGTACATCAAAACCTAGCAGAATTTTGCTGAGCGTAATTTGACGAGATAAAGGCGGCTCCACATAGATGGCAGACTTTAATAGTGCAGAACGCCGCTGCGCACTCTCGCGACTAACGAACACTGCGACCACAGGGCTATCCGTAGGCGTTTGCCATGCATCAAGAACAGGTTCACCTAGCAATACAATCGCATCAAAGCTAGACCAATCGACTTGTTTATCGCCAAGCGTTAATAACTGGGAGGGGATCTTCAGGCCCTGAGCAATGGTTTTTGCCAACTGCTCCGCCATCGGCTGGCGTTCGCGCACAACCAAAGCAATATCGGCAATGCTCGCTGCGCTAAATAGCAACGAACACCACAGAACAAGAATCGCCTTACGATGCCAGAACGGTTTCAGAGCATCCATGCACATCATCCATGTCAAAAAGTAATTCCGGCCCGAAAGGAGTAGATATCATTAACAGCATAGACCTGATCTGGGTAAACAAGCCGAGAATCATCAACTAAATGATGCCAAAACAAGCCTACTTCTGGTTTATAGCCATTCATATCCCAAGTTTTGGTCAAATTAACTTCAAACCGGCGAAAATCAAGCCCCTGATTCTCTAAATCGTTGTAACCATCATGCCAGAAATAAGTCAGTGTCGAGCCCCAATTATTGCCATCATGATGCCAACTAACGTTATTGCTCCACTCGGCGCTTAAGCGCCGTTCAACTTTCGCGAGGCGATCAATTTCCTTAGCGTCTAATGGGCTGGTATCACCTAGGCGGACAGCAGCGTCCACATACGCTCCAGACCACCACAACCAGTTATTTCGATTGAATTGCCAATTTAATTGCCAATCAACCCCTTTAACATCCATCTTAGTATCCGACGCGATATACACTGAGTTAAGCGCAATAGTATTGGATATCAACTGGCTAAGACGGTCTTTATACACCTTAACGTCTAACTCTAAATTTAATTCCGGCAACTTACCGTAATAACCAAGCTCAACACTGGTAATCTTTTCATGATCAAGATCTCGCGTATCCGGCACTTGATTCATAAAGAAAACACCATCATCTAAGTTTAGATAATTGTCCGTCAAATCATACAAAGTCACGGCGTAATTTGGCTTTTTCTCTAGTAAGTCTGGCGAGCGCACAGCTTGCGAATAAACCAGACGCAAACTCTGTTGTTGAGTTAACAGTAGGTTAGCCGCAACCCGCGGAGAAAAGGCGCTATCATTCGAATCTTCCTGTTCATACATACCGCCAATATTAAAAACCAAATGAGAAAATGCCTGCCATTCACCATTGGCGAACATACGATAGGTATCGTTGTGCACAGCACCCTTAAAGTAGGTCATTGAATCGGCGCTGTCGCGACGATAACTAATGCCGGAAACCGTACGCAATGCGGGCGTCCACTGCATGGTATCCTGCCACTCGATGTCATAGCGATCTTCGCGCACATTAAAATTACCAGCACCACATACCAATTGTCCTAGTTGCGAGAAGTCACTGCCATTGTAGGCGTTACCGAAGGCGACAGCAGCAGCATCTAAGTCACTTTGCTGTAGGGTGTAGGTTTTTCCTAGGTTCTCCTCAATCAATTGCTCCACTTGTTCAGGCGTAAGCGAGTTGGTGGCTATACCGCCAACCAAATAATTAGCCGCCGCCAACGTCTGCGGAGTCGTGTTGCTATCGGCATAGATACTTGGCACCCCCAGCGCAACAAATTGCGTCCATTCAGGGTTCGTACGATACTCGTCCAACAAAACAGGATCGAATGATGTGGTCGAACTACAACTAGACGTCTCTTGAGTGCGGTGATCGGTTTGCCAATATGCCTGCAAATGAGAAAAGTGATCCTGGTTAAATTCATGAATCAACTTACCCATCACAAATCCTTGACGCGTGATTTGATCAGGATAGTCCGTATCAAAATCACTTTTACGAATATCTGTGTTGCCGTACTTGTACGCTGCTTCCCAATTCAATTGAGTACTTTCACTGATGTCATGATCATAATAGAGGCTGGCAAAGCCATGACGACGAGAATCGTGCCAATCATCTTCGCCATTGGTTGCATCGCGGCCGTCAAAACCATTGTCCGAATTTTGCTGCAGCGTTAAGCGATAGGCATCATCACCGACCCTATCAGAATGACTGAATAAACTATCCTCGACCCCCTGATTACCTTTGCGAAAGCGCAAAGTCGTACCTTGAGTATCAGCCGCGTGTTTAGTCACTATGTTAATCACCCCAAGAAACGCATTCGCGCCATAACTGGCTGCGTTAGGTCCGCGCACCACTTCTACACGTTGAATATCTTCCATAGCCACTGGAATATCGTCCCAAATAATTTGAGCGATAGCCGCTTTAAATACTGAACGACCATCCACAAGCACTTGCATACGACGCATAATGTTGGGGCTTGACGCGTGATAAGCTACCGCGCGATTGTTTTGATCATCACCATGACCAACAAACATCCCGGGCACAAAACGCATAAGGTCCGGAATAGTTCTCACTCCCCAAGCCTCGATTTGTTTCGCTTCAATCACCGTGATACTGGCTGGCACTTCAGCTCGAGGCTGCTTTAAACGCGCAGCAGTTAGTGCAACAGGAATATCATCTTGCAGAGCCAAGCCGCCGAAGTCGCCATCGGTTAAAGGATCAAAGGCAGCCATATCATCGGCCAACGCATCGGCACTGATGGCTAGCGAGGCTAAAATAAGACCGGAAAATATCTTGTTCTTCAAAAGCATGTGTACCTGCTACTTTGGTGATCTTTGTTAGTGCACCACACTCCATCGCCGGCACGGGGGATACTATTTACGACTTAATCAAACCACTAATAACTATTAGCATAGCAGGTGATCTAAAGTCATTCTTCATTCACTCAAACTATCTATCGCCATAAGAATACGCGTGGTGACAATGATACAGAGATCAATAAGGGATTCCTATTCATCTACGCTAAATGCCAGTCCTTCTGCGAACAGGAACAACCGCCCAATCAAAAATTCTACAATTACTGTTCAGTTTTTTTAATGCTAGCCACAACGGTATCTACATCGGGTAAATTTAAATTAAGAGAACGGGCCACCTGATGATTATAGCTAACAGAGAAATACGAATTATAGTCTGGTTTAGCCCAATCATTATGACCTAGCCCTTTTAGTAAAATCTCACTCAAACGCCGAGCAACATCCGTTAGATCACTATAAGTTGACGCTAAAGCGCCCGCATTAATATAGGCGCTCGATGGGCCTATCAAAGGAATATTATGTCTATAGGCAGTAATTAATATGTTTTCAATATTTTTAGCACTATAGATATTTAAATCATACTGACCGATCAATACCCGACTATCCGCAAGTAAGTCGATCAACGCTCTATTGAATGAGTCATACTCGTCAATATTATACAGCTTAATTTTTGAAGATTTAGGGAGCTTACTAACTTCCAGAGAAAGACGCTTAGAATCATTTTTTAAAATAAGAATACCTAAGTTTTCCGCTTCACCTAAAATTAAGCGCGCCAAAGCAACTTGCCGTCTCAATGGAGGTTCAACGAAGATCGCACTGCTTAAAAAGGATGCATTTTCAACGGCCACTCTACCACTAAGAATACTAACTACTGGAACATCGTTCGCCAAATTCCATGTCTCTAGCGGCCCATCACCCACCAATATGACGCAATCATAAACAGAATGCTCAAACTGTTCGGCCAAAACTACGGTAGCGGTAAAACCGGTTTCATTAGCTACTTTTTGCGCTAGCACATTCACTGCCGGAATTACTTTCTGCACCACAATAGCGACTTTTTCTGCCCATAATGAAGAAGAATAAATCAGCAAAATACCAATCAAGAAACACTTCACGAAATGTCTCTATTGCTGAAAAAATTAGACGAGATTCGCATTAAAAATCAACTCCAATGCGAATGGAGTAAAGATCATTGGTGGAATACACTTGATCGGCTTCTAATAATTCGCCGTCATCCACTAAGTGGTGCCAAAACAAGGTAACGCTAGATGTAAGCTTTCTATATCGCCATGATTTCTGCAGGTTCACTTCGTAACGACGGTAATCGTTTGGATCAGCTTCGCTAGCGTCATAGGCAGAATTCCAAAAATACGACAACGTCGAATTCCAACCTTCCCCTTTGTGATGCCAACTAATATTGCCGCTATACTGCGCACTTAGACGTGTCTCAGCAGTTTGAAATTCTTCTATTTCAATTTGGCTAAATAAATACGTAGAGCCGGGGCGAACATCCGTATCTAAATAAGCGCCAACAAACCTTAGCCAGTTCTTTCCACTAAGCTCCCACTGGAACTGCCAATCAACACCTTCGATACTCATTTCGGTGTCATTTGATAACGATGGTGCAGCAACTCCAACATACTGGGATATTAATTGCGTTAATTCATCTCGATAAAGTTTGATATCCATTTCTAGGCCAATGCTAGAAATATTGTGATAATAACCAACCTCATAGCTAGTGATTTTCTCACTTTCAACACGGCGATTATCATAAACCTGATGAATAAAATAGGTTGCTTCCTGCACGCCTAAATAATTATCAGGTAAATTGTTCACATCAAAAGAATAGTTAGGTTTTTGTTCATAAACATCAGGCGATCTAGTCGCTGTCGAATACACCAATCGAACACTTTGACGTGGCGAAAAAAGATAATTTAGAGCAATGTGAGGAGAGAACTCAGGAGAATTAATACTTTCGTATTCGTAAGTACCTGCGGCATTAATGATAATTGACTCGGATGCATGCCATTCTAAATTGCCAAAAGCCCGATACAAATAACTGGTTACCTTACCGTCAAAATACGTTTGTGAATTAATTTTTTCTTGCCGAATATTGATTCCAGTTACACTGCGCAATGTATCCGTCCATTGAACGGTGTCTTGCCATTCAACATCCGAACGCAGGCCGTCGTAACTTAAATTTGCATCATCACAAAACGGTTGCGAAAATTGACTAAAGCCAGTTCCGTCGTAGGCTCTAAGTACTACCGTTTGGGCAAGATCGACATCTTCTTGCGATAAGGTATATCGTTCGCCTGTGGCCTGCTCAATAATCGCCGCTAATTCATTTGGCGTTGAGCTGCCGAAAGCCAATTGCTGTAATAACTGATTGGAAGCATAGGCAGTAGCAGGGTCAGCCGAACTGACTGCCGTCGGCAGACCTATCCCTAAAAACTTCGCCCATTGCGGATTCACCTCCCACTCAGCGTATAAATCACTATCGAGTGCCACGATAGGAATACACGCTATGCCTTCCTGAGTGCGTTTTTCGAATTGCCAATACGCACGCAGGTATGCTTGATGTGAACTTGAAAAATTGAAGTCCGCCTGTGCAGATCCATAATAGGCTTTAACAAAGTTACTCCGCGGTTCTTGCCAAAGAAGTCCTTTCCGCACATCGGTATAGCCGTATTTATAGCCACCTTGGAAAGATAACTGAATACCGCTATCTAAATCTTGCTCGTAATACCCGGTAGCGAAACCATGTCTTCGGCTATCCTCGAGCTTATCGGACGACTCAGTTTGTAATCCATCAAAACCATCGTCGCTGGTCTGTTGTACGGTTATACGCGACGAGCTCTTGCCATGTATCGTAGAAACACTCCCCATAGCATCACGTACATTTTGAGTCCCCCCACGATAGCTAATGCGCACACCTTCGGTATCCGCTGGTTTCTTCGATGTAATACTGACCACCCCAAGGAAGGCATTCGCACCATACATGGCTGAACTTGGACCCCGAACAAACTCGATTCGTTGGATATCCTCAAGCGCGATGGGAATGTCATCCCAAACCACCATAGCGATGCCGCCTTTATAAACCGACATACCATCAACCAAGACTTGTAGACGCCGGCTCATATAAGCGGTTGAACCGTGATAAGCCACGACATCGTTATGCTCAAACTTATCTTGAGTAACAAAAACACCGGGAACAAAACGTAATAACTCAGGAAGGGTACGAACGCCCCAAGCAGCAATTTGTTCAGCATCAATGACGGTAACACTAGCGGGAACTTCGGCGCGAGGCTGTTTCAAACGGGCAGCCGAAAGAACAACAGGGATGTCTGCTTCTAGCAATGGCAAATCAAATTCGGATAGATCGTACTCACTGGCATAGACACCAGTGCATTCCATAAAAAAAACGATAAACAATACAATCGAATGTAGCGTCCGACTTAAAAACATCTACTACAGCTCCCGCTTTCCCTGACTCTACAACAACGAAGGCCTCCTGCAATGCATCCTGCCACCCGTTTCGGTCACGAATTATGCCATATTCTCTCGCCGAACTGACATCTATAGCGGCTTGCGGCTATAATTCCGCCAGACATTCAACCTACCTATGGAAACTGTTATGAGCTACAACTCGATTCCAGCTGGCAAAGACTTGCCTAACGATATCTACGTCGTGATTGAAATCCCTGCAAACCACTCTCCGATCAAATACGAAATCGACAAAGATATGGACGCCCTGATGGTTGACCGTTTCATGGCAACCCCGATGTTCTATCCAGCGAACTACGGTTATATCTCTAACACTTTGGCTGATGACGGCGATGCACTCGATGTATTAGTTATCACTCCATACCCAGTTCAACCGGGCTCAGTCATTCGTGCACGCCCTGTTGGCGTTCTAAATATGGAAGACGAAGCCGGTGGCGACGCTAAGTTATTAGCCGTTCCGCACGAAAAACTGACTCAGTTATACAACGATGTAAAAGATATCGACGATGTTCCTGAGCTACTGCGCGCGCAAATCTCTCACTTCTTCGAAAATTACAAAGATTTAGAGAAAGGCAAGTGGGTAAAAGTAAGCGGCTGGGGTAATGCTGACGAAGCTCGTCGCATGATCACTGAAGCAGCTGCAGCCTATAAAGGCTAATAGCGCTGGCTCAAGCCATCGTTACAAAAAAGGGAGCCTAGGCTCCCTTTTTTATAAGACATGTATCACTCTACTGCGCTAACTTAGCTCTAAGCTCGGCCAGTTCTTGCTCCGCCGCTTTAGCGCGCGCTTCAGCTTCCACCTGCGCGGTGACATCTTTTTGGATGCCGATGTAATAGGTCAACTGATCTTCATCGCTATAAATTGGCGATATACTCAGCTCATTCCAAAACATTGAACCATCTTTATGGTAGTTACGTAATACAACCCGAGCGCTGCTGCCTTGCTTAATCGCTTCGCGAATCGTATCTAAGCCGGTTTGATCTCGATCCCCTGTCTGTAAAAAGCGGCAATCTTGATACAAAATCTCGTCAACATGATAGCCAGTCAGACGCTCAAAAGCCTTATTAGCGTAGATCAGAATATTGTCGTCACCTTCTTGTTCCGCAATGACAATTCCGTCGTTCGAGGCATCTACCGCTTTTTTCAACAGCTCTAAACTGATTGGCCCTTGCTCATCATTGTGGTCGATGACCATCTCTGTACTCCACCATTAAATATCGCTCTAAGCCGCAGTCAGGAATCATCCTTACGGCAAACTTCGAACACGGTACTACGCCTTCCGCTAGAACGGAAGTCTATAAAAACGCAGAAAGTGTGACCGAATACTTAGCGTGAGTTCGGACATTCTTTTACATTCTGTATAACTACTTATAGAATTTGCTCAGCTTTGTACAATTTTAGGAACAGGCCCAGGGTATGTCATCCCCAACATCCGAGCCGCAAGCGGCTTACTATCCTATACGGGTCGTCTCGAACGAGACCGGTGTTAATGCCATTACTCTTCGCGCATGGGAACGACGTTACGGGTTAATTACGCCCAAACGCACGGCCAAAGGGCATAGACTCTATACAGAATCCGATATTCAGCTTATTCGTAAGGTTGTGTCTCTATTAGAGCGCGGAGTCCCGGTATCACAGGCCAAAGCCATGATAGATAGCGGCAATCCGGAACCAGAAACCATATTGATAAGCCAACCACAGCCGTCGCAATGGCATCAGTATCGTGCGTCTTTGGCCAAAGGCGTACAACAATTTGATGCAGCGCAACTGAGCACCGTTGCCGATGAAGTGAGTCAGTTTTTTCCTATAGATATCGCCTTGCGCTTCTTATTGATCCCTATGTATCAACATTTGCGCGATCAAGTTACCCAGCCTTTGGGGCAAGCCCGCATGCAGTTTTACGGCGGTTTTCTCCAAGGTAGACTCGCTGGGCGCTTAGGTGAAGAAAGTAACCTTGAATATAAAGGTACGCTTGTAGTTGCTAATACCACTCAAGATGACGACCTAGATATGTTGTTGTTAGCAATATTGCTGAAACAACTCGGATTACGCATTGTGCGCTTAGCTGGATTGACCGCCACGGATGATATTACCGAGTTACTAAGACACCAACAGTGGCAAGGGGCTGTATTGCGCATCCCTAAACACGCCAGTGATGCACAAAAGCAACAATTACAGCGCATGGTCCTTGAATCCGGTGCCGCTATTTTTGTCATCGGCCAACAAGCAGATGAACAAACAACTTTACGACAAAAAGGGCTCGTTACCCTCAACGGCGATCTACAACAAGATGCCATCAATGTTCGAGACATGTTATTAGGCTTACCTGAATGAGTGCCGTATACGATCTGCTGCTCCGCCATATTGACTTACTAACCCCCAAGACCACCGTATTGGGTTCAGCAAAAGACTTCAGCGGTGAGTGGCTATCAGTAGTAAAAAAAAACGAGTTACAGATCAACACGTGGGACTGGCTAACGGCTCAAGCTTATCAAGGTCATATCGACAATAAATTGATCACATTTGGTTTACCGACTACAGATCAACTGCAAGATCGCACCGTAATTTTGCTTTGGCCTAAAGCCAAACCTTTTGCTCAAGCGCTTATTCAGCTCATCGCCACTACCGCAAAGCGTTGCTATGTTGTTGCCGCTAATGACGCCGGTGGTAAAAGCATTGGCAGTGCCTGCAAAGAATTCAGTAGCTCAACCACAAAATTGGATAGCGCGCGCCATTGCTCACTATGGTCTATAGACCTAACACCTGTTACAAAGTTTAACTGGCTAGCGATGGGACGCTCATTTAAATGGGATGCCGCCGACTACCTTACCCTGCCTGGAGTGTTCAGTCATGGCAGTTTAGATAGCGGCACATCCGTCTTGTTAGAACACCTTCCCGCGCCTGCACACGGTCGGCTACTCGACTTAGGTTGTGGCTCTGGCGTCATTGGCCTTAGCCTCAAAAAGCGCAGCCCGTCATTAGAGGTGGTACTAACGGATGTTGATGCATTTGCTCTGCGCAGTGCTCAACTCAACAGTATGCGCTTAGCGTTACCGGTTGAAATCCTACACAGCGATGGTTTGACCTCCATAGATGGGCGATTTGACTTCATTATTACCAATCCGCCGTTTCACCAAGGTAAGAATACCGATTACCAATTCGCGCAGAACCTTTTCAAACAAGCGAAGCAACACCTCGTCAAAGACGGACAGTTATGGCTAATCGCTAATCGTCACTTAGGTTACGAAGAATGGGCGCAAGAAGCCTTTGACCATGTAGAAGTCATGGTACAAGAGAAGGGTTTCAAATTGATTTGCGCGCAAGAACCACGCTAGCCCGCAATTACAAACCAGCGGCTGACGCTCGTTTGATACTCACCTGTTGCCAAACTAATACGGCGGCTAAAATCATCAACGGTGGTAAGGCAGATAGTAACAAGCCTTGCCACCCAAGAAGCAAAACCACTGCACCCGACGCCATAGCCCCAAGTGCCTGACCACCAAAAACAAGTAAATCATTAAAACCCTGCACACGGGTCGCCTCTTCAGGACGATAGCATTGAGTCAGCAAAGAGGTTCCTGCAACAAAAAGTAAGTTCCAAGCAAAGCCCAACAACAATAGCCCTAACCAATAATGCAGTAATGATCGATCCCACCAAGCTACCGCAATGCAAAGCAACATGGATACTAGGCCCGCAACAATCATGCGCACATGCCCTAACCCTTGGATCAAATAACCAGAAATGAGCGAAGGTAAAAACATCGCCGCGATGTGGCTTTGAATAACCCACTTAGCATCGGCCAACGCGTAGCCATCCACCAAGGTCATACTAATCGGCGTCGCGGTCATGATGTAAGACATCACACTAAAACCACAGCTCGCTGATAGCGTCGCCAACCACAGCGTCGGCTGAGACAAGAGTTCAGATAGTGACCTCCCTGTTGCCCGCACACTTTCAGTCGTGACTAATTGCCGCGGAACAACCATGGCTAAGACCGCGGCGGCTAACGTAAAAAATAATGCCAGTGCAATAAAGGCTGCACTCATATCTAACCGAGGAAACCACGCTGCTAAAGTAACCAGTTCAGGTCCCAAAAAAGCCGAAACAATACCCACCAGCAGCAAACGCGCCGCCACCACTGCATGCTTATCCGCTGTCACGCTCGCCATCGCAACAAAACGAAATTGCTGTACGACAGCCGCCACACCACCGAAACAAACTGCGCTAGCGACAAAACCCCAGAAAGTTTCTTTATAAATCGCTAAAGCCGCTGCTAATGATGCAACTGAACCGAATAACATGGCATTGATAAATAGAACTCGACGACCAAACCGAGCAGCAATGGCGGCTGCAGGTAATACCGCTAATGCCGTACCAATGATCATGGCGGCAACAGGTAAGGTCGCTAAAGAAGGATTATTGTGCAAGCGTGCGCCAATGACACCACCGGCAAACATCATGAGTGGAGCAGCACTCAATGCGAGTGCCTGAGCCACCATCAACCCTTGCAACAGCGTCATTGAAGTATTCCTATAATCGGCAAATAAGCTGCCCACCCTATGCGAAATAGGCAGCTTACTTCTATTACGGCATATTGCGCGAGTAGAAGATTTCTAACATCTCTTTACGTAATTTCGCTTCGACGTCTTCACGCTCAGCGGCATCCATTGTCTTAACACCTTCACCAAACAAATAGTTGTCTAGTTCAAAGTCTTTCAGCAGCATCTTGGTGTGGAAGGTATTTTCTTGATACACGTTCACATCAATCATCTGATACGCATTACGTGTATCTTCAGTCAGGTACTTCTGAATCGAATTGATGTTGTGATCGATATAGTGCTTCACACCATCGACGTCACGAGTAAAACCACGCACACGATAATCAACGGTCACGATATCCGAATCAAAGCTGTGAATCAGGTAGTTCAATGCTTTCAGTGGCGAAATCAAACCGCAAGTAGACACATCAATATCCGCACGGAAGGTGCTAATGCCACCGTGAGGATGACTTTCAGGATAGGTATGCACGGTAACGTGCGATTTATCCAAATGAGCAACCACAGTATCGCGCAGCGGACCTGGGTTCTCTTCCATCAGCTCTTCTGCTGGCGGTGTTTCATGCTCGGCAACCAGAATGGTCACACTCGCACCTTGAGGCTCATAATCCTGACGGGCTACGTTCAGGATATTTGCGCCAATGATATCAACAACGTCCGTTAGAATTTTAGTCAGACGTTCTGCACTATAGAGTTCATCAATATACTCAATGTACTCCTGACGCTCTTTTTCTGTTTTGGTATAACAGATGTCATAGATGTTAAAGCTCAATGACTTAGTCAGGTTGTTGAAACCATGAAGTCGCAATTTGTTATTCAATACAGGATCCTCATATATCGTGCGATCTAGCCGCTCAGTCTGTTTCGCTTACAGCAAAGCTGTGGGTAATTTCGACGCCAGCTTGCTCTAACATAATCGATGCAGAGCAATATTTTTCAGCCGACAGTTTTACTGCCCGCTCAACTAACGATTCTTTTAGATTGCGGCCACTGACTTTGAAGTGAACGTGAATTTTAGTGAAGACACTCGGCACCGCATCTGCGCGCTCCGCTTCAATCTCAGCAACACAATCATGCACATCAAGACGCTGCTTCGATAAAATGCTCATCACATCAAAACTAGTACAACCACCTAAGCCAAGTAACAGCATCTCCATAGGGCGAATCCCCATGTTGCGGCCACCGTGATCTTCTGGCCCGTCCATGACAATGGCATGACCACTACCAGACTCACCCAAGAACATCGCATTATCGACCCACTTTACCGTCGCCTTCATGAAAAACTCCGCTACCAGACGAAAGCGCGCAGATTACCACAGCTACCCCACCGAGATAACTCAGTGAGCAAAAAAACCACAGTTATCAGCAAAAAAAGCGAGATAAATGAGTAATTGGCCTCTTTCCACGGTTCTACTGTGCCAACGGATAGGTAATAATCAGAGCAGCGATCAGCAAGGAACCCTAAATGATCATTCCGCGTATTCCATCCATTCATGCACCGTTAGAGAACTTTCTAACGCATTGCCACACGAAACGTTATCCAGCACGTACCACCTTAATAAACACAGGCGATGCGAGCGACACACTCTACTACCTAATGAAAGGTTCAGTCAGTGTTGTGATCGAAGATGATGAGGGCCGTGAGATGATCATGGCTTACCTCAATGAAGGCGACTTCTTTGGTGAGATGGGTTTATTCGACGAAGCAAATAGCCCTCGTACTGCCAGTGTTCGCGCTAAGACAGTATGTGAAGTGGCTGAAATCTCGTATTCGCGTTTCCGCGAGTTAGCAGAATCCGATATCGAGCTCGTTTTCCGCATATTCCGCCAAATGGCTCAGCGCTTAACTCGCACCACTCGCAAAGCGGGTGACTTGGCATTTTTAGATGTCACAGGTCGTGTTGCCGGTACATTATTGGATTTGTGCAAACAACCCGATGCCATGACGCATCCCGACGGTATGCAAATCAAGATCACACGCCAAGAAATCGGTCGTATTGTTGGTTGCTCGCGCGAGATGGCAGGACGAGTACTGAAGAGCCTAGAAGAACAAGGGCTAATCAGTGTGGCCGGAAAAACAATTGTGGTGTTTGGGACGCGCTAGGTCAGCGCTTCGAATATCAACCAAGCGGGAGGAAACTCCCGCCTAATTGCACGGATAACTCTTAGAAAAAAAGTGCCTGTAGAGCTTCACCCGGTTCATCACAGCGCATAAAGGCCTCTCCCACCAAGAAGGCATTGACGTTGCGTTGGCGCATCGATGCCACATCCTCAGGTACCAAAATACCGCTTTCGGTAACCAACAAACGATCTGCTGGTACATAAGGCAACAAGCCAAAGGTGGTTTCTAGCGTTAACTCAAAGGTATGCAAGTTACGGTTATTGATACCCACCAATGGCGTTGCCAGTGTCAGTGCCGTTTCTAGCTCTTCACCATCATGCACTTCAACCAAAACATCCATACCCAACTCGTGCGCAATGCCTTCTAAATCTTGCAGCTGCATTTTACTCAATGCAGAAACGATTAAGAGAACACAGTCGGCGTTTAATAGACGAGCCTCATAAATCTGATAGGGATCAATTAAAAAGTCTTTGCGAATGACCGGTAACAAGCATGCTTTACGCGCAGCCACTAAAAAATCTTCATGGCCCTGAAAATAATCGCGATCCGTTAATACCGACAAACACGCAGCGCCACCCTTTTCGTAGGATTCAGCAATGGCCTCCGGTACAAAATCTTCACGAAATACACCTTTCGATGGTGATGCTTTTTTAACTTCAGCAATAACAGCGGGGAGACCAGCATCCACCTTGGCTTTCAATGCGCGATAAAAACCACGTAATTCCGCATTATCACAATCGACCGCACGCGCTTTTAATTCACTCAACGAATGTGTTTTAGAGCGAAAAGCCACTTCACTCGCTTTCGTTGCGAGGATTTTTTTCAATATTGTTGGGGTATTCATAATTAATTCCAAACGCGTCGTGGACAAAACAGTGCCACAATATTATTCAGCACTATCCGCTGCTAGGTAATTTGAAAAACTGACTAATTCGTTCATCTTCTCTAGCGCTAGGCCCGTACAAATTGCATCTTCGGCCATCGCCACGCCATCTTTTAAGTCTTTTGCTAATCCTGCTACATAAATCGCAGCACCGGCATTAATTGCTAACATATCCGCTGCTTTTTTCCCCGCAGCTGTTTCACGTTTACCCAGAGCATCACGAATCAGCGTCAAGCTTGCCGCAGCGCTGTCGATCTCAAGCCCAGTTAATACTTGCGACTCAATACCCACTTGCTCAGGTGTTAATACATATTCCTTTAATTCATTGTTACGCAACTCGCAGACATAGGTGGGTGCCGCTAAGCTAATTTCATCCAACCCATCTTGTGAATGTACGACCATGACATGGCCGCCATTTAACCGTTGCAATACTTCCGCCACAGGACGAACCAAAGCTTTTGAAAATACGCCGATTACTTGATTGCGGACTCCAGCGGGATTGGTCATAGGACCAAGAATATTAAATATGGTGCGTAAACCGAGAGACTTACGAGGGCCAATCGCATGCTTCATTGCACTGTGATGTGATGGCGCGAACATAAAGCCAACGCCCAACTCATTGATACAACGAGCTACCTGCTCAGAGGTTAGCGCTAAATTAACACCTGCAGCTTCTAACAAATCCGCACTACCAGAACTAGACGACACGCCACGATTACCATGTTTCGCCACAGTGCCACCGGCTGCAGCAACCACAAATGACGATGCAGTTGAGACATTAAATAAATTGGCACCATCGCCACCTGTACCAACGATATCGACAGCATGATCTTGCTTTACCGTTACGCCGGTCGCCAATTCGCGCATCACAGTGACCGCACCAACGATTTCATCAATGCTTTCGCTTTTCATACGCAATGCGACTAAAAAAGCACCTATTTGCGCATCATCACACTGGCCTGTCATGATTAAGCGCATAACGTCGATCATTTCTGCGGTGGTTAAGTCTTGTCGCTCAACAACACGCGCTAGTGCTTGGCGGATATCCATACATTGCTCCCCGATTAGCGACTAGTCAGTGTCGTGGTTAAAAAATTCTTTAAGAGTGCATGACCATGCTCAGTCAGTATCGACTCAGGATGAAATTGCACGCCTTCTATGGCCAAGGTTTTATGTCGTACGCCCATAATCTCTTCCATACTGCCATCCTGATTTTCCGTCCACGCAGTAATCTCTAAGCAATCAGGCAAATGATTCTTATCAATGACTAACGAATGATAGCGTGTGGCCTTGTATGGGTTCGGCAGGTTCGCAAATACGCCTAAATTGGCATGGTGCACATCGGATGTTTTACCGTGCATCACTTGCCCAGCTCGAATAATTTTGCCGCCAAACACCTGCCCAATACTTTGGTGCCCTAAACAAATACCCAAAATAGGTAACTTTCCGGCGAAATGCTCAATCACCGCCATAGAAATACCCGCTTCGTTCGGCGTACAAGGCCCGGGAGAAATCACTAGGTGGTCGGGGTTCAATGCTTCGATTTGCTCAATGGTGATTTCATCATTGCGATAGACGCGCACATCCGCCCCTAACTCAGCAAAATATTGTACGACGTTGTAAGTAAATGAGTCGTAATTATCGATCATGAGCAACATGCTTGCTTCCTATGGGTCGCCAACGCGATCCTTAAAATTCGTTTACTGATCCAATCCAGCTTCAGCCATCGCGACTGCACGGAACATGGCACGGCCTTTGTTCATCGTTTCTTTCCACTCCAGTCTTGGAACAGAATCCGCCACAACACCAGCACCGGCTTGAATATTAAGATAACCATCTTTAATCACGGCAGTACGAATCGCAATTGCCGTATCCATGTTACCGTTCCAACTTAAATACCCCACCGCACCGCCATAGACACCGCGCTTGGTTGATTCAAATTCATCGATAATTTCCATGGCCCGAATTTTAGGTGCACCGCTCAAGGTGCCAGCAGGATGCACCGCTCGCAACACATCCATCGCCGTAATACCTTCTTTAACTTGGCCTGTCACATTAGAAACGATGTGCATAACATGACTGTAGCGTTCAACCACCATTTGATCGGTGACTTCAACTTCACCAGTCTTGGCGATACGACCGACATCATTACGTCCTAAATCAATGAGCATTAAATGCTCGGCAATTTCTTTCGGGTCGGACAACAGCTCTTTTTCTAAGGCGATATCTTCTTCATGTGTTTGACCACGATAACGCGTACCGGCAATCGGACGAACCGTTACTTCACCATCTTCTAATCGCGCTAAAATTTCAGGCGATGAACCGACTACATGAAAATCACCTAAATTTAGGCAGTACATGTAAGGTGATGGATTCAAAGTGCGTAAAGCGCGATATACATTAACGGGATCACCCGCAAAAGGGACTTGCATGCGCTGCGAAATAACGCATTGCATGATATCTCCGGACAATACATATTCTTTGATTTGCTCAACCGCAGCCATGAATTCCTGCTCACCAAACAAGGAGCGAAAATCATCTTCATTAATTGTTTTCGGCTGAGCTAAGGCAGCACCTACTGGGCCAATGTAAGGTCGACGAAGCTGTTCACGTAATTCACCCAAGCGCAATTCTGCTTTGGCTAGAGCGTCCGTTTCCGCTGGATCGGCCAATACAATTAAATGTAATTTTCCACTTAAATTATCAAATACTACGACCTCCTCCGATACCATTAATAAAATATCAGGAGTATTTAATTCGTCCTCTGGGCACGAATTTTTTAGTCGTGGTTCGATATAACGCACAGTATCGTAACCAAAATAGCCTACTAAACCGCCGTCGAATTTAGGCAATTCCGGCATAGGAGGCACACGATAACGTTGCTGAAAATCACTAATAAATTGCAGCGGATCAGCAACCTCCACTTGATCGATTACGTCGCCGTCTCGTTCTTGTAAAACGGTGTTACCAGTAATACGAATAACCTCGCGGCATGGCAAACCAATCATTGAATATCGGCCCCACTTTTCGCCGCCTTGAACAGACTCAAACAAGTAGGTATACGGCGCATTCGCCAATTTGAGATAGGTGCTTAAAGGTGTATCGAGATCAGCCAAAACCTGACGAGCGACTGGAATACGGTTAAAACCCTGCTCAGCAAGAGCAGCAAATTGTTGCGGAGTCATACAGAACCTTGAAATGTTAAAAACGCGCAAAAAATCCGCACACCACTAAATAAAGTCTAGGTGCGGTCAACAAGAGTGGCGTTTAACACCATCGACGAGTCAGATGCTGACCCTGTTGTAGGGGGCGGTTATATTGAAAAAACACCGCTAGCTCCGTAAAAAGCAATAAAAATGATGAGTGAACTATACCAGATGATCGCCGCGCGGCAAGTCACGGCTGCTGTCTAAGCATTTACTCTATGCGCCAATCAAGGCAAGGCCAATTGCGCAAAGTTGCAGCATTGCGTAGTTGCTCATTAGGATTGAGTACTACCGGCTGTGCGACTAACTCAAGCAAAGGAATATCGGCATGACTATCGGTATAAAACGCCGCATCCGTAAACGATAAGCCACGCGCTTGAAGAAATGCCTGCGCCAGAGCTACCTTGCCACTGCCGTAGCACATAGGCCGCTCCAATCCGACGATCTTTTCTCCTTCAACTCGCAAACGATTACTTATGACGTGTGGAATACCGAGTGCGCGCCCATATGCTTCTGCTATCACATGATCAGCACCAGTAATCATTACCAATTCCGTGCCCTGACGTTCGTAAGCAAACAGCAAAGAAGCGGCCTGAGGATAGATATGCAGCTGGCCGCGCTCGGTAAAGAACTGCTCTACTCGCCGCTCATAACTCGCTAGATTCATGCCACGAGTTCGCGTGCGATAATAATTTGATAAGCGCCAATGAGTAACACGACCACGCTTATAGGCTCGATATAACGAAGCTAAGGCGAGCATAGCTTCGACTATGGCCCAGCGCTCACTGCGGAAACGCCAACGAATCCACAAGCTATTGGCGTCTTTATTAATTAGGGAGTCATCGAGATCGAAGAACACGACGGGAACATCATAGACCCGCATGTCGTTCTCCTTGTTCAGTATTTACGGGGTAGCCTATCACACAGCCGCTAAAGGCCAACAGCGGCGCGCAGTAAACTATTACTGACCATCCGTCTGCTTAACTATTTCCTCAATCATGGCCAAAACATTCGCTGTTGCGGTGTCCGCGTAATCGTCAGCATAGGTCTGCAACGCCGCAACTAATGCCTGCTGCTGCGCGCCCAAACCTAAGCGCTGCAATGTAATTACTACCCCTGGCAAGTACAGCGCACACCGTGCACTAATCTCAGCCTCGGCAAGCTGCTCTGCGTGTACTTCTGCCGCATAACCTTGAGCACTATCCCAGAAGGTAATGCCAAATAGTGGCAGCACAGTTCGCAGCATATCGTACAGACCAGATGTCGCTTCTGCGTCGAACACAAATTGACGGATTTCGCTCTCAGACAGACCCAAGGCACCATTAGTTTCTGCGCCACATGGGAATAACCAAGGTAAAAGTGTGTCAAGTTCTTGCCATTGTTTTGCCGCAATCCCTAAACGCTCATCCAAGCTAAGCCCTTGAATATCCGAACATTCTCCACGATAAAATGAAAGTAAAGTAATCATGGCAACAACTTGTCAGTTTTGTGATCTTTTTAGTATAGCTACATAAAATGGGTTGACCTGAGAATCGGCAGGAGTAATGTAAATAGTCCATCCTGATTACGCAACTAACAAAAGGAGCGAGTATGAAAGGTTTGGAAATTAGCTTCCGTGACATCGGCCACTCCGATGCGATTGAACAAAACATCCGCGAGAAAGCCAGTAAACTCAGCAGTACTTTCGACGACATCACGAGTATTAGGGCTGTCGTTGCTATGCCGCACAATCACAGTAACAAAGGCCGCTTGGCCCACGTATCGCTAGAGGTCGGTCTGCCCGGTGAAACCGTCGCAATCACCCATGACCATCATGACAACCCCGAGCATGAGAATATGTATGTCGCGGTTAGAGATGCCTTTGAAAAAGCCCAACGAAAAGTCTTGAAGATTCATAAGCGTCGAGCTGATAAAAGTCGTCGCGCAGGGCTCGTTGTAAACCCCATTTGATGCTGTTGAGTTAATTACGTGAGGACGGGTGCCGCAAGGCACCTGTTGTTCGACAAGTTACTGAAATTAAAGCTTACCGCTCATTAGCACTTGAATAAGACCTGGACGAGAAAGGTCCGCATACAACGCCGATAACTCTTCTGGCGTTTCTTTGAAGTCTTCGCGAATCCAACGCACAATCACTGAGAACGACGCACCCGCCAAGAAATCCACAACATAGTGAATCTTACTATCACTGCTGATCTTTAATTTGTGAGCTTCGACAAAACGGTCGATCACGTGACCAACGTAGCGCTTAAACTCGTTCAGCAAAATCGCTTCGACATCCGGCGCTACCAACAAGCGCGCTAAATCTGCATGCTCCTGCCACTGACGGAACATAATCGTCGCAATCTCTGGATCAACCGTCGGCGAAGCCGTCAGAATTGGATCAATTTGCTCGGCAAATTGTAAAAACATCTGCTCAATGTAGTAACGTAATAAATCATCCTTCGAGCGAAAATGCAGATAGAACGTCGGACGTGCAACACTTGAGTGCTCACAAATATTGGCAACCGAAATTTTTGAATAAGGACGCTCTGCCATTAACTCTAGCAAGGTATTGATGAGCAGACGGCGCGATCGCTCTACCCGCTTATCAAGTTCTTTGTTCATTTCGCTTAAACGCTCCATGTGTATCGACATCAGCCATCATAGTGTTATGTAGTCGCAAGTTTACCTTATTAGGTGCCCGCTAAGAATGGTCAGCCGCTGCCAATACTCAGATCAATTGCCCTAACAAGCAAAAAAACCGCCCGAAGGCGGCTTTTTCATCATTGCTTCAGCGCTTACGCCGTTACAAATAAAGCTTCGTCTAATTCATACAGGCTTTCTGAACCGCCTTTCACAACAGCACTTAGGCCAATGTAACGAGGTAGTACGCGTTTTATGTAAAAACGAGCAGTTGCCAACTTAGCTTTATAGAAGTCTTCATTTGCTTTAGGCAAAGAAACTACCGCCATACGCGCCCACATGTAGGCATAAGCGGCATAACCAAATACGTGCAAGTATTCCAGAGAAGCTGCACCAATTTCATTTGGATTACCCTGAGCTTGATCTATAACCCATTGAGTAAGATCTGCTAGGTTTTCCATAGCAGCCTTCAGAGGTTCGATAAACTCAGCCGCAGCCGTGTTTGCTGCTTGGCTAGCAATAAAGTCGTTAACGTCTTGTTCGAACAACTTGTAGAACGCGCCGTTGTTACCAACAATCTTACGTCCCATCAAATCCAATGCTTGAATTCCGTTAGTACCTTCATAAATCTGGGTAATACGAATATCACGTACATGTTGCTCTTGGCCCCATTCACGAATAAAGCCGTGACCACCAAATACCTGCTGACCTATGATCGCAACTTCTAAGGAAGTATCGGTCAAGAAGGCTTTAGCAATTGGCGTCAACAAGGCCAGCATCGCATCAGCATGCTTCTTCTCTTCTGCATTGTCAGAGAACTTAGCTCGATCCAGCCAACCGGCAACATAGGTGGAGAATGCACGGCCGCCTTCGTTGAATGAACGCATGGTCATCAGCATACGGCGTACATCTGGATGCACAATAATCGGATCAGCTACTTTATCCTTAGCAACAGCACCCGTTGGTGCTCGGCTTTGAATGCGATCTAACGCATATTCAACCGCATTCTGATAGGAAGCTTCTGCCGCACCGACACCTTGGATACCTACGCCTAGGCGCTCGTAGTTCATCATAGTGAACATACAAGCAAGACCTTGGTTCTCTTCACCAACCAACCAGCCTTTAGCGCCATCAAAATTCATCACGCAAGTAGCAGAGCCTTTGATACCCATCTTGTGTTCGATCGAACCACAAGACATAGCGTTACGCTCACCGAGAGAACCATCATCATTGACCAAGAACTTAGGCACTAAGAACAAAGAAATGCCTTTTGGACCGGCAGGCGCATTTGGTAATTTAGCCAACACCAAATGAATGATGTTCTCGGCCATATCATGCTCACCCCAAGTAATAAAGATCTTGGTACCTGACACTAAATATGAACCATCAGCTGAAGGCTCAGCTTTAGTACGAATAATCCCTAAATCGGTACCAGCATGAGGTTCTGTTAAATCCATTGCACCTGACCAAACGCCAGTGTACATATTCGGCAGATACTTCTCTTTAAGCTCCTGCGAACCGTGAGCGTTCAACGATAAACACGCACCAGCGGTCAGCATCGGCGCTAAACCGAAGGCCATGTTAGAGCCTTGAACCATCTCTTCAACTTGGCCAACCAAAGTTTTCGGCATGCCCATACCGCCGAACTCTGGGTTACCACCCAAGCCGTTCAAGCCAGCTTCTACGTAAGTTTGATAAGCATCCTTAAAACCAGGAGCGGCCGTTACTACGCCGTCTTTCCAAGTTGAGCCAACTTCGTCACCTTCACGGTTGATCGGTGCCAATACTTGGCTAGCGATTTTACCGCACTCACCAAGAATGGCGTCCGCGGTTTCCATATCAACCGCGCCTTCCAATCCCGCTAAAGAAGCCCACAACTTATCTGCTTCAAATACTTCGTCTAGAACAAAGCGCATATCGCGCAATGGAGCCTTGTAATCTGCCATGTTTAACCTCGTTTTATCGTTAACGACCACCAGTCGCGAGCCAAGATATCCAGCGAATGGCTCAAAATGCCGCTATTTTAACCACTATCCAGAGAATGGGTAGTAAAGAAAGTAAAAAACCGCGCCGGCATTATTGCCAAAGCGCGGTTTTCTTTATCAATAGATCAAAATTAGAACGCGAAGTGTTCTTCAGCTAGATCCATCAGACTGTCCGCACCCGCTAGCATGGTCGCTGCGTGTGCTTTAGTACGTGGCAAAATACGCGCGAAGTAGAACTTAGCGGTTGTTAATTTAGCCTTGTAGTAGTCTTCTTCAGTGGTGCCGTTAGCCAATGCATCTTGTGCAACTTTAGCCATACGAGCCCACAAGTAACCCAATACTGCGTAACCAGAATACATTAGGTAATCAACCGAAGCCGCACCCACTTCATCGCGGTTCTTCATAGCGGTCATACCAATTTTCATGGTCAGATCGCCCCACTCTTTGTTCACTTCAGCCAATGGCTTAACAAGAGCAGCAAGTTCTTCATTGCCTTCTTCTGCTTGGCAGAACTTGTGAACCATCTTAGTGAAGTTACGCAGTGAAGCACCTTGAGTCATCAGAACCTTACGGCCCAACAAGTCGAGTGCTTGGATACCGGTAGTACCTTCATAGATTGTAGAGATACGAGTATCACGAACAATCTGCTCCATGCCCCATTCAGCGATGAAACCGTGACCACCGAATACTTGCATACCTAAGTTTGCAGATTCTGAACCCGTCTCAGTCAAGAATGCTTTAGCGATTGGCGTTAGGAAGCCCAACAGTTCATCAGCTTCTTTACGTTGCTCTTCGGTTTCGCCTTTGTTAACGATGTCGTTTTGCTGAGCAGCTAAGTACACAAGTGCACGACCACCTTCAGCGAACGCTTTTTGAGTCAAAAGCATACGACGTACATCAGGGTGAACAATGATTGGATCAGCCGCTTTTTCAGGCGCCTTAGGACCCGTCAATGAACGCATAGCTAAACGATCTTTAGCGTAAGCCAAAGCACCTTGGAAAGACGCTTCAGAAGCTGTTGCACCTTGCAATGCAGTACCGATACGAGCGGTGTTCATAAAGGTGAACATGCAGTTCAAGCCTTTGTTTTCTGGTCCGATCAACCAGCCTTTAGCACCATCGAAGTTCATAACGCATGTTGCGTTACCGTGGATGCCCATTTTGTGTTCGATAGAACCACAGATCAGCGTGTTACGCTCACCTGGAGTGCCGTCTTCGTTCGGCAGGAACTTAGGAACGATGAACAAAGAGATACCTTTAGTACCTTCTGGAGCACCCGGTAGACGAGCCAATACGATATGGACAATGTTGCCAGACATATCGTGTTCACCAGCAGAGATAAAGATCTTGCTACCAGTAATGGCGTAAGAGCCGTCGGCATTCGCTTCTGCTTTAGTTTTCAGAATACCAAGGTCAGAACCGCAATGAGATTCAGTCAGACACATAGTACCTGTCCACTCACCTGAAACTAATTTAGTCAGATAAGTTTCTTTTTGATCATGAGTACCGTGCAACGCGATGGTATTCATTGCGCCGTGCGATAGACCTGGGTACATGCCCCAAGACCAGTTAGACGTGCCCACCATCTCTGACATCACAGTGCCTAGAGACTCTGGCAGACCTTGGCCGCCGTGTTCAACGTCGTGTGCCAGTGAAGGCCAGCCGCCTTCAACAAACTTAGCATACGCTTCTTTAAAGCCTGTTGGCGTAGTAACAGAACCGTCGTCGTGACGAGTACAGCCTTCGATATCACCAATGCGGTTCAGCGGAGCCAATTCTTGCTCACAGAACTTCGCGCCTTCAGTCAGAATCGCGTCAACCATGTCTGGTGTTGCAACATCTGCAAAAGCAGGAATGCTGGCGTAGTGACCAGGCATATCCAACAGTTCGTCCATTACGAACTTAATTTCACGTAGGGGAGCTTTGTAATCTGGCATTGGGATGACCTCGTTGCCTGTAATGTTCTTGCAGCTAGGCTGCTGTTTAGGGTTTCAATCAGTCGAACTGATCTAGATTCAAACAAGTGTTTGAAACATACGTTCGCATTGAGCAATTGTCAAGCCCAGCGGCGACGGATTCGTGCCATAAAAAAACCGACAAACGTCGGCTTCTTAATCATTTTGTGTCGGTAATACGGTCTAAATAAGATTAGGCTTCATCATCGAGCAACGAACCAGCTTGCACGACTGGGGGCTGAGTAATGCGCAACAAAGTTTCATTGATACGGCGCAACTTCACATTAAATTCGGCAAAGCGCTCAGCGGCACTAATGCGTTCCTGCTCGTCATTCCCGCCTTCTTCAGCCTCTTTTTGAGTTTTCTTCGCCGCTTTTAATTCAGCGTCTAAAGAAGTCTGCTGATCCGACTTTTTAGAATTTTCTAAATTGAGTAAATCTTGCTGCTGCTGAACGAGTTCACTACGCGCCTCTGCCATGCGCTGAGAGGCCATGGCCGCAACACGCCGATCTTGAGCTGATGGCTCAGCCGGCGCTAACGCTGCCCTACGTACTTGTTGCATCTTGGCTAGGGTAGCTTCAGGGTTGCCGCTGACTTGTGATACATCGATAGACACCTCACCGGCAACTGCATAGCTCGCACCGTCAGGGCCTTGCTCAAAGGTGAAAGACGCTGATCCCGCCAACTCTCCGCCAACACTCGCGTGGGCTTGTTCATGCGAACGCACTTCAAGATCTCGTTGACGCAACTGATTGAGTTCGGCCAACTTAGCCTCATCTGCAGACGTTTGAGCACTAGTATCGGAGCTTGCTTCCGCTGATGCATCTTCGCTGTCAACAGATTTAGGCTTTGGAGTAAGCGAATAGGTATCAGACTCTTTGCGCTTACCGAATACGAAGGCACCTTCTTCTGCCGATGCCACAGAACCAATTTCAACAATGTCTGGAGAATATAAACTTTCGTTAGTGGCAGGTTTGCCCGTTAACGAAGGACGGAGCGAAGGATCGATAGAATAAGATGCAGCTCCGACCAATGAACCGGAAGGTGTTGATGAACCGGGGGCACCGACTGAAATTTGCACGCTAGAATCTCATGCTGACCGACTAGGCCAATGTATCAATAAGTGTGCCCAACTGTTGATCTGACGCTTGCATTACTTTTGCGTTAGCATCGACTGCTTGCTGACCTTGTTTCATGTCAGTCATCGCCGAAGCCAGCTTGCCAGTGCCTTCAACAGGGCGTTGGGTGGTTGCATCTGCAACACTTTGCGCAGCACGTTGTACTTGATCAGAACCTTGGCTGACGCCATAAGATGCCGTCGTGAACGCAGAACCAGTAGTAGACCCGATATTCATATGCACCTCGGGGATGTTGGTGTATCTGTATACAATTTAACCAACATTGCATTTAAACGCTACCCAAAAGCCAAAGCTAGATAGCGTTTAGACGCATTTGTCACATTAGACAGCTGATGCGTTATAGAAGAGCTCGCTGTCTGCGGTTGCAGCAGCAGGTTGAACCAAAATTTCGTCCAACTCTTGTGGAGCTTGAGTGACTCTATGATTGGAATTAATGCCCAACTTACGGAACAAGGCCTGGTCTTTATTCGCCGCTGGGTTAGGCGTAGTAAGTAAGCACTCACCATAAAAAATCGAATTAGCACCAGCAAAGAAGCACATAGCTTGCATTTCTTCGCTCATTTCTTCGCGGCCAGCACTCAAACGTACGTGAGATTTCGGCATCATAATGCGCGCGGCAGCGATGGTACGAATAAAGTCGAGTGGATCTAAATCGCCTTCATTTTCCAACGGTGTACCAGCAACCTTCACTAATTGATTGATCGGTACTGAATCTGGATGAGCTGGTAGATTCGCTAACTGCACTAGTAAACCAGCACGATCTCGATGGGTTTCGCCCATACCTAAAATACCACCAGAACACACCTTCATTCCGGCATTGCGAACGTTAGCTAGAGTATTCAAGCGATCAGAATAGGTGCGCGTGGTAATAATTTCGCCGTAATACTCAGGTGAGGTATCTAAGTTGTGATTGTAATAATCCAACCCTGCTTCAGCCAAAGCATCCGCTTTTTGGTTATCCAGCATACCGAGCGTCATACAGGTTTCCAAACCGAGCTCTTTCACCCCTTTCACCATTGCGATCACATAGGGCATGTCTTTCTCGCGTGGTGAGCGCCAAGCAGCTCCCATACAAAATCGATCGGAGCCAGCAGCCTTGGCCGCTTTTGCTTTTTCAATCACGGCCTCGACTTCCATCAGCTTTTCTTTCTCAAGCTTAGTATCGTAGCGCGCGCTCTGCGGGCAATAGGCACAGTCTTCTGGACAAGCGCCGGTCTTAATAGACAACAAAGTGCTCACTTGCACGGCATTAGGATCGAAATACTGGCGATGAGTCGTCTGCGCACGAAACAGCAAGTCATTAAAGGGCAGGCTTAGCAGCTGTTCAACTTCTGCCACCGTCCAGTCATGACGGATATCGTGGGTATTCTCAGCTGCGTGCGCCATGGTGTAACCTCTTAAAACTAAATGCTGTATCACTACCACGGATGATAAAGATACTCATGGATTGGTCAACTAGATCAAGATTTATCGCTAACAGCTGGTTATTTTTCAACCAAGCATTAAAACAGACAAGTATCTGTATCTATTGCTTAGCGTCGGCACCAGAAGAAGGAATCATCTGTAACGAATGCCGCGACTCACTGCCTAAGCAAGAATTATGTTGCGCGCAATGTAGCGAACCAACAACCCAGCCAGGGCGTTGTGGTAAGTGCCAACAGCACCCACCAAGCTATCACTATAGTCACTGTAACTTTCATTACCAAGCACCGCTCAGCGACTGGATTCGAAACTGCAAAGACCAACGTAATGGCTTTTGGCTCAAGTATTTCGCTCGCTGGATGATAGACAACCCGCCCAATAGTCTCGATAGCATCGATGCCCTAGTATACATACCCAGCGACCGCTGGCGCCTAGCCCGACGCAGCTTCAATGTTAGTGAATTAATCGCGCGTAAACTTAGCCGCGAATTTGATATCCCGATTATTGAAGGATGCCTACACAAAAAGTACGGGAAAGATCAACGTGGGTTGAGCGCGCAGCAGCGACGAACTCAACTTAAATCCCGATTATTAGCCGGGAGTCAAAATCTAACTAACAAGCACGTCGTAATTATCGACGACGTGATGACCACTGGCGCCACAGCGGATCTCGCCGCAACTCACTTGCTCCATCAAGGTGCCCGATTAGTGGGAGTTTGGTGCCTAGCGAGAACACTACCAAGAATAAATAATAGCGATTAACAGCGCTGTCTGCTTGAGCATAGAACAGGCATAATGGCGCTCTTTTCTTAGAGGTAACATTATGTCGTCTCATCCGTACGCCACGTTAACACCCGAACGTGTTATGGACGCCGTCGATTCACTTGGTTATCTCTGCGATGCCCGCATCTTAGCTTTAAATAGTTACGAAAATCGCGTCTACCAAGTGGGCATCGAAGATCAACTTCCACTCATTGCCAAGTTCTATCGGCCCGGGCGCTGGAGCCGCGCAGCCATTGCCGAGGAACATCAGTTTTTATTCGAACTCGAACGCGAAGAGCTTCCTGTCGTTGCTCCTATTTTGCATGGTGGCGAAAGTGTCTTTGAGTTTGATGGTTTTTATTTTGCGTTATTTCCCCGCCGTGGTGGACATGCGCCAGAATTAAGCAACGAAGACGACTTAGAACTATTAGGTCGTTGGCTTGGGCGTTTGCATAACATTGGTAGCCGCAAGCCATTTGCCGAACGCGCAACCATTCGCGGTGGTGACGATATTCGCCTCGCCGCAGAACAAGTACTTAAATGCGGCTTAATGCCCGATGACTTTCGTCCCGCTTATGAATCATTAATTCGAGATTTACTGGCACATATCGATCAGCAATATCCGGCTGATCAGCTTAAAACGTTACGGCTACATGGTGACTTACACACAGGAAATTTATTACTGCGTGAAGATGTTTTACACATGGTCGACTTCGATGATTGCATTCAAGGCCCCGCAATGCAGGACATTTGGATGTTGCTAAGTGGCGACCGTGCGGAACAACGCCAGCAATTAATGGTCATAAGCGAAGGTTATGAAATGTTTCGACCATTCCCTAACCACGAGCTGCGCTTAATTGAGTCTTTGCGCACCGTGCGAATTGTACGTTACGCAGCTTGGCTATCGCAGCGCTGGGACGACCCTGCATTTCCTATTGCCTTCCCTTGGTTCGAGGGACACAGGTTTTGGTCTGAACACCTTTTGTCTCTGCGCGAGCAACTAGCCGCACTGCAAGAAGAACCGCTTTCTATTTCTGTTTATTGACACAGAATTTCTGCAATTTAATAAGGATTTATCATGAAAAAGACCCTTGCACTTGTAACCGCCTTAGCCACTAGCTCTATTGTTATGGCCGAAGAGCAAACGTCTTCAGATCTGGCCAATAATCTCTATATTGGCGGTACACTAAGCCATAACATGGTGGATTCTGCATTTGGCGATGGTAGCCTTGATGCTCCCGGCTACGGCTTATTCCTCGGCTATAAATTAAACGACGACATGCCCGATATCGATACCAGCATAGAAATTGGCTACAGCCAAACCGATGAATTTTTCGATGGTAGAAATAACGAAATCAACGGCATCTGGGTTGCTGCGGTTGGCGAAAAACGTTTACCTGAAATCAGCCCTAAAGTCTCTGTACTGGCTCGTCTTGGTTTAGATTTCGGGGACGACGATGGCATATTGATGGGCGCAGGCATGGGCTTTCACCCATCAGATCGCGTTGCTTTACGTGGTGAGTACCTGAATAAAGATTCATCCAGTGTGATTCAGCTCAGTGCGGTAATAAATTTTTAATATCGCGCAATCCACAGATTTATATGCGACGGCATAAAGAACAATAAAAAAGGGCCTTTCGGCCCTTTTTTATTACATCAAGAAAATGTTATCGAACACCTTCACGACGCAAGGCTGCTGGCGTGTAATCTGCCTGCGAACGCTTGAAGTTATACTCATAACCGCCATCTTCCTCGCTATCCAAGCCAAGTACCAAGTAGCGACCAGAGGTTAAATCATACAAGGTTTCAACTGCATACCAAGGTACGTTTTGATCGTAGTACATTACGTTGTGAGACTCAGCCACACGCCATAAAGAACCACGGCCATCGTAATGATCGATTTCAGTCGCCTGCCAAGTATCTTCATCGAAGTAGAATACGCGCTTACCATAGATATGACGCTTGCCTTCTTTTAGGGTCGCGGTCACTTTCCAAACGCGATGCAATTCATAACGAGTTAAATCTTGGTTAATGTGGCCTGCTTTTACGATATCACTATCTTTCAGCTTACCGTCTTTCAAAGCGTAAGAGTTATATGGGATGTACATTTCCATTTTGCCATCCAGTTTCCAGTCATAACGATCTGGAGAACCGTTGAACATATCGAAGTTATCCGCCGTACGTAAACCATCGGATGCAGTACCTGGTCCGTCGTAAGCAACTTGAGGAGCACGACGAACACGACGCTGACCAGCATTATAAACCCATGCTTTACGAGGCTCTTTTACTTGGTCGAGAGTTTCATGAACCAATAGTACGTTACCCGCTAAACGAGCTGGTGAAAGCACATCTTGCTTAAAGTAGAACAGAACGTTGGCATCAACATTAGGATCATAATCCGTTAGTTTGTTGCGGAACGTGAACTCATCTTGAAAGCGCACAACAGTGAAATCACCATTTACTTGCGGAGTAGCTTGACCAACTACACGGGCAACACTACCACCGCGATAACGGGTGATATGGTTCCATACCACTTCAACACCGCTTTGAGGGAATGGAAAAGGAGCGCCTTCGACGAAGTTGCTCAAGCCATTACCATCATCCAACAATACAGTGTTCGTGGCATTAGCCTTTGTCGCTGCGTAAATAGTCTCAGGATAACTTGCAGTACGACGGGTCTCATATACTGGCATTCTGTAAGTATCTGGATACTTAGCAAACATCGCCTTTTGACCATCACTTAAATTCGCTGAATAGTCTTTATAGTTTGCTGCGGTAATTACAAACTTAGGCTTATCTTCAGGAAATGGGTTAGTAATTTTACCCTTTGCGTCCAATCCGCCTTTACCAGCAGGTACACCACCTAACCACGCCGGAATATTGCCTTCTGCTTTTTTGATAGCACCCATTGGGGTGAACTCATCACCGCCTAACTTTGCGGCTTGCTCAGCAGAAACACCTGCATTAGCACCGGTGATCATTAGAGACAGCGCTACAGCGCCGCCCCATATTTTTGCTTGTTGTTTAAACATAATAAACCTCTGTAAATCGAATCTGATCAACACACTCAGAATGAATATTTAGCTGACAGACTAATGTTGTCGCGGTCTTTAAGTTGGTTGTACTTACCACCAGAAAAATTGGTGTAAGACACATCAACAGAAGTTTGGTTTAGGTACACGAACGACACACCTAAGCCAACAGTCAAACGATCATCAATAAACTGAGAACCGGGTTCTGGACCATTACCTTTATCAAAGGCAACCGACATATTCGGAGACATGTTGACGCCAGCAAATGCGTTGTTGAAGTCCATACCACCACGCAAACGGATACCACCGGATAGCTTGGTCACATAACCATCATCAGTACAGTTACTGCTTTGAACGTTCTTACCTGAGTTAGCTGCTCCACCAAAAGTTTCAGCGGTACAGAAGTTGGTACTTCCAGCTAGATCCCAAACACCATCGTTATTACCGATACCATAAGCACCAGAACGACCATAACGCGCATCATCTGTATCTGGTAAATCAGGAATAAAGTTCAAGCCAAATTCGGCAACCAAAGCAATACGGTCTGCACCGAAGGCACGGTCGAAGAATTTAATAATGGTGGTTTGAGCCTGCCAAATATCAAACTCGTCGTAACCTTTAGCAATTTCGCCGTAAAGATCAGATGCAGATCCGCCTTCTTCAGCTCGCTGCTGATACAAACGGCTATATGGAGCGCCGTTACCAGATACGATCAACTCGAAAGCGTTCCACTGCAGTGGCGCATCCGGCTTGTAGCTAATTTCACCACCGATAGACATACCGCTTTCAGTACTACGCGCAAAACTCACACCCATAATCTGGATGTCTTCCGGGTAAGCAATTTGATACAAGGGACGATAACTATCGTAAGTAGCATCGGCATTGACCTGCGCGCCTTTGGTACCTGTTACCGTTCCTGTAGAGTCATAGTTTGTTACGGCACCATTGATGTATGGTACGCGGCTATGAATATTCATGTAGTACAAACCAAATTCAGTGTCACCCAGCGCTTCGGAGTACCAACGTAAAGCAGCACCAAACTGACCAGAATCTTTCGGTTGATCATCAGGTAAGCGCTCAGTTACTGGTGATACACGAGATGATAAAGGCACACCCGCATCAATCTCGGCTTGGCGGAACGCTAACATATCGCGCTCGTCAGCCTCCCCCCCCAAAATAACTGGACCACATCCGTCCGCAACGAAATCAACGGTAGAGAAAAAAGTACCGCACGGGTCAGTACGAGTCTTTTCCCACTCAAGTTGATAAAAGGCTTCTAACGTTACATCGCTGGTAATACCAATAGAGGTATAGGCCATACTAACGGGTAATAAACCTTCTTTCACTTCTGCACCAGGCTTACGGAAAGCCGACGCATCCACTGGGTTGATACTGTTAATACCGCCCTGAATGAAGGTACTTTCACCCCAGCTCAACACCTGACGACCTAATCGAAAGGTCACTGGAGTATCACCAAGGTCGTAATCAGCCCACACATAAGCATCCAATAACTCAGCGCCTTTACCTGCAGCGTTTTCGGTTGCTTCGTTTAATGGTTTGAAATCGGTGTCCTGATCCATCAAGGCGGCATCATAATAAGCACGACCACGGAAGAAACCACCGTAGTTTTTGTAGTTCAACTCAAGGTCTGATGAGAACTTCAAAACGTGGGTATAAACATCGCCCTGACTGTAATTCAACGTACCATCGTCATAGTTGTACGAAGAACCTTGACCAGTAAAACCAAAATCACTGCCGTTGGCTGGCATGATCTGATCTTTATCGCGATCTTCTACACGCCACGCAATACCGTAACTGATGGTGTTATCAAGCTGGGCGCTGAAATCGCCAAAGTTAAATTCAACCGCATGAGCGGCGCCCATTGCGCTGGTCAATGCCAGTGCTAATGGGGCTTTCTTAAATACTTTATACATAGCTTTGCTTGTCATCTTTTTATACTCCGCAAGGCTTAGTTAGATGTTTCGAGAACAGATATGTCTTCAACAACAAACCCTTTCTGATCGCCAGGCAAGCCAGTAAGCTGGGTCGCTCCATACGGATCAAAGAAAGTAATAATTTGTTGGAAGGTTTCAGCAAATACATCCTGCGGATCAGCAGAAGAGAAAGTGCTGTGCGTACCCTTAGCGATGCGAACGTTTGCACGTACAATCGAGTCATTCGATGCATTCGGGAAGTAGTACTTAGGATCAGCTGAAATTGCTCCTCCCTCTACAGCAGTTTCCTGCGTTACAAAGGTCGTAATCCCCATTTCAGTTACTAGTGGATCTGTACCGGCTAGATACGATTTAGATGTATCTAAGACTGGAGTTAGCGCATTGTTAGGAACCACCTGATCAGATAATTCATCAGCGTCACCCTCGATACCAACGTCTTCGTATACAAGAACCGGAAGCGTTTCTAGATTCGATGCGAAGTTAATCGGATCAACAGAATCAATAGACGCCTGCAAGACACTAAAGAACGACTCGATACTGGTTGAACCCTGAGCAATACCAGAAGCTGCCAAGCCACCTAATACTCGTGCACCAATCGTTGGCGAGTTTTCAAGTAACTTAACAACACCACCACCTGGGTTACCTAAAGCAGCTGCTTTAACAAGCGGTAAATCTGAGTTGTATGCTTGCACCGAAGCATCATTATTTACGGCTAAGAAGGTCGTACCAATAATCCCCCCCAGTGAATGGCCGATAAAGTAGACGTTTTCCGGATCTAAATCATCTGCAGTGCCATCAGCATTAACATCCATATCACCAATCGATGCGTTCAGGTTCATCATGTCGAGAACGGTTTGACGCATACCATCACGCAAACGCGAGAAGTTCTGCAAGTTAATGTATAGCTCGCCAGAAGACCCAACAGAATCCGCTGTTACTGGATCACCATTAGCATCTAAAGCACCACTGAACACCATCGCAATATTCGAGCTATCGGCAGCTTTTGCCACGTTGTTGTGACGCTCTTTCAGTGCTGCCAATTCAGGCGCATTTTCTGCACCAACGGCAGTCACCCAACCAGCGCGAGCTGCGGCAAATGGACTGTTAGTTGATACATCAGCTGCTGCCACTTGCTCAACGTTGAACAAGCGCACAGAGTTTGCTTCGCCTTCATTATTGAGTGGAGCAACACCGTGCATAACATGGTCAATGGCAACCATAGCAATACACTGCCCAGCCAATGCGTTACCGACTAATAAGCCAGCGGTACGATCAACAGTAATACCGTGCTGGTAAATCACAACGGGCCAACCTTCAGCAGGCTTACCAGAGGCTGGACCTGCGCCGTCTGGATCACAGCTAGCATCAGGCATAGTCACCATAACCGGAATTACAGAGTCACCCACTTTGTCTGCGAATGGGAAGCGATAGGTGACGTTGAAAGAACCATTAACGTCTGCCGGAGCACCCTCAAGTCCCAAAGCAATCGCAGCAGCATTACTACCGGTCCAGCTACCGAGGCTAGCGTCAGCAACACCTGCTTCGGAATCGGCTAAATACGATGGAATTTCCAAAGCGCCTTGGAAGATATTACCACCCGACGACAGTGCAGCTACTTGAGCGGCCACCTCGGCATCAATTGCTCCTTGGATAGTCGCTTCGTCAGCACCATCCAACGCTGGATTCGCTCGGACAAGCGGCTCAATCTTCGGCGTTAGCTGAGCGGTTAGCAATGTGTCATAAGGAACGGCAACCGCCGTAGATGGCGCCGATACAATCGGTGCATAGGTGCGCGATTGTGGGCGATCAACGATAGAATCGATCCCCGCACCACTACCATCAGCAATAAAGGTAATTAAACCCTTGTAATAACTTGGGCTTAGAGAGCTACTAGATTTCAAAACAGTACGAGTGGTGTCATCAATTGGCAAACCTGCACTCGTCTCGGCGTTGATTTGTAACGCAACCCCTTGAGCGATAGTGTCTAACGTTGCTACGGCAGTGGCATCCGCCGTCGCTTGATCGCCACCGGCATCCAGAACTTCAGCAACCACGCTAGCCGTAATCGCCGCTTCTGCGGCATCAATTGTGGTGATTTGTGTTGTTAAGAAGGTTGCCGGCGCCGCCATGGCGTTAAGAACATCAACTGTTCCACCCGTGGTAAAGGCATAGCTCAGTACGATATCGTCTTGAGTAACTGTGTTGCTCGTCGCCGCAGCAAGGAAGCCACCGGCAATTTGCTCCCAACCTTGAACAGCCGCACGAACAGGCGCTAATGCAGAAGACGGCAACTGTAAAGCGCCACTTAATAATTCATATTCTGCAGAGCCAGTAACCGCCTCACCACTTGCTGACGTAATGCTGTTTGTCACCGCGACTATGTACTTAGTCTTAGGATCTAACGGCGTTTTCGGCAGAATCTGGATCGCGTGCGTCGCGCCACCATCTAATGTGATGTAACGTGCATCATAATCAGTGCCACCTTCAGGCTGATCAGCCGCAACCGGAGATGCGCCACCATTAGCAACAATAGAGGTGATGTCCAACGCATCAATGGCAGCGTTATCTTCAGCATTCTTCAGTTTGATCAAAAATACGGTCTGGCCCGCAATAACGCTGTCAGGATCTAACGCCGCATTGAAATTTACATAGATGGCAGCAGTATTAGAGAAGCCATCGAGTTTATTAATGGCCGTCGTAACCGGTGGCGTTGTATCTGCAGTATTGGCAGTACCATCAGAAGTCGATGCATCAGCAAACAGCAAATCGATGTTAAGAGGCAGCTTGCGACTACCTGCAGAAAAAATTGGGGCAACGCTACTTGGCGTTGATCCTGCGCTTCCGGCTGTTACTGGAGAAAGGTCGACCTTGTTGTTATCGCCTTCCACGCTACTAATATTACAACCGGCCAGTCCCGCGGTCGCTGCTGCAACGGCCAGACTGAGGAGAGTCTTCTTCACCATATTGCTACCTGTATGAGTTTTTATGGTTATTGGTATACATCATGTACGTGGAAGCACCACATACGGACATACTACCGACTATAATCTGGCAGACACGCACCCTCATCACTCGAAAGTATGATTCCTTGCGTAAGCACAGCTCATTTTGTATCTGATCGTAATCAAACATAGTTGAGATATTCAAAGCTGCCAAACCGAACACCTGCTTTCGGACTGTGATTTACCTAGTCCTTCCACTAGAATGAACGCCGTTTATTACTCAGTGTTTGCAGGAGACTCTCATGTCAAATCAGGATTCCGTGGTTATCGTTGCTGGTGCCCGCACCCCCATGGGCGGCTTTCAAGGCAGCCTAAGCGCAGTTAGCGCTACCGATCTGGGCGCTATCGCCATTGCCGAAACCGTAAAGCGCGCCGGTATTCAGCCGACGGACGTGCAAGAAGTGATTATGGGGAACGTACTACCTGCAGGCCTAAAACAAGGTCCTGCACGCCAAGCTATGCGTAAAGCCGGATTACCAGATGCAACTGGCGCAACCACAGTTAACAAGCTCTGCGGTTCGGGCATGAAAGCAACCATGATGGCCCACGATGCCATTAAAGCTGGCTCCGTTGATATTGCTGTCGCTGGCGGCATGGAATCTATGTCTAACGCACCTTACATTCTAGGGAACGCACGCAATGGTTATCGCATGGGTCATGGCGATCAAGCTAAAGACCACATGTTCCTAGATGGCCTTGAAGATGCTGAAACCGGCAAGCTAATGGGAGCATTCGCTCAAGAAACTGCTGATAGTAAAGGCTACACGCGCGAGCAAATGGATGATTACGCTATCCGTTCACTAACCCGTGCTAAATCTGCAATCGAGGCTGGCTTGAACGCTGCTGAAATCGTTTCTGTAACGGTTACAACTCGTAAAGGTGAGACAGTCGTTAGTCAAGACGAGCAGCCGTTTAACGCGAACATCGAAAAAATTCCAAGCTTACGTCCTGCCTTCCGTAAAGACGGAACGATCACCGCAGCGAACGCTTCTTCCATTTCTGATGGCGCTTCTGCTCTATTATTGATGCGCGAATCGGTTGCCCAAGCAAAAGGGGTTAAGCCTATTGCTCGCATCGTGGCTCATGCCACTCAATCACAGCACCCATCGGAGTTCACGATCGCTCCTTGTGGCGCGATTGAAACGGTACTGGCTAAAGCTGGCTGGAATAGCCAAGAAGTTGACCTTTATGAAATCAACGAGGCATTTGCTATGGTTGCAATGATGCCGATTGATGCTTTGGGCCTAGATGCCGAAAAAGTGAACATCTACGGTGGTGCATGTGCTCAAGGCCATCCTGTTGGCTCAACCGGCTCACGCTTGATCGTGACGTTAATGAATGCATTGAAAAACACCGGTGGTACAAAAGGCGTAGCAGCTTTGTGTATCGGTGGCGGCGAAGCAACAGCGGTCGCGATTGAAATGCTATAAGGCATTAAAACAAGGTCGAACTTGGCCTTAATTTATGCATAAAAAAACCGGCAATTGCCGGTTTTTTTTATGCAAAATAAAATCTGATTAAAATACGATGGTTTTATTACCATGCAGTAAAACGCGATCTTCTAAGTGACTACGCACTCCGCGAGCCAATACAGATTTCTCTACGTCTTTACCCAAGCGCACCATATCTTCAACAGTATCGTTATGGCTAATACGAATAACGTCCTGATCAATAATAGGCCCAGCATCCAACTCTTGCGTCACGTAATGACACGTCGCACCGATTAATTTAACACCACGTTCTGCCGCTTGGTGGTATGGCTTAGCGCCAACAAACGACGGCAAAAAGCTGTGATGTATGTTAATCACCTGCCCAACATATTTTACGCACAACTCTGGGGGAATAATCTGCATGTAGCGCGCAAGTACAATGGTATCTGCTGCGTGCTCTTCAACAATGGCATTTACCCGACGAAAATGTTCCGCTTTATTGTCTTTATCTACGGGCACATGAAAGAAAGGAATTCCATGCCACTCAACTAAGGAACGTAAATCATCATGGTTAGATATTACGCACGGAATATCGCAATTGAGTTCTTTGCTATGCCAGCGGTGCAACAAATCAACTAAGCAATGACTCTGTTTGCTTGCCATGAGAATTACTTTCTTTGGCGCCCCCGAATCGCTGACCTGCCAGCTCATTCCAAACTCTTCAGCAATCGGCGCAAAGTTCTCTTTCAAAACATCAAGATCGAACGGCAGAGAATCCGCACGAATACAGTGCCGCATAAAGAACCGCCCCGTCACTGGATCTGAGTAATGGTTTGCTTCCACAATCCATCCACCATGCGCGGAGAAAAACTGACCGACTTTGGCCACTATGCCAATCCTGTCAGGACAGGATATTGTTAAACGGTAAACTCGTTCCATAACCACCCAAATACGTAATTAAGGCCTAGCTGGCCCTTGCAGTCTGAGACAGTTAATGGTGAACTCTTCTCAGACTTTTATAAATATTTCAAAAACAGAGATGGACCTATGTTACTCCTAAGATCCCTGCTCCTCACCTTGTTTGTTAGCCTACCAGCTTATGCCGACAATTCTGAGCTTGAGCGCAGTGTCTTTCAATTGTCAGTCGACGTCAAAATGCTATTGCTTAAGTATTACCATGTTCAAGCAGATGAGGGGAATACCCAACGCATTGCCGAACTTAGCCAACGCCGCAGTGAAGTAGAAGCACTTCATGAGCATATTAGTAAGCAATTGGATGGTTCCTATCTACCGTACAAACAAAACATCCAACAGCGGTGGATGACGTTTGACAGTTACTTAAAGCAAAATCTAAATGAAATCAAAGAAAGTAATTACCCTGAGTTGCAGGTTGTAACCCTTATGCGTGAAGCGCAGCGCGCCATGCTTGATGAACTAGAAAAACTTGGCGAAAACCTAAGACAAAATTCAGAAACAAAACCTTCAGAATACGAACAATGGAGCCGCAATCAAAAGAATCTTATGATCTCGGTCGTAGAACGCTACATAGAACGTGCCGCGTCTTCTATGGGTGCCCCACTGACCACAGATCAAATTGATATCGCAGCCCTGTGTAAACAATTCGATCGCGGTTTAGCCGATATGAAAAGCCAAGCCACATCAGACGAAGCTCAAGCTTTACTCTCGAAAATTCGTAGCCAATGGATATTTATTCAAACAGCGGCCACCAATACCGACGCTAAGCTAGTGCCCTTTTTAGTCATGCGCTACACAGATAATATTCTTGATCGGTTAACCTTACTCGATCAACACTCCTAATCGTTTTGCACCTATCGTCGGCAGCAATGTCGTATTCGGGAGCATGACACTTGACTGCCGCACTGCTATAGTCAAAGCAACTGCGGCGGAAAAGGATCGAACTAAACGTCTATGGGATTGTATGTTTTTGACATGGGTCGGCGCATTGAAACGCCTGTGTCAGCCCCTTCGTTGCAAATTAAAGCAACAGCAGCAACTCAAGCCGTTGCTAAGATACACTCGAACCTAAAATCCCCTTCGCAACACGCTCAGCAAGCTATTCACGACTATCAAGAACACACTGAACATGAACCTCAGCTTGTTAGTTATGCGACCGACATCATGGCGACTGAGCTTAAAACATTAAGCACAACAGCCACCGTCGGCGATGCTTGGCTAGCGATAAAAGAAAGCGGATATCGACATCTCCCCGTCATCGACGAACACCATGCGATCCATGCAATTGTTTTCGATCGTGACATTATGGCAACACTCATCGAAACCCCTAAAGCGATTGGCAATAATATTTTGCAGCATGCTATGCATCCGGTTTACTGCATCTTAGAAAACACCGATATACGACAAACAGCACAAATTTTATATCAACATGATCTTGGCGCTCTGCCAGTGATCAATCGTCAACATCAGTTGACTGGCATCATTACCCGCACCGATCTATTGCGGTTATTAAGCCATTACGGCCCCATGGAACTGTGGGCATAGGAGTACTATATATGGCAAGACACTACGAACTGATTCACCCTAAAACCCATCTACGTGTACTCTCACGCTACGAAATTCAGCAACTCAAAGACGTTAGTAGCCGCACTCATGAATTATTGCGACGCTGTTCTTATGCGGTATTGAGTGCGGGTAGCCAAAATGATGATTATTTAGAATTAGAAAAAGAATATAAAGACTTTAATATTGTCGTCGATCAAGAAGATCGTGGCATTATCTTACGACTCACTGGAGCACCGGCAAACGCCTTTGTTGATAACGAAATTATTCGCGGTGTGCGTGAACAATTATTTTCGGTATTACGCGATATTTTGTACGTCGATGAGTCTATTTTAAAAGCTCACCGTTTTAACCTTAATAACAGCGAAGACATCACTAATGCTGTTTTCCACATTTTAAGAAACGCCAATATTCTACAACCCGATATGCAGCCGAATTTAGTCGTCTGTTGGGGCGGTCATTCAATCGCACCGCATGAATACCAATACACTAAAGACGTCGGGTATCAGTTAGGTCTGCGCGGTATGGATATTGGTACTGGTTGCGGACCCGGCGCAATGAAAGGGCCGATGAAAGGTGCAACCATCGGCCATGCAAAACAACACATCCGCGACGGACGCTATATCGGTATTACTGAGCCGGGCATTATCGCGGCAGAAGCGCCCAACCCAATTGTTAATCAACTTGTTATTCTTCCAGATATCGAAAAGCGTTTAGAGGCTTTTATCCGTTTAGCTCATGGCATCGTTATTTTCCCTGGCGGCCCTGGCACAGCAGAGGAGCTCCTTTATTTACTCGGTGTATTGTCTCATCCGGATAACGCGAGAATACCTTTCCCACTGATTATCACTGGACCAAAAGAAGCAGAGGAGTATTTGTACGATATTGATCGCTTTATTGGTGAAACTCTTGGTAAAGATGCACAGCAACGTTATGAAATAATCATAGCTGATGAAGAAAAGGTCGCTCGTAGGATGAAAGCAGGGATTCACGAAGTCGAGACGTTCAGACGTGAACACAATGATGCTTTTTTCTATAATTGGGCACTGACCATTCAAGATGAATTTCAACATCCCTTTGATCCGACTCATGAAGCCATGCAGTCATTGGCGCTCACCCATACGTTACCGGGCCACGAACTTGCCGCGAATTTAAGACGTGCATTTTCTGGCATTGTAGCCGGCAATGTGAAAGCCGATGGCGTGAGTCGAGTACGTGAAAACGGGCCATATCAAATCACTGGTGATCGCGACATATTAGAAGGAATGGATCGACTACTCAGAGCCATGGTAGAGCATGGACGAATGAAGATAAAAGGTAATTACAAACCTTGTTACGAAATCGTCTCCAGCTAAAAAATCGCATCCAAATAAAAAGCCCTGCATTGCAGGGCTTTTTTATGCTCTATTTTAATATTATTTTTTAGGCAGCGTAGACGTCGCTTTTCCTGTTAAATTAGCGGCGTAATTCATAATATGAAAAATCACATTTTGCTCATGAACACCGCTCACTAAATGTGCGCCCGGACCAGTGGCAAAAATACCCACATCTTCGCCAGAGTGAGTTTCGGACTCCAAGGGAATTAAGGCTTCTTGGTGATATCCTGGTGTTTGAGTATTGATAGAATTTAAATCCTTACGGCCCTGATCAACCGGATGCTCATAAGCTAAATCACCATCTGTCTCATCACCTAAATCTTTAAAGCCACGTCCGTTAGCATACCCCAGCGTGGTATAAGGCATATCATCTAAAGCCAGTGCCTCTTGATCACTACCAACAGAAACAACTTTACCCAAAATTGGATTACCGCGCTTCGGATAGCCTGCCATGGTAAAGACATGGCTATGATCCGAGGTAACAATAATCAAGGTTTCATTCGGATTTGTAGATGCTTGAGCTTTAGCCACCGCTTGGCTAAGTTCAATGGATTCATGCAAAGCATTAAAGGCGTTGCCTGCATGATGGCCGTGATCAATACGACCCGCTTCAACCATTAAAAAATACCCTTTATCTTTATCCTTAGCCTCTAACAACTGAATCGCTTTGGCTGTCATCTCACTAAGCGATGGCTCCCCGGAGACATCATTTTTTCGATCCATTTCGTAGCGCATATGCGATTCATTGAACAAGCCTAGTACTGGTAATTGTGCAGCTGTAGTAAGCGCATCAAAACCAGTCTGATCCATAACGTATTGACCAGAGGGATATAGCTTTTTCCATTCAGCAATCAGATCGCGATTGTCAGTACGATCACCTTCAATAGCACTTACAGCATCAGGCGAATTAAATGCAGCATCTTTCGGCAGAAAGTGGCGTCGTCCACCACCCATGGCGACATCAATGCCATCAACACTGACGCCATACTCTTGTTGAATACGCTCTTTAAAGTGGACAAATTGATCGGCAATATCGACACACCCTTGGGCAATCGCCTCGGTAGGCATATCCGACACATCTTCCCAGTCGCGATCAGGGCTATGAGCATAGGTTGCGGCTGGAGTAGCATGCGTTAAACGTGCAGTCGTAACGATGCCCGTACCCATACCTGCGATTTCAGCCAGCTCAAGCGCAGAGATAACCTCAGTTCCCTTGCTACTAGCACAATCGCCCCGACTAACCTTTTCACTCAAGCCTATAATGCCAGCATCGGTTTTAACGCCAGACATCATTGCTGTCATAGTGCCAGCGGAGTCGGGAGTTTGAGCATCGACGTTGTAGGTTTTAGAAAATCCTGTAAAAGGAAATTTTTCAAAACTTAATTGATTCTCTTCGCCACTCTCACCTCGCAGCTGACCATCCAAAATACGCGCAGCGGTAATGGTCGCGATACTCATACCATCACCAACAAATAGAATAACGTTTTTTGCGCTACCAATTTGAGGCTGAATGGTTTGAAATTTAGTGAGGTCGCTCTGCAACGAATTCTCAGCAGATTGATACCAAGGATTGCTACTCATGCTAGCTTGCAGACTAGGCGCTAACGATTCATTTGCTACCGTGTTTTTCACCTGTTCTGGATTTGAAGTAACCTTGCTACAACCGCCAATAGCCAACACGATCACTAATGTGGCTATATTGGTTACAAACCTTTTCTTATTCACAATCACGCTATGCATGAACTACCCTACCTAGAAAGAAAACCTAATATAAATTTAAACCGGTGTTCAATAGTAACTCAAAATTTCTGTTATTCCGGTATCGCCTTCTAATTCTACTTCTTTCAAAACTTTGTCTCGTGCATTTAAAACAGGCTCGCGCCCTAGACGATAGCTTTGCTCATCAACAATCACCTTATAGGCTTTGTTAAGTGCTATTGCTCGCTCGGAGGTGGGCATCAACAGTACCGATATATCATTTTTCAACTGCTCAAACATCTCAGCTTTTGCCTGACCATCTTTAGTGAAAAACTTATTTAGTACTTCTTCATTATCGCGATATTCATTACCCGTAGGGTTATGCTGTAGGTAATACGCATACTCGCCATGACCATCTTCACGAATTGGATCGGCAATACCCTCTACGCCACGCTCACTCCAGTGATACCAACCCTCTTTATAAGATGTTTCTTTGAACTTGCGCGTAAAGGATATTGTTGTGTCGTTGCTAGCGCCGACATATCCGTGGCAGCCAAGACATGCGTATGTCTCTTCGTAAGTTTGTGGTCGTAAATCACCGACGGCATCTTCAATAAAGCCCTGATACGTCCAACCATGCGGAGTGTTCATACCATCTTCCATATTGCCAATCACGACCTTAGTGCGTTCCGGAAAGTCGTGACGTTCTTTCGTTTCTTTTGTCACTATGGTGCGTAGCTGATAGTAGTTTCTCCAACTATTTTTACGCGAATAACGCAACTCCTTCATTCGTGTTGCCATTTTGGTTTGATCGCCGTCAATATCGATATAACGAACACTGTGTAAAAACTCGGTGCCCTCTGGTAATAAACGGGCAGCAAGATGAATATCACCCTTCTCCAATAAAACGCGAGCCATACCGACATAGCTCATATTTTTACTACTCCTAGGGTCCCATTCATACTTAATATTGGTCGCAATTGCCAATTTTCCATCTTTATCGAGATCAACTTTTAAATAGGTTTCATCAACAGGCGGAATCGTCACATCTCGCTCATTCATCAAGGATTCTAAAATAGCGAAGTTAGTACGATAGATAGCCAGATCAAAATCGCCTGCTTCATTGTTACGAAATGCCTCAGGTAAGCGCATCATGACATCATCTGTTGCACCGTTCGTGGGTAAAAAGGCTCCCGGAAATGGGTAATAAGCATAAACACGCCAGCCGGTATAAGCACCTTTGGCGTCATGATCAAAACCGAGGTCATCGAAATTAAAATAGACGTCCGGAATAAAACCATCCCAACGACCATTCTTATTTCTATCCCAACTGTCAGGCACCGACTCTAAGCGTTTTTTTATGGCTATTTCACCGTCTTTATTAAAATAGTTGTCAGTACGCACGTAAGAAATAATCGACTCATCGGAAATCGCCTTAATCTCTTCACTGCGATCTTTAAATATATTGTCCCACTTATTCTTTAAGCCTGACTCAGGAAACACATAAGATAATTGGACATCAATATCATTAAGAAAATTAGGCTCTTTACTTGGAGTATGGCAAACATAACAAGGATTATGTTCAACACCATCGGCAACGGGATCGGTAAAACACTGAGGAGGAATATACGCCGTCGCATTAATCGAGACATCGGCTGTCAGTGTAGATTTAGACTGCTCAGACTTAACCGCTTGCGAATTTGATGAAGAGCTATCTTCACAACCCACCATGCAGACAACAAACAAACACAGGGCAAATTTTAAGTGGTGCATACTAACTTCCAAACAGAAAACAAAAAGGGCGACCTAAGTCGCCCTTAATGATATGGCAGATATATTACTGAACGTTTACAGCAGGGAATGGACCGATATAGCCCGTGTATGCGCGGGCTTCGCCTGCACCTGTATTTTTATCGCCATCAGACTCGCCATAAGGATGCTGAACAACCGACGTCAAATACGACCAGCCGTTGATATTCGGATACCAATAAGGAGAAGTAGTCTCAGCACCGTAAGGCGTTGTTTGAATACGAGTTAAGCCTTTCTCAGCAAAGTCGTAAGCCCAAATAACGTCATTCTGGTGACCAGAACCCGTATCTTCACCAACAATCAGAGCGTCGTAGCCAGACACATAAACGACGTTATCCGGATTAGCGATGCCGTCGATATGACATTTGTTGTTATCTTCAAAGCCGGCAACTTGCTCTTCACCTGGGTTTCCGTAACCTTTACCCGCAATTGGACGACCAAGGATCAAACCTTTCATATTGCGAGCTACGTAGTCAGATCCCATCTCTGAATTTGAGCGCAGTTCCATTTCATAAACCGCGCCACATTTATTCTGCTCATCTAGCTGAATATGATCTGGTCCACCAATATCTTTAGAGTTACCCGCTAGCATACCGTTAGAAATCTCTGACATACCGACATAGATTTTGTGACGCTTGCTATCGTAGGTAATACCTTCTTCCTTACGGAATTCAGTAGTAGCACCTTGGATAGCTGCAAATCGACGAGCTTCTAGACGAGATGCAACTTTCTCCATGCCTACCTTAACTTTTAAGCATTCTTGGCCTACACCATTTGCACTAATCGACGTAAAGCCTTCACTACATACTTCTGCAACAGGTGCTTCCGAATCAAAGATATCATTGAAAGTTACTTTGGTTTTGCCGTTAGTACCATGCACATAATCACTAATTTCTGCATCCGTTGCATGGCCTAATAAAACCCAAGTTAAATTCGCAGAGCCAGCACCCTCTGCACTAGTTTGATTCCACTTAGCAGCATAAGTAGTACCAGCACTTAAATCGCCAGCGGTATCTGCAATAAACATATATAGGCCAACGTTAGTACCATCGTCAGTCATATATACAGTTTTAGAATCAGGCATCACTTTCGATAGTTCAAATGCTAAACGACCCATCGCATAATGCTTAGTCACTTCTGTGGTTGCGTCTTCATTGACTTCGATCTCAATATTCCAACCGTAGAAGTAAGGGTTCCATTGAGTGTCATCAGTGTAATAATCAAGCATCGAATTACCCGCTGCTTCAGCACTGGTTGGATATGTCTTTGCATCTGGTTCGTATTCTTCTGACGCCAGATGAGTGGTCCAAGGCGTTACAGAACCCGCGCAATGAACCCAGCCGCCATCAATGCCAGACTGGTCAATTTGAGAAAGTGTTTTAACGGTTAAAGCACCGTTTTCTGCGTTTTGATCCAATTCCATCAGGAACATCGCACCTGGACGAGATTCAAACTGAGAAACTGAAAAAAGCTTATCGCCCACAGGCAATAATGAAGTGTATTCGTTCGAATCAGAGACGCGAATAGAACCATCTTCCTCGGTTAATACTGTACCAGTTTCATCCACTAGCTGGCCAAAAGTCACGCCAGTAATTTCAGTCCCAGAACGCGCAAGCGTGTGGTACTCGCCGCCGTAGAACTTACCATCAACCAATACTTGCGATACGAAAATCTCACGTTTATCGGCATCAGTTTGCGGTGCATCGACTCCAATAAATTTAGCAAATGGAACCTTTCCATCGGCACCGTTAGAACCATCCGCACCGTTAGCACCATCAGCGCCGTTAGCACCATCAGCGCCATCCGCACCAGGTGCTCCTGGAGCACCGTCTACAGTCGTAGTGGTCGTCACACCGTTAATACCGTCTTTGCCATCTTTACCGTCACTACCACCACACGCTACTAAACTAGCAGCGGATGCTAAAATGATCGCCTGCAGCAGGTGATTTTTTTGAAAAAAAGCCATCACTATCTCTCTCTAAGTTATTCGGTTAGGAACTATTCCGTGGCAGAATCCTAGAGAATAAAAATGACAATCAGCGTGCAATTAGATGACAAATTGAAAACAATCTAATGACAATGGATTAGATCGAATGAGAGAGAAAATTTTTAAAGCAAGGCGACCGGCTAATACCTGCGCACGGCAACCACAACCCGACGATTATCTTTGCGCTGCTGTTCTAGGCTTTCACCCTCCACAACGGGCTTAGGCCGGCTATCGGCAAAACCTGAGGCTTTTAAGCGCTCTTTGGCAATACCGGAGGCTAACAGATACTTAACCACATGGGTCGCTCTTGCAGAAGACAACTCCCAGTTCGATGGGAACTGTTCGGTTGTTATCGGTACGTCATCGGTATGTCCTTCGACCTCGACCATATGGCTATCACCACTGACATCACGGATAACTCGACTTAACTCTTGCAATAAAGGCAGGGCATTATCTTTTAAGTCTGCGGATCCAGAATCGTAGAGCGCCACATTGGCAAATTCAATTTGCACGCCACGTTGATCTAACGTAACACTGACCTGATCTTCGAGCCCATTCTCCTTCACAAAGTCGTCTAAACCGCGCTTGATATCAGTAAATGGAGTCGTTGGTTGTTGTGAGGCATTTACCTCAGCTAAGCCTTGCTGCAAAGCCTCAACCTTGCCTTGATTTAAATCGGATACCGATAAAATCATGACGAAAAATGCGAGTAATAACGTAATGGCATCCGAATAGGTAACCAGCCATGAACTCGACGAATCATCATAATTGGGACGACGACGACGCAGGCCACGCTGTTTCGCGGCGTGATTCATTCAAGCTCCTCAGTCAATGCTTTCATACGTGCATTCGGCTTTAAATAAGCATTTAACCGATCTTGAATGTAAAGGGCGTCGCGTTTCTCAGCCAATAGAACAAAGCCCTCCATGATCAATTGATGGCGAAAGTACATGGTCTCTTGCTTTTCGGTTACCTGATTCGCTGCAGGTTTAAAAAATAGGTTAGCTAAAACCACACCATACAAGGTGGTAATTAATGCAAGTGCCAAGCCCTTACCTAATCCCGCCATATCACCGTTAAGATTGTCCAGCATAATGATCAAACCAACAATGGTGCCCACCATGCCGAACCCCGGAGAATACACGGCCATAGTATTCAATACCTTAGATTCCAAGGTATGACGCTGCCAAGTAGCATCCATCTGATCGGTCAATAAAATACGGATATCATGATTTTTATAGCCAGCACCGATCATTTCTATGCCGTCGCGAACATATTCATCTTTTAAATCTGCAGGGGTTAACGACGACTCCAAAGCGGCAACGCCTCCTTGCCGATAAATCGTACTCCAATCGACAAAGCGCTGGGCGATCTCACGTAAATGCCGTTGTGAAGTGGGCGAATGCAAGAAGGTTTGCATCATACTTTTTACTGCGCAGAGCACATCCATCGTCGAATAACTAATTAATGACGCGGCTAACGTACTACCCAAAACCAACGCCAAACTCGAAATACTGACGAATATTTGATAGTTACTGGTCGAGCTCATTACCGCGAAGATAAATAAACCAATACCAGCACAAAACCCAATTAAGGTACTAAAGGAAAAACGGAACACGATAGCTTACCCCTGTGAGATCTGAACCAGTTCATCCATTGAGAAACGACCAGCCCGAATAACGGCGCGCATCGCCTGTACAATATTTAAACGTGCTTGCTCTATAACTTCGGTACTATTTTCGCTTTCTGCAACTTTCAATTCTGCGATCACGCCTGCACGTAATTTTTGTGGTAAGGCGGCAAGAACATGTCGTTTAAACTCAATAGAGCTATGACATAGCGCACTCGCCAATACGCCTCGATCCAACTCGCGCAATTCGTTGGATATCACACGATCTGGAGTCCGCGCTAAATCCGCAAAGGTAAAATAGACCTGTCTCAGGCGGTAGTAGGTTTCTGGTTTTTCAGATTTCAGTGTTTTAAGCAATCGCGTTTCTTCGGTCATTGTCATGCTATCCAACATGCGAATAAGCACTGATAAGCCGTCCGCGGATATATTCTCAAAAGAAGGGACGGTCAATGAAGCACGCGCCAAGCGATCAGCCACATCTTTAAATGCTGATACAGGTAAACTTTCAAACTGACCTAATTCAAAAGCAACATTGGCCAACTCTTTTTCACTAAGACGTAAAAACATGTCGGCTGCTCGTTGCGCCGGCAACTGCGACATCACGAGCGCTTTAATGCGAGTATCTTCGTCTTTAATTAAATATAAGACCTGAGAATCATTTAACTTACTTAAAAAAGAGAATGGTGCATTATCATTGTGCTCATCCGTTTGTTTGGTCAAGCGCTCGGTAAATTGCTCCATACCTTCCAGCAATTGTGACTCACTCCAATTGCCTTCTTTCAGCATGTCATCAATTTGTTGCCATTGAGTGGGCGTCACTTGCGGTGCCAAGCTAGCAAACAAGCCCTTTCCCATGGTCATTGATAAGGCGGCAACCTCAAATGCTTGTGCACTCTGCAATGCTTGCGCGACGCCCTGTTGAAAACGATGCGGCTGCGATAAGCCTTGGCTAACAAGCTTCTGTCGAGCCTCGTTAATACGATATTTAAGCTGGGCCTTTTCGTCTTCGGCATGGCTGTTCGTTGCATTATTTGTGCTATTAGCAGCGGCATTTGCATCTGTGATCAATTCGGCAGCATGCGCTAATGGACGATTATTGGCCGTTTCGCCAACGCGTAGAATACGACGCCAAAGAGCGAAGAACAGAGCAACGGTCAGTAGTGCCACGAGAAGCATGGAAGCGAGCCAAATCCATGGACCATATTGCTCCCAAAAGCTCTGCACACTGGGTTTTGGTTCTATGCGATTAAATTCTGTGCGCACAACATTTAAGGTGTCGCCACGCAATTCATTAAGTTGAGATTTTCGCGTAATTAAATTTTTGAGAAATTCCACCTGTTCATCTTTCAAGGTGTTATCAACCACTAAGGTAATCGTTAACTTCTTAATAACATTGCGATAACCAATCGTTTTTTCTGTTGCTTTGGTCGCGGGCGAGCTCTGATTTGCCGCCTCTTTTAATTGGTCTGCATACTCACTGACAGCATCGCGCTCTTGTTGTAATTTGCGCACTTGCTGCTGCAAGGTTTGCATCTGCTGTTGATTTTCCATTAACAGCGGCAGTTCGTTGACGGGCAAACCTGGTAGCTCTTCATAATCGGCGGGATTAATAGTTTCTACCGGTTGCAGTGAAATACGAGAGCCGACTTGCGGCTTACTTGGTAAATCAGGCGCTGCTTTTGCTGGAGTCCCCTCCTGCTTAACAACCGAACGTGTGCGCTCTAAAATGGCATCCACCTGAATAATAAATCGATCTTCGCCAAGATAGGCTTGGATATCGCGCCCCAAACGCGCTTCCATTTCATTTTTAAAGCGCGCTTCCTCAACTTCGTCTTTTTTAACCGGTACTTCATAGGCTTCTTCTGCCTGAAGTAAGCTGCTAATAAACAGTAGTGGCAATACTAAGAGGGATTTCGATAATACTTTCATCACCATCTCCTCAGCGTAATCGCGCTAAACTGGCTTTAACTTGATCCAACTCTGGATCTAGACGTAAAGCCTCTTCCCAGCTGGTACGTGCTTCGGCAACCAAGCCCATTTTATAGTAGATACTGCCTTTTAATGCGTGGGCTTGAGCTGAATCAGGAACTTTATCCAACGCTGCATTGGTTTCATCTAAGGCATCCCAATACTGCTTTTTATAAAATAGACTTTGAGCATTGAGAATGTGCTTAGTCATTCCTTCAATACTGGCGATTTTACGCGCTTGCGCATCTTCAATTTCATTGGCTGCCGCGCCTTGTTCTGCCAGCGCTTTGTCCTCAGCACTCTGTTCAGCATCATCGCTTATAAGAGGATCACCCGAGGCTTTTTCTTCATTACTGGATGGTAAATCCATAACAAACTTCACATCGCTATCGCCGGCATCCAAGGTCAGTAGGATATCGTAGCCTTCGCCATAGCGATGAATATGCATCAGTCCATGTTGTTTTTTTGCCTGTTCGGCTACTTTTTGCAAGGTAATTTCTTCTGATTCAGGAGCGGCTTTCGTTTCTTCCGTCCATTCAGAATTGCCATAGCCTTTGAGCATGCGATTTGATCGTTCGTAACTGCAACCTGATAAACAACTAACCAGTGCGATCGCAGAAATGAGTAGCGTTAAATTCTTCATAGTCATTCCTAAAACCGTAAACCAAGGGTTAAATCGTAGCTGGCACCACCAAATTTACCGGTACGTTCATAGTCAGCAACATCCAACCAACGTGCATCACCTTCAGGCATGTAAACCACGCCATAATCAACAAAGCCGTCTTTAAAGAAAGGAAATTCAAAACCAAAACGGAACACCAAGGAGTTAGTATCGTTATAAAATGATTGGCCTATTCCCATGTAAACTTTGGTATCGAGTAGCGAATCCATTGCAGGAATATCAGCAATAATCCGCCCCTCTAAGTTGATACCTGACACGTCGAAATAGTCGGTATTAGAGAAGTTTTTGAAGTACTCAAGTGCTAGCGTGTACTCAATGCTGTCGTCTAAACTCGTGGTCTCGCGTCGACGAATACCAAATACTGTCATGCCTTTTACATCTTCGGTCGCGTTAGTAACCGAATTATCGCGCTCTGCACTGATACCCCAGGCACCTACAGTAAATTCATAAGTAACACTGTCAAAACCTTCGGTTTCTTGCTCTAGCGTCGTCTTCTTGGAATATTCTTTTATCCACAATAATTTATTATCGCGTGCATCTACCATGCGTAAATTAATGGTGAATTTATTTTCATGCACAGAGGCATTCCAAAACATAAATGCGTCTGCACGTACTTGTTTGCCTAACTTACGTAGCGATTGGTTGTCTTCCGCAGGATGAGATATCTCTAACTTATCGGCTTTCATCGCCACTTGAGTAGTTCGGCATTCTAAACACTGAATAACTTCAAAACGTTCACTATCCATCATGCGATGCATCAGTTTATTTTCGATCATCAAATGCACTTGCTTCGGAATTTGACGATGTAAGCGATCACCATTGTGATACAAAGCAACGCGACGAATATTTGGATCTAGATCAATTAAATCCTCTAAAACAAGCGTTTGATCATCGTCCAACAACTGCTCAAAGCCGGTATACAAGCTGGAGGGAGCTACTTCGGCATCTAGTGCTGGAACATTATCTTGGGCATTTGCCGCAGCTATAAAAGTTGCGAATAACGCCGTTAGAAATAGTCGAAAGTTCATGCAATTTCCTTTCTTCAGGAATCCACGGGGGCTTTGCAGAGCATAGTTGATATTTCAAAGCTGACGGTTCCGAGGGTCAGTTATAACCTTTTATTAAACAACCGTTTCTCAATTAAAAGAGAAATCTCATAATGCAACGTCAAAAAGTGATCGGTATTAACCCGAGGTGGGAAGAGTTTTGATTAAAATGCAGACAAAAATTCGCCGTTTTTCTGACGAGAGCGGAGGGGCGTCAGCTAGAAGTCGTTACTAAGAATGAACAGCGCCAGAGAAATAATTATTTGTTTCGGATAGTAACAATGACGAAATTCCTGATATCAAATTCGAATAAGCCATTGTATTGGATGAGCCTATCTTACAGGTGGCTCATAAAGTGTTAAATAATGCGTCGCTGGCACGAGCTAGATCGACATCGGAAGTGCTAATACCTTCAACATCGTGCGACCACCAGAAAATATCTAAACGACCCCACTGTACGTTGAGCTGCGGATGATGATTGGCGGATTCAGCCAGCTCGCCAATGCGATTAGCAAACGTCAGAGCCGCCATAAAGTTTTTAAACGGATAAGAACGAGTAAGGCTTTGTGCCTCGTCTATCAACTGAGTATGCCATTGCGACAGTTCACTCAGCGCTTGCCGTAGTTCTTGATCTGATAACTTTCTACGCATCTCAAATTCCTTCTGACGCTAAGCCTAGATATTTTCAGTGAGCCATTAATAAAGCATAAAAAAGGAGCCGAAGCTCCTTTCTTGTCGTTACTGATTCAACCTAGTGCTGAATTAGTTAACTTCCGTTGCATTGATACGAGCAAACCACTCTTGTGGACCCGTCTTATGCACAGACTCACCTTTAGTATCAACAGCTACGGTTACTGGCATGTCTTCTACATCAAATTCGTAGATAGCCTCCATTCCCAGATCCGCAAAACCAACAACTTCTGCGCCTTTAATCGCTTGGGATACTAAATATGCAGCACCACCAACAGCCATCAAATAAACCGCTTCGTTATCTTTAATCGCTTCGATAGCAATGTCACCGCGTTCCGATTTACCAATCATGCCCAGCAAGCCAGTTTTCTCAAGAACGGTGCGGGTGAACTTATCCATACGTGTTGCCGTCGTTGGACCTGCAGGACCAACGACTTCTTCGCGCACAGGATCAACGGGGCCGACGTAGTATATAAAGCGCCCTTTCAGATCAACCGGCAACTCTTCACCACGAGCAATCATCTCAACCATGCGCTTGTGTGCCGCATCACGGCCAGTCAGCATCTTGCCTGATAGCAAAATAGTTTCGCCTGTTTTCCAATCTTTAACGTCTTCCGGCGTCACTGTATTCAAGTTAACACGACGAACGCTATCACCGACTTCCCAGCTAATTTCTGGCCAGTCTTCTAGCTTTGGTGCTTTCAACTGCGCAGGGCCGGATCCATCCAATACGAAATGCGTATGGCGAGTCGCAGCACAGTTAGGAATAATCGCCACAGGCTTGTTCGCAGCGTGTGTTGGGAAGTCAGCCACCTTGATATCGAGAACTGTAGTTAAACCGCCCAAACCTTGAGCACCGATACCTAGCTTGTTTACTTTTTCGTATAGCTCTAAACGCAATTCTTCAGCGCGATTCTGCGCGCCGCGCGCTTGCAACTCTTGAATATTCACAGGCTCAAGCAACGCTTCTTTCGCCAACATCATGGCTTTCTCAGCAGTACCACCGATGCCTATGCCTAGCATACCCGGAGGACACCAGCCCGCACCCATTTTGGGCACTTGCTCTAATACCCAATCAACAATGGAATCCGATGGATTCAACATCGCAAACTTCGATTTAGCTTCAGAACCACCGCCTTTTGCCGCAACATGCACATCCACTGTATTACCCGGAACCAGTTTCATGTGAATAATCGCAGGCGTGTTGTCCTTAGTGTTGGCCCGCTTACCATCGGGATCGGCCAATACAGAGGCGCGAAGCACGTTGTCTGGATGTGTGTAAGCGCGACGAACGCCTTCATTACACATATCTTCGACACTCATGTCGCCTTCAAATTTAACGTCCATACCAATCGTTAAAAACACAGTAACAATACCGGTATCCTGACAAATAGGACGCTTACCCATCGCACACATGCGCGAGTTGATCAGAATTTGAGCCATCGCATCTTTCGCGGCTTTCGATTCTTCACGCTCGTATGCAGCATGAACTGCATCAATAAAATCTTTTGGATGGTAGTACGAAATGTACTGCAGCGCGTCTGCAACGCTCTGGATCAGGTCTTCTTGCTTGATCACAGTCATGATGGGCTCTCTCTCAAAGGCTTATGGGCGTAGTAGTGAATATATAAAAAAGCGCTTCACGTTAGCCAATGGCAATGGATGGGCGTAAAAACGCCCACATCAGTGGGCGTCAGTCTGGTCTGTATTGTAGCGCAAGCGGTGACAGTCTAAAACGTCCACATGCATTGTTCGCAAATTAGAATGGCCACCATTCTTCTTGCTCTGAACGAGGCTTGGCTTTCAAACCTTCCGGCGCATCAATGCCACCTTTCGCTGGAGTTGGAGCATTTGAGCTCGATTCACGCTTAGAGCTATTAGTACTGGCATCAGCCATATCACTCAGATCTCGTTCTTTACGACCGTTTTGCGTAATTAAATCACGACCATGATGAATCATTTTAGTGTCTTCCATTTCCTTCATTGCTAAGGAATGGGGAACTAGCTGTAGTGGTCCATCTCCAGTCGTCAGGCCGTTATCGCCGACAATCACGTTCACTGGATCTATTTCGGAGTAACGTAGGTAATACACCTTGCCAGCTTCCACTTGAAAATCGAAATCTGAATACTTAGCGAAAACAAAATCACCTATACCTTCTAAGCCGAATATTCCGCGCCGTACGACGATGTCGTAGGTGCCAGGCTCCATTTCGTACCAAGTGTAACCGCCGCCCTTGAAGTTAAATAAACGCTCGTTGTTGACGTTAAAACTAGGGGCTTCAACTTCATCCATAGCCCAGACACTAATAGGACGATAGATATATACCAATGCGGTATTTTCATAATCCCAACGGTAACCCACAGATTTATAGTAATGACCCTTAGGGCCAAACAGCCATTTAGGGTACGACCCAAAATTATCACCAATTGATTGATGAAAATTAGTGCAACCTGTCATCGCCACTACGCTGGCAAAGATGGTTACAGGGATCAAGAAACTACGAGACAGTGTTTTTATCATTATTATCTTCCGCCTATTTGGCATTCGGTCTTTATACTGTTTAAGAATAACCGAGTTTTGTTCTTACTCACATGAATGTATCAGACCTGTGAAGCAGTGCTCTATTGTTACCGTTGAACGACTTCGATGCAATCGGTAAAGTAGGACATAAAGTGTACACAAAGTGATCTTTGATCTATAATGACACACTTGTAAAAAATAACAAAAACAAACAAAAAAGGGGTTGTTGTAATGATGCGCTGTCTATCCCGCGTTACCTTGCTGACCACTGGTCTGCTGTTATCTGTATCGGCATTGTCATACGACGATGCTGCCAAGGCTTACTACTCCCCGCAATTGGACGAGGCAGTTGATGCCGCCAAACACTCTCCTAGTCAGACTGAGTATGTCGGACATGCTTGGTATAATCGTACTACATCGAAAAGTTTTCCATTACCAAAGCTACTCAATACTGAAATGGAAGAGTTAGTAATCGAAGGTGCCATGGGACCAACGGCTGCCGGTGAAGCAGCTGCAATAGAGGCTCAAAAGCCTGTAAGAGACACTGCTCTTGGTCGCAACATTACTGAAGATGATGTCGCTGATGCCGAGCAAGGCACCAGCCCAAAAGAAGACGAAGAAGTAACAAAGAAAAAAGAAACGTTATTACGAAACGTGACTTATAAAGGTCAAAATTATGAGTTGCGCGTGAGGGATGCCCGTTCAAGTGCAACGATAACAACGCAAGTTCGCCGCTAACAGGGCCGTAACATGTATAGAAAAATCGCGTCCTCTATACTGTTTTGTGGATTAACTGCTGTAGCCGTAGCTGATACATACTATCCCGGCGACAAGGATGACTATTACTCAGACGATCTTGAAGCAGCGGTCACTGAAGCGAAGCAACGTACCCATCATTACGATTACAGTAATACTTTGCGCTATAACCGCACGACTTCGCAAAGCATCGAGATACCTAGATTGCAAAATCAGGACCTCGCTTATACCGCAATTGAAACACCAGCACTCGCACCAACGGCTGCATCAGCAGAATCATTAAATGTCGAGCAAACCGTCGATCCATTATTAAGTAATAAAGAGACACGCGTGCTAACGACAGTGCAGGAACCTAAGGTAGCACTACCGAATATTGGAAATGCCCCCGTTCTTGCACCTCCGGTTACCGTGACGGTGCGATAAAAACTTTTCATATCTCAAAAAAATGGCCGACTAGTCGGCCATTTTTTCGCGTAACATTTGCCGAGCTTTCTCACCTAACGCCAGTAATAGACGGTCTCTTTTCCAAGATACAGCAGAATCGCCAACGATCTGATCTCCAGCAATCATCATTTCTCGATACAAATCATCGACGAGCTGTAGAGTGTCTATGCTGTATCCTTGAGTATTATTTGAAAATTCAGATTGAATCTTTTGAATAGCGTCACTGAAATCGAGTGATACGTCGCTCTCTTGCATAATTAGCTGGCGCACTATCCAACCCGCAAAAGCCAATCCAACACACACATCCTCCCAATAGCGAAATGGACGATTAATATTAGCGTGTGCATCGGTAAATATGACTGCCGCCTTGACGTCAACAGCCTCTAACGCAATAGCTGAATGCTGAGCGTCTGGAACAAATGGCTGTGGTTTTTGATTGGGGATAATTCGTATGCCGTCACTGTTTGCAGCGACCTTAAGAGCAACAATATCATCGTCACGCTTAGCTAATATATATAGCCAGTCCATGCCTTGGCCCATCATCAGCGCATGTGACTTAACACCTGATAGCCAACCTCGCTCATGATCCAAACGAGTTGTCATCGACGACAATGATTTCAATCCTTTCTCGGAAACGCAAAGCGCGCCCCACTGTTCGGCCTCTAACAAAGGATCTACAAAACGTATTGCAGCTTGATAACCACAAAAGAAGGCTGTCGATGGCGTATCGCTACGCAAACCTGAAGAAAACGCAGCGCTCGCTGGGCCAACACTGCGTAGTAATCGTCCATAAGTTAGTCTGAGGGTAAAGGGTGATTTCTGTAGCGACAATTCCGGTTGCTTAAGAGTGATCATCCATCCCTCAGGCCACATCATGGGGCAGTACCACCAAGAGCGTTTTGAATACGATCAAGACGAATTTGAATATCTTCTATTTCAAGCTTCATCCCACCGATATCACCCGACGTTCCCGCCTTGCGCATTTTTTCGACCGTTGCGTTCAAGCCAGCTAATGTTGTTTCAACCGTTTGCACAGCTTCTTTATTTTGCGCGATGGCTAATTCAGCTTCAGCAGGTAATGAACTAGCCGCAATCTCAACGCGATCAAGACGTTGACGAACGGCAGCGATTGCGACGTTAGCATCTGAAATTGATTTCGCAGCAGCATCAACAGTTGTCTGCATTTGCGCCTGCGATTTCTTCAAGCTATCAACACCTGAGCGCGCGATGGATACACTCTTAGTGTTATCTTCAATCGCAGACTTATTACGCTTATTAGCGACATCCCACAGTTTACGAATTTCTTGGTCGTGCTCACGTAACAAAGACTTTAAAGCGTCTACGGATAAATCTGCATTTTCGCCGGTTACTGACAGCTTCTCATTCAATGAGTCAATATTTACTGCCTGATCACGAATAACAGCCTGCGCATCACTTAATGCCGCTTGAGTTTCCTGCAATTGAGTAAATAAGAAACCAGCTCCCCCCACTGCGACTAAACCAATAACCAAAGCAGCAATAGCCAAAGTTTGATTCGCCTTCGGCGCTGGAGCAACCACCGCTCGTTGCGGGTTGGTTGTTCGTGCAGCACGCTGTGCAGCCTGACGACGGGCCTGTTGTTGACGCAATGCACTATCATCAGCGGATGCCGTCATTTTAGGCACCACTGGTGGTTGCTCTTTATCCATGATAATTCCTCTAATTTGCAGCTCGTGCGAACGACTGAATCTAATCGCATCAGTATAACAATATTATGATTAAGTACTGCTTTTGTTTATTTTTCAACCATATAGCTAATAAAGCTTAAGCAAGTTATACCTGCATTGACGCCATTGTTCAGCTCTTTTTCAGATGAACGGTGTCAGATTTATGTTCATATGCATTAATCACGGTAATCAACCGCGTCGATAGCCGCCCTAGTAGCGAAAACACTAGGAATAACCCTATGTTTTACGTGAATAGCACGCTGTAGCAACTGAGTGCTATTATTCACAATCCGTTTTATGGATGTGGCATTTGTACTTTCAATTGCAATTCTGCCCTTGAAATCCGCTACTTTGCCCCCATTTCGGAAGGATATGCACCCCAGAGTGCGACCAAGCAACCTGACTCAGCACTAGAATGGAGACACACCATGGCGTTTGAACTTCCTGCTCTACCGTACGAAAAAACTGCTCTAGAACCTCATATTTCTGCAGAAACATTAGATTTTCACCACGGTAAGCATCACAACACTTACGTTCAAAAGTTGAACGGCTTAATCGGTGGTACTGAATTCGAAGGTAAAACCCTAGAAGAAATCATCAAGACTTCATCTGGTGGTGTTTTCAATAACGCTGCTCAGATCTGGAACCACACTTTCTACTGGAATAGCCTAAGCCCTAACGGTGGTGGCGAGCCTACTGGCGCAATTGCCGACGCAATTACCGCTGCGTTCGGATCTTTTGCTGATTTCCAAGCTAAATTCAACGACAGCGCAGTGAACAACTTTGGTTCAAGCTGGACTTGGTTAGTTAAGAAAGCAGATGGTTCTTTAGACATCGTAAACACGTCAAACGCTGCAACCCCTATCACCGAAGAAGGTGTTACACCGTTGTTGACTGTTGATTTGTGGGAACACGCTTACTACATCGATTACCGCAACGTGCGTCCTGATTACCTGAAAGGTTTCTGGGCACTGGTTAACTGGGACTTCGCGAACGCTAACTTCGCTTAATAATTCCAGTTTGATAAAGAAGGGAAGCTCAGCTTCCCTTTTTTACATCCACATAAAAGACCCTCAAATATGAGCACCCAGCCTTTTAAATTACTACTTGCCTCAAGCTCACCTTATCGCCGAGAACTCTTAAGCCGATTACGCATTCCCTTTGAATGCGCCTCACCAGATATTGACGAATCGCAGCAAGCAGACGAGACACCTGAGCAATACGTCGATCGCTTAGCCTTAGAAAAAGCCCAAGCATTACGCCAACAATATCCTCATCATTGGATTATTGGCAGCGATCAGGCCTGCGTGCTAAATGGTGTAGCAGTCAGTAAACCGGGCAACCGAGAAACAGCGATCAGGCAGTTAAAACAAGCTTCAGGAAACAAAATTCGTTTTCATACAGGGTTAGCTCTATTCAACGCCAACACCGGAGAATCATGGAGTTTAGTCGAGCCCTTTGATGTCTGTTTTCGCCAGCTGAGTAGCGACGAAATTGAGCATTATGTAGATATAGAAAAGCCGTATGACTGTGCTGGTAGTTTTAAAGCAGAAGGGTTAGGAATTGCGCTGTTTACTGCACTAGAAGGTCGCGATAGCAATGCCTTGATAGGGCTACCACTGATTGGTTTAGTCGATTTATTTAAACAAGCAGGAATAGATGTCCTGCAATTAGCGGCGGCTCAATAGCCTATTGAGCCACCGCAACAGCATTCTTCGATTCGCTTACTTCTCGCGAATTGGCAATCCTTTAAATAGATTGTTAATTTCAGCATCGATACTATCAACGCCTAATTTTTCAGACACCGTAAACTCCCAAATACCGTTGAATTTATCTTGAGTTAATTCACGGGCACCTGTAGAGCTACTAACGATCGTTGGACGCAAGAACACCATTAAATTGCTTTTAACTGTGCTGGTCGATTTAGAGCGGAACAACCAGCCAATTAATGGAATATCGCCCAATAACGGCACCTTGCTCACCACTTCTCTAACATCATCGCGAATTAAACCACCTAGCACTATGGTTTCTTTATCCGCCGATAAAATCATTGTTTTAATCGAACGCTTGTTAGTGATCAAGTCGGCGCTACCATCAACACTGGTCTGGGCGACAGATTCTGCAGTAGCCTCTACTTCGAGACGAATCGCTTCACCATCATGAATATGTGGTTTCACTTTCAGCGTAATACCAACATCTTCACGAGTAATCGTAGTAAACGGATTGGCGTTACTACTTGATGCTGTTGAACCGGTACGGAAAGGAACGTTTTGACCAACAATGATTTCCGCTTCTTGGTTGTCCAACGTCATGATACTTGGTGTCGATAAAAGATTAGTCGCGGTATTGCTTTGCAATGCCTGAATCACCACTCCAAAATCAACTTCGCCGTTAATTTCACTATAACCGCCTAAAGTTAAACCGCTACCGACGGCAGAACCGACATCGCCGGTCGCAACACTTGTGGCAATAGACGATAACGATGGGCCAGCATTACTGAAGTTAGTACCGCCAACAGGCGCATCTAGATTGCCCGTAGCCCATTGCACACCTAACGCAGCACTGTTATCACCAGTCACTTCAACAATCGCAGACTCAATGAGTACTTGAGCACGACGCACATCTAACGATGCCACCAGTTCTTGCACTTCCTTCATCAAGGATGGTTCAGCTCGAACAACCAGCGCATTCAAGTCTTCATCAGCATAAATAGCGGCTTGGCCTTTCGCTTGATTTTCATCTTTGCCAGTCGATGTATCGGCCATTAAGGCTTTCAACATTTCCGCCAGCTTAGTAGCGTCGGCGTAATGCAAACGAATAACTTGAGCACTACCACTAAAATACGAAGGCTGATCAAGCTGCTCAATTAGCTGACGAATACGTTCACGCGCAGTTTTCTCGCCTTTAATAATTAAACGATTACTACGCTCGTCAGCTACAACACGAATACTGCCAGAGGTATTGTCGGTATTATTGGCATTGCCTTGGGAGACTTTAGCTGGATCTAAGCTCTGTAGCATGGTCACTACGTTGCCAACCCATGCTTCCTTAAGCTGAATAACTTCAAGCTCTTCACTACCGGATTTATCCAGACGGTCAATAATTTGTTCAATACGACGAATATTGACGGCGTGATCAGAGATAATTAGCGCATTCGACGATTTCACCCCAGCCAAATGCCCATACTTGGCTACTAACGGGCGTAAGATTGGCACAAGATCAAGCGCTGGCGTGTTCTTAATCATAATGACTTTGGTCAACAGCTCTTGGCTTCCAATACCGGCTTTTTCGTCCAAATCGCGACCATTTTGCTTCACATCATTTTGCTGCACGATAAGAATCACATCACCAGCAGGTACTGCAGCAAAGCCATGCAGTTGTAGTACTGACAAAAACAACTCATATACACCGTGACTGTTCATAGCTTCACTGGTGATAACGTTAACCTTACCTTTTACCCGCGGATCAACCACAAAGCTTTTGCCCGTAATATCGGCAACTTGACTAATAAATGCGCCGATATCTGCATCCTTCAGATTGATCTGCCAGCTTTCCTGCGCCTGAATCGGGCTTACTACACTAATCAGTAGCAATACCGCCAAAACCCATTGTTTCAACACACTTAATTCCTTAATCCAAAACTCTGATTGACCATAAAGCGACTATTTCCGCGCTGTACTTCTATTTGAGCCGAACCTTCACTCATCACTTGCTCTAATAAGCTTGAGTCACTTGAAGCATCGCCCAATGGCTGTCCATTAACAGACAACACTATATCCCCAGGCTTTAGATCAACCTGCGTCAGTATTGACCCGGCCGTTACCTTATAACCACTACCCGATCCCTGAGACTCTAACCCTAAACCGCTCAACATCTCTTCAGGATCTTGCTGTGCGGCTTCACTAGCGACCATCATAAAATCTTGTGTACTGCGTACTCGACTAAAACGTTCGCGCAAGGATTTAGCCCGATCGTCGGTATCTGGCCGTTCATTGCGCTCTGGCGTCTGACTAGCAACACCAATACCGGCACTGGATACCTCATCGAACTTCAATGTTTCGAGCTTTCCTGCCGTGTCTAAGATCACTTTATCTTTATACACTGCGGCTAAGCGCGTACGACCTTCAACCACATCACCAATACGATAAAAATCCCCACCACTGCCTTTACGCGCAATGATGGCACTCGATTCCTCTTCTACCGAGGATTGAGTCGCGCCCAATAAGGACAGGCGCAAGCGAGTATCAGGGGCATCGACAGCTTTAACTTCAACGACTTCAGCAACGCCGACTTCACCAAATACATGATACGAGCCGGCGCCCGCACTTTCGAAACTTGTACGATTCGATCCACCTTTCGTTGGTGCCTTGAGGTATAGCGGCTCAGGGGCAATAATCAGCCACACCAAAAGCGCCATCAACCAGGCCAACAGAAGCGTTAATACGATCTTACCAAAGCGCACCGTTAAGCGCTGCCAAGGTTTTATATCTGCTGCTTGTTCCATCAAAGGAAACTACCCCAAAAACAAAGGACTCAGGTTATAGAATCTTATGGGACACTTCAAAAATAACCGTGTCCTCCGTCGCCTGTTTATCCGGCCATTGCTGACCAACCAAATCCACGGCGCGTTTACGCATTGATGCACCACCCCAGCCATCTGCCTGTAAAAATACGCGAGCAATATCTTTACCTTCAGGTGTTTTAACATTCATAACAGCGGTATCGTCTTCCATACCCATCTCACCAATGAGCATTGGCAAAAGCGCATCGACCTGATTGCGCTGTACGGGAAATTGCACGTTGCCACCGCTGTATATAAGACGCCCAGCCAAGCTCAGAACTTGTTTGCTGACTAAATCAAACTCACCATTCAACTGTGACAACTCGGCGTCACCCTTTACAGACACTCGCATACTTTTCAGTGCCTTAGCCGCAACTTGGCTATCTAGGTAACCCGACACGTCGGTCAATATGATAGAAGAAGGTGTCATCGTCGCCAGATCTATAGTCACAGCGGCATCACCATGCAAGCGTACGCGTTCGTTATCGACACTTAAGTTCAGTTCAGGCTGAGCACTTAACAACGACAATGGGCTTAAGCGCCAAGTGACTTGCACAGGACCAACCTCTGGAGCGTCCGCGACCAAACGTCCGTGCCAAAGTGTGCCTGTAGGATTCTGAATACGGATAGGCATGCGGCCCAATGCCGGTTCAGCATACTGCCAAATAAAATGGAGCGGTGTATTCACCACTAGAACAATAAGAAAGGTCAGGATGCCCAGCAACAAGTACCAGCGAGCAGCCCAGATGGATTGCAACATGTTTAATTAATGATTCCGTGTCGAAGACTGCGGCCCATTCTACGCATAAGGGCGGCAAAGTTTAATGGGTGATTGTGACAGTCATGTAAAATGACGTCATCCTGCTGATCGCGCCATTGCGTCAATAAAAGCACAACTATTGTTCCTCAAGATGGATTTAGCAGCTCAGACCTCACTCGCGTTAATCATATTGGGCAAATCTCTTAAGCCAGAAATCAACTTTTCTTTTTCAGTTCGCGATAAACGTTTCACCGCAAATTCACACTTCAAAGCCGCACTTCGACTACCAATATAGCGCTGAAACTCTAGGACCAAAGGGCCGCGTCCACGCAGTGATTTAGCGGCTTTCACCCCACTACCAGAATGTTCACGAAAACGCCGCTCGACATCCGTCGTGACACCACAGTATAAGCTACCAGAAGCGGTGCGAATCAGATACAGACTCCATCCTTCTGGTCCGGTTCCTTTTGCTCCGGTGTCGGTAGCTAACAACACCCCCTTAGACTCCGCTGCCACTTTTATCCTTGCCGTAACTCAGAAAAGCCGTATCGTACCTAGAGTAACCCCGAAAGCCAGCGCCGTTACACTTTTATGCAAAGGCTCTCACACATTCTTTTACCCAATAAGATGTCACCATGCATTCAGTTTTTCGCGATCCTATCAGTGGCTTAACCCATTTAATCGGCGCGCTTTTCGCCATTGTTGCCCTCTGTATATTAGCCGTTCAGGCTGCAACATACGGCGGAGTTTGGCATATGGTGTCGTTCTCGATATTTGGCGCTACTTTATTTTTAATGTTCGCCAGCAGCGCACTGTATCATCTATTGCATGCGCCCGATCACATCATCGTCTGGCTCAAGCGCCTAGATCACATGGCCATATTTCTGCTAATCGCTGGAAGCTATACCCCCTTCTGCCTTATCCCATTGCATGGTCCCGTCGGCTGGGGTTTATTTTCAGCCGTTTGGGCATTGGCTTTGGCGGGCGTATTTCTAAAACTGTTTTGGCTCAGCGCACCACGCTGGCTTTCTACGGTGGTGTACGTTTCGATGGGCTGGTTAATTGTGTTTGCTATCGAACCTGCGATAGACACAATTCCTGCTGGAGCTTTATGGTGGTTGCTCTATGGAGGACTTGCATACACCGTAGGGGCGATAGTGTACGCCACCAAAAAACCAGACCCGTGGCCGCGCTGGTTTGGCTTTCATGAAATTTGGCATCTATTTGTGATGGCAGGTGCTTTTTGCCACTTTTGGGCAATCGCCTTCTATTTAGCGGATGTAAAGGTAGCTTAATGGACACGATCACAACGGGCTTATTCATTGGCCGAGGCGTCACGATTCCTTGGAGCGAGCTGGAGATACGAGCAGTACGAGCTCAGGGAGCTGGCGGTCAAAACGTCAACAAAGTATCAAGCGCGATCCATTTGCGCTTTTCTGTGCCGAACTCCTCGATTCCACCTAGCTGGAAGGAGCGTTTATTGGCAACCGCCGATCAACGCCTGACCCAAGATGGTGTATTAATCATTAAGGCTCAGCAATTTCGCACCCAAGAACAAAACCGCGAAGATGCTATTGCACGCTTACGACAGGTATTGCTAGCCGCTAGCACTGTGCCTAAACCACGCATGGCAACTAGGCCAACACTCGCATCCAAAAAACGTCGGGTAGAGAGTAAGGTTAAACGTGGTCAAATAAAGGCATTGCGAGGCAAGGTTGATTAGCCAGTAGCACTGGCGCGACGATGCTTGCGGATTTTGTCGTACGCGGTTTGAATTTCCTGCGTCTTTTCTTTCGCCAAGCGCATCATAGATTCGGGCAAGCCCTTAGCTATTAACTTATCAGGATGATGTTCACTCATCAGTCGACGATACGCTTTCTTCAATTCAGCATCCGCGACAGAGGACTTGACCCCTAGAATGGCATAAGCGTCATTCAATTCAGATGTCTTATTCGTACGAGGCGCTTGTTGACGACCGCCAGCTCGCCCCTGCGATTGCTGACTGCGCGCACCCGCACGAACTCGATTGTGAATCCATTCAAATTGAAATGCGCCAACACCTAAAGCTTTGCAAATTTGCGAGAATAATTGCTTCTCATCACGACTCAACTGGCCATCGGCATATGCAACGCTGAGTTGAATTTCAACAAACATCTGAATTAAATCATCACGATCACGGCATGCTGCACTGAGTGATTTTAGATCTGGGGCTAAGTCGTAATTCGTGCCCTTGCCTTCCGTGAACAATCCAATGGCTTTTTGGCGCTGATCTCCCGTCAACCCCATTTGATCCATAATGGCTGTTGCTGCGGCGATTTCTCGCTCACTAACACGACCATCAGCTTTAGCGATACACCCCATCACACGAAAAACAGTCGCAAAGTAAACTTCTTGCACACGATTGTTTTGCTTATTTGAACCTTTGCTATCCTTGAATGGCCCTCGTTCCGGACTTCCCTGCGTCCACTCGGATTCACGCTTACCCAATAGATTCTTTGAAATTGTTTGATCAAACAAGTGCCCAGCAAAAGCACCGATCAACAAACCAAACGGGCCACCACTAAATAATCCAATCACAGCACCAGTAAGCTTGCCGAACCAAAAGTTCATCGCGTCGCCTCAGCCAATAGAAGCTGCTCAAGATCGTATAAACGCTGTGGCGTCCCAACATCTACCCATCGAGCCTGCATATGTTCACCGCGAATTTGTTGATGTGTCATTGCACTACGCAACATTGGGGCCAATGGATGCGCGCCCGCTACAAAACCTTGCCAAAGTTCAGGGCGCAATAAACTCATGCCGCTGAAGGTGTAACTAATCGCACCCGGTTGCGGTAACACTCGCCCATCACCAGCCAACGCAAAATCGCCTTTTGGGTTATGATCAGGATTATCCACCAGCCATAAAAAACCCAAATCACTGGGAGCCAGCTCAATAGAGAGAGCTCGTTCGTAACCCCAATCAGTCCAGACATCGCCATTCACTAACAAGAATGGCTCGTCGCCAAGTAAAGGTAACGCCTGATAGACACCGCCCGCTGTTTCTAATGCTTCTACTTCGCCAGAATACTGAATACAGCAACCGAAGCTAGAACCATCGCCTAACGCCCGCTCTATTTTTTCACCCAACCAAGCATGATTAATCACAATATCGGTAATCCCCGCCGCGACGAGTTTTTCGATGTGATGCACAATGAGTGGCTTACCAGCTAACGGCAACAAAGGTTTAGGGCAAGCATCCGTCAACGGCGCCATACGAGTACCTCGTCCAGCCGCTAGAATCATGGCTTTCATGACTCACTACATCCCAATTCAAATTGCTCCAGCGCCGGCATAAAGCGCATAACTAACCACTGATGAAATGGGACCAAGTGCGGATCATGGGCACTAACATCGAGTAGGTATTGGCAAGTATTAGGAATACTGGCTAAGTAACCATTTTTGCCATCGCGCAGATTCAAACGCGCAAAAATACCCGCGGCTTTCAAATGCCGCTGCAATCCCATCGCATCAAAAGCTTGGCGGAAGTCCGACCAATCACTGTGCCAAATACCTAAGCGTCGGGCGTGTTGCCAATAGTAACTCGCCAATTCATCAACCCACTCGGCAGGCCAACGCACATAACAATCACGCAGCAAAGACACCAAATCATAAGTCGCAGGCCCAGCAACAGCATCCTGAAAATCAATCACAGCGATACGCTGATCGCTATCCAACATTAAATTTCGCGAATGGTAATCACGATGCACTGTTACTATAGGTTGGGCCAACGCTAACTCTGCTAAGTAAGCAAAGGCATCATCAAGTAATTTTCTTTCATCTGCAGTCAATGCCATCGCCAATTGCTGATCGCAGAGCCAATCAGGAAACAACGCCATCTCTTGCAATAATAATGCATTGTCATAGGGCGGTAATTGCGTGCAAGACAAAGCCTGAATACGCAGCAACTCGTCAATGGCTTGCTGATAATGATGCAAAACAGAAGTACGGTTAGCCTCTTCAGAATGAAGAACCGGCCATAATATTTGATCACCAAAATCCTGTAGCAACATAAAACCTTGCACAAAATCATGGGCAATCACCTTAGGAACGTGAACGCCACGTTTGAACCAATCTTCGGCAATGCGCACAAAACGTGGGTTATCTTCTTTGTCGGCAGGCGCGTCTACTGCAATCCAACTGTGATCTAGCCAACGCAACCGAAAGTAACGACGAAAGCTGGCATCACCTGATACCATCTCTAATTCTGCTGGTATTTCAAAACCTGTTTGCTGGCGAATTATCGCCGTTGCCCAGTGCGCGAGTGCGTCCCGCCGCTGATCCATGCTGGCCTCTCAGTGTCAGTCGTTCTAGAATTGGGCGCTGCGCGCGCCACACCATGTTATTCGCGCTAAGATATCACACTTCATATTGGAATCGCGCTTGCTGCCGCACATGATAAAAATACCCAAGTTACCGGCCTGCACTGATGTGCCGTCGACTATATCACCGCGCACTGGCGTTCGGCATTCACCGTTAGTGAAGCATCTGCGCGCCAGCGTTTATGGCATCGCCTTACTCCTATTGAGTGTGAATAGTGTCGCCGAACTCGGCTGGGTGCCGAAACAAGAGCTCAGCGAAGAAGAGCAAGCGACGTTGCCCTCGTTCTGCCGCGGCATGTATCGCCCTGCCGATATAACGCCACTCGATAGCGATCGCATTGAGGCGGATGCGGATGCTTCAGAAATGCAAATTGGCGGTTCTATGCACCTCGAAGGTGATGTGATATTTCGCCAGCAAGATAGAGTTTTAACCGCCGATCAAGCCGATTGGCAGCCGGATGAACGTCAGGCGCTGTTTGCTGGCAACGTAACGTTAAACACCCCCGTGCTGTCCCTTAGCGGTGATGCTGCAACCTACCAAGAAGTTGATGGCCAAGTGGCATTAAATCGTGCGGCTTATTCCATTCCTGCACGCCACATGCGCGGCACTGCGGCAAGTATAGAAACACCGTCAGATAATCTCTTAGAACTTGAAGATGCCACGGTTACTTTTTGCGAACCTGGCCGCAATGATTGGGATCTTGCCGCAAGTGAATTAACCCTCGACCAAGAAGAAGGCTTTGGTACCGCTTGGCATACACGCTTACGAATTCGTGAAGTGCCAATTCTTTACATCCCTTATTACCGCTTTCCAATTGATGATCGCCGTCTAACTGGGTTTTTAGATCCCAAATTTACCGTCAACGAACTCGGCCAAGCGGAAGATATTCAAATACCGTTTTATTTGAACCTCGCTCCGAATCTCGACGCAACCATTACTCCTCATCATATTCTTGATCGTGGTGTGGTTTGGGAAAGCCAGCTACGACATAAAACCAAATGGCTGGGTGATGGTGAGCTTAATTATGCTTATCTTAACAAAGACGCTACTGAGCAAGACGAGCGCTGGTTAATCAACTACCAGCAAGCGGGACGCTGGACGCCGAATTTGCAACATCGCTGGGTCTACAATCACGTTAGCGATAGCGATTATTTAAATGACATGAATCCAAGCGCTGCGGTTGATAGAACAACGCACCTTCCTCGTCGCGGTGAGATTCTTTTCGATCAAGGTAGCTGGCATGCCGACGCGACAATTGAAAGCTTCCAAACAATCGGCGATGACATCACGTTAGCGAATCGTCCTTATCGACGTTTGCCGCAATTTAATGTGAATTACAAACCGCAAACGCTCAATGGTCTACGTTTTACCCAAACACTGCAAACCACGCGTTTTAATCGCGACAGCGAAGCCACCATCAATAATATTGACCAAACACTATCTGGTTTTAGCGCCATTAATGGTGATCGTTTAGTGTCAGATTCTGGTGCGTTTTATCCGATGGAATGGCCATTCGGATACTTAACGCCTGGTGCAGAATATCGTTATCGCAGTTATCACCTGTACGATACCGATGCGACAGTACTAGCGTTGGATGGGTTTGATGAAAAACCGGCCTATGGTGCCGCCCGCTACAGCGTCGATGCGGGCTTGTACTTTGATCGAGAATTTGATTGGTTTGGTGATGAATATCAACAGACTCTAGAACCGCGCATCTATTACGTGCGTAGCCCTTTCATCGATAATCAGGATCTCGTGCCTAATTTCGATACCAAGCTCACCACAGTGACATTCGCCAGCCTTTTTACCGGTGACCGCTTTACCGGTGGCGACCGCTTAGCAGATCTCAATCAAATGAGTGTTGGTTTAACCAGCCGCTTTATTCGGGATGATGGTTTGGAGCAGCTACGTGCAAGCATTGGCCGAATTTATTACCAACGCGATCGTGACGTGCAATTAACCGGAACCAACGTTGGGGAGTACGACCTCCGAGCAACTTCCAGTACACTAGGTGAAGTTGAATGGAACCCAAGTGAATCTTGGTCTGTCTTCTCTACACTGGAATGGGATTCTTACTACGACTACGCTAGACAGCGCAAATACGGTGCGCGCTATGAAGGCTCTAATAACCGTATGTTAAGCGTCAGTAGTACCCGTACGCAGAGTTACTCTACGAGCACAGAATCTGTGTCCACCAGCACACATCAGTTAGATGCAGGAGCATTTTGGGCACTAAACGACCGGTGGGCTTTGGTCGCAAGACAACTACGTGATTTGCGTAAGTACGATACCGATGAAAGAAAACCTGTTAGTCCTGTATTGGAATCAATAGCAGGACTCGAATATCAAAGTTGTTGCTGGCGTGTACAAGCGCTTTATCGCGAAAGCTCCAGCAACGACAGCTCTGATGTGGATTACACCACAGATAAAAAATATGGCTTCATGCTTAGCTTCCAGTTAAAAGGACTAGGCAATTTCGGCAGCGGTACTGATGAACTTATCAGCGACGGCATCAATGGATACTCAAGACGGCAATATCATGACTTTTAAACAATTTATCGCCTACGCCACATTCGCGCTAAGTGCTATTACAGCACAAGCAGCACCGGTATTGATCGACCGTGTAATCGCCATCGTTGATGACGACGTATTGATGGAAAGTGAACTGCAAAAACGCCTAAATACCGTTCGAGTGCAGAATCGTGGCAGTGAATTACCCAGCGAAGATGTGCTGCGCGAACAGGTATTAGAACGCATGATCTCAGAAAGCATTCAGGTGCAAATGGCTGACCGTTCGGGTATCCGCGTCACCGACAGCCAGCTAAACGATGCCATGTTGCGCATCGCTGAGCAAAACAACATGAGCTTGCAACAGTTTGAACAAGCCATGAAAGATGAAGGCGTATCTTTCGTTGATGCTCGCGAACAAATTCGCAACGAAATGCGTGTTAGCCGTGTACAGCAGTTCCAAGTTGGTGAACGTATTCAAATTACCGACCAAGATATCGATTACTTCCTTGCCTCAGATATTGGCCGTATGGCCTCCGCAGAAGAATATCACTTACGTCATATTCTGATTGAAGTCCCTTCAAGCGCGAGTCCTGAGGCCTATAAAGCAGCTAATGACAAAGCTGACGACATCGTTAAACGCCTCCGTGCCGGAGCCAATTTCGCCAGCACAGCCATGGCAGAATCGAGCGGTCGTACCGCGCTTAACGGTGGTGATATGGGCTGGCGCAAAGAGGCGCAACTGCCAAGCCTGTCTGCCGATGTTGCACCTAAGCTAGCGGTCGGTGAAGTATCTGATCCGATCAGCAGTGCCAGTGGATTTCACATTATCAAGTTGGAAGAAAAACGCGGCGGCAGCACTAAGATGATCGATCAGACCAAGGTGCGTCATATTCTGATTCAAACCAACGAAGTACGTGATGATGCGCAAGCCGAAGAACTCATTCAACAATTGTACGAACGCTTACAAGCAGGCGAAGATTTTGCCGCACTAGCCCGTGAATTCAGTGATGATCCTGGTAGCGGTGCCAGTGGCGGCGATCTAGGCTGGGTCAATCCTGGCGACATGGTGCCTGCGTTTGACGCCACCATGGAAAACACAGCCACCAATGAAATCAGCGCGCCGTTCAAAAGCCGCTTCGGTTGGCATATTTTAGAAATTCAGGGGCGTAAGAAAACCGACGTTGGCGAAGAACTGCAACGCAACCAGATTCGTCAAATGTTATACGCACGCCGCTTTGACGAAGAACTGCCGATCTGGTTGCGTAAAGTGCGCTCAGAAGCATATGTCGACATCAAGGAAGCGCAATGACACTGCGTTTAGCCATTACCGCCGGTGAACCGGCGGGCATCGGTCCAGACTTATGCATTCAAATTGCACAATTACCGCAAGAACATGAGCTGGTTGTCATCGCCAATGCCGATCTACTGCACCAACGTGCCGCCGAATTAGGACTGCCATTAACGCTGCAAGTATTTGATCCAGATAGTCCCATTCGCGCGAGTGGGAACGGTACCCTAACCATCTATCCGGTTGCGTTACGCACGCCAGTTATTGCGGGGCAACTGGATGCCCGCAACAGCGATTACGTACTCGAAACACTACGCCTTGCGGCGGCCGGTTGCTTAGATGGTCGCTGGCAGGGAATCGTGACTGCTCCTGTGCATAAAGGCATCATTAACGAAGCCGGTATTGCATTCAGTGGTCATACCGAATACTTCCGCGATTATTGCGGTGTTGAAGAAGTGGTGATGATGCTGGCAACAACGGATTTGCGAGTTGCCTTAGTGACCACACACTTACCGCTGCGTGCCGTCGCTGATGCCATAACACCCGATCGAATTTCACGCGTCGTGCGCATCTTGAATCACGATTTAAAGCACTATTTCGGTATCGCGGATCCACGGATATTAGTCGCAGGACTCAATCCTCATGCGGGTGAAGATGGCCACCTAGGGCGTGAAGAATTGGATATTATCAATCCAACCTTAGCGCAGCTAAGAGCAGAAGGCATCGACTTAATCGGCCCCCTACCCGCCGATACATTATTTACCCCAAAACATTTACAACACGCCGATGCGGCTTTAGCCATGTACCATGACCAAGGTTTACCTGTGCTTAAATTTCATGGATTTGGTCGTGCTGCCAACATTACTCTGGGGTTACCTTTAGTGCGCACCTCGGTCGACCATGGCACCGCACTCGATTTAGCCGCTACCGGCAAAGCCGATGCTGGCAGTTTGAACACCGCGATTGCAGTTGCGGCACATATGGCAAGCAACCGCACATAACCGTATTTATTTTTATTCCGCAGTGACCGCTATTAGATAAACAAGCGTGTCCTGCCGACACAGGCAATAGCATGAGCAAGCAACCCCAGAAGGCCCAAGGCCACCGCGCACGTAAGCGCTTTGGTCAAAACTTTTTGCACGATCACCATGTCATCGACAAGATTGTGCGCGCCATTCACCCAAAGGCAACCGATGCGCTGGTTGAAATCGGCCCGGGCATGGGCGCTCTGACGGAACCTCTATTGGAAGCCTGTGGCAAGTTGGATGTAGTCGAGCTTGACCGTGATCTCATCCCAATTTTGCGCACCAAGTTTTTTAACTACCCGGATTTCCGCATCCATGAAGGTGACGCGCTAAAGTTCGACTTCGGCACTATTTTACAGCCGGGTCAGCAGCTGCGCATTGTCGGTAATCTGCCTTACAATATTTCAACGCCGTTGATTTTCCATTTTCTAGCCCATCACCACATGGTGTTAGACATGCACTTTATGTTGCAGAAAGAAGTGGTTGAGCGACTGGCTGCAGGCCCGGGCACTGGTGACTATGGCCGTTTGAGCATCATGGCCCAGTACTTCTGCAAAGTTGAACCGCTCTTTATTGTCGGCCCAGGATCATTTAATCCACCACCCAAGGTTGATTCGGCCATTGTGCGCTTGGTTCCTTATGACGTATTACCTTACCCGGCTAAAGATCACAAAACGCTTGAACATGTGGTACGTGAAGCGTTTAGCATGCGCCGTAAAACACTGCGCAATACGCTCAAACGTTTGATTGATGCAGAAGCATTAGAAGCGATCGGAATTGATGTCACCTTACGGCCTGAACGCCTAACTCTCGCCGAGTATGTTCGTATCTCTGATGCCGTATTTGACTTAAAAAGCGCTGCAGCAGATAACGCCGACACTGATGTTACCCATAGTGATGCACTGAACAATGATCCGGAGTCGCAGGATGAATATTGAAGACAGCATTGAAGTCAGCGTAAATACCGAATATCTGGCTGAGCAATCCATCCCCGAAGAAGACCGCTTTGTGTTTGCCTACCACATTCGCATTTACAACAGTGGGGATAATGGTGCGACATTACGCAGCCGTCACTGGTTTATCGCCGACGGCAATGCCGATGTGCAAGAAGTACAAGGCGAAGGCGTTGTCGGTGAACAACCAACCATAGAACCGGGGGAAACCTACCGTTACTCATCCGGTTCAGTGTTGCGCACCAAAGTAGGAAGCATGCGCGGCTACTACGTCATGCAAGCTGACGATGGCACCCTATTTCACGCCACCATCCCTGTTTTTACTTTATCAGCACCGAACGCATTGAATTGATACTGCCAATATTCGCACGAATTTAACGCAGTCTGTTTCACCACGGAGCACACGCATGGCCACCTACGCAATCGGTGATGTCCAAGGCTGCTACGAACCGCTACAGCGTTTGTTAGCACACATTAACTTTGATCCCCAGCAAGACCAGCTCTGGTTTGCTGGGGACTTGGTCAATCGTGGCCCACAGTCACTGGAAGTTCTGCGTTTTATTAAGAACTTAGGGGATAGCGCTATTAGCGTACTGGGTAATCACGACCTACATCTATTGGCCATGCACTATGCCAAACTCAATAGCCGTAAAAGCGACACATTAAACGCTATATTCGCGGCTTCAGATCGCGATGAATTACTCGACTGGTTGCGTCATCAGCCACTATTGCACCTTGATGAGGCGCAAAATTGGTGCATGACTCATGCAGGACTGCCTCCAAAGTGGTCGGCAACCACTGCACAAAAGCTAGCGCAAGAGGTAGAAGCAATACTGACGTCTGTCGATTGCTCTCAATTTTTCGAAAATATGTACGGCAACAAACCCAATCGCTGGTCGGATAATCTTTCTGGATTTGATCGTTTACGCGTTATCGTCAACAGCCTGACACGCATGCGTTTCGTTGATGAGGAAGGCACATTAGACCTAACCAGTAAGGAAGGTTTAGACACAGCACCTACAGGCTTTAAACCTTGGTTTGAAATAACGCCCCGCCAAGCATCAGCCACGCGTTTGTTATTTGGCCACTGGGCAGCGTTGAACGGTCAGGCTAATGCAGAGAATGTCTTTGCACTGGATACCGGTTGCGTCTGGGGTGGCACCTTAACGGCCTTACGTTTAGAAGATCAACAGCGCTTTAGTGTTGCTGCTACCCCTGCATAAAATTCAGTATACTCGGTCACAATAACCCAAAAACTCTGATTATATTCAGCACAAAGGTACCCAAATGAGCGGATTCAAACGCATTTCCCCAGCCGATGCCAAAGTGATATTAGAGCAAGGTAACGCTAAGGTTGCCGATATTCGTGATGTGATGAGTTTTCAAGCTGGGCACATTCGCGACGCCGTGCGCGTTGATAACGACAATCTGCCAGAGTTTATGGCCGCCGCGAGTAAAGAGTTGCCGCTTTTGGTTTGCTGTTATCACGGTAACTCGAGTCAAGGCGCCGCTCAGTTCTTTAGTGAGCAAGGCTTTAGCGACGTTTATAGCATTGATGGTGGCTACGAAATGTGGAAAATGGTCGCTCCTGACTGGTGTAACCGTTAAGCGTTAATTCAGCTAAACAGCGGTAGCATCCCTGCTATCGCTCTTGTCTTTGTTTCTACACTTTTGCATTCCCACTGCATTTATCTAACGCCAATTCGACGCAAAATAAACTTAACCGTGCATTGATCACATTCGAACACATCAATGGGTGCATCACGGCACGGTGAATGCATACTAAAAATAAGGTGTCAGAAAAAGTTAAATTATCTGGCAGATCGCAACCAACATAGACCATACTGGTTCTAAGAATAAGATTTCACTAACGGATTTATATGTAATTTAGACAACACGTTTTTAGACGAACAAGGGGTGCACCATGAGCGTATTCAGTCGTTATCAAGACAGATATCGTGATACTCAAGAAGAGGTCATGAGTCTGCAAGACTACCTCGAACTTTGTAAGCAAGATCCCAACGTATACGCCTCTGCTGCGGAACGTATGCTGACTGCCATAGGTAAGCCAGAATTTATCGATACCTCCAAAGACCTGCGCTACAGCCGCATTTTTTCCAATAAAGTCATCAAACGTTACCCTGCCTTTTCCGAATTTTACGGCATGGAAGATGCGGTAGAAAATATCGTGTCATATTTCCGTCATGCCGCCCAAGGCTTGGAAGAACGCAAACAAATTCTCTATTTACTAGGCCCCGTCGGTGGCGGTAAGTCATCGTTAGCTGAACGCTTAAAAGCACTTATTCAAAACGTACCTTTTTATGCCATTAAAGGTTCACCTGTATTTGAATCCCCTTTAGGGTTATTCGATGCTGAGGAAGATGGTGCTATTTTAGAAGAAGATTATGGCATCCAACGACGCTACCTTGGCCGCATCATGTCACCTTGGGCGGTAAAACGTTTGCATGAACTCGGTGGTGACATCAGTAAATTTGAAGTCGTAAAACTCTACCCATCAATACTCGATCAAGTCGGCGTTGCCAAAACCGAACCCGGTGACGAGAACAACCAAGATATTTCTGCATTAGTTGGTAAAGTTGATATTCGTAAGTTGGAAGATTTCTCCCAAGATGATCCAGATGCGTATTCCTATTCTGGCTCTCTCTGTCGAGCCAACCAAGGCTTGATGGAATTTGTCGAGATGTTTAAAGCACCGATTAAAGTGCTACATCCACTATTAACCGCAACCCAAGAAGGCAACTACAACGGTACGGAAGGTACTGGAGCCATGCCATTTGAGGGGATTATTTTAGCTCACTCAAACGAGTCTGAATGGCAGGCATTCCGCAACAATAAAAACAACGAGGCATTTCTCGACCGGGTTTATATTGTCAAAGTGCCTTATTGCCTTCGTGTTGATGAAGAAGTAAAAATTTACGAAAAACTGTTGTCAACCAGTTCATTATCAACCGCTCATTGCGCTCCTGATACGCTCAGTATGCTCGCGAAGTTCACTGTACTATCACGCCTAAAAGTACCTGAAAATTCTAGCGTTTACTCCAAAATGCGGATTTACAACGGAGAGAATTTAAAAGATACCGATCCTAAAGCCAAATCGATGCAAGAATACCGCGATTCGGCGGGTGTTGATGAAGGCATGAACGGTATTTCTACCCGTTTCGCTTTTAAAATTCTGTCTAAAGTATTTAACTTTGATGCGACTGAAATCGCCGCCAACCCTGTACATCTAATGTATGTACTCGAACAAGCGATTGAACAAGAGCAATACCCTGAAGAAGTTCACAACCGCTACTTAAACTATTTAAAAGAATACCTAGCGACGGAGTATGTCGACTTTATCGGTAAAGAAATCCAAACCGCCTATCTCGAATCTTACTCAGAATATGGGCAGAATATTTTTGATCGCTATATCACCTACGCCGACTTCTGGATTCAGGATCAAGAATATCGCGATCCTGAAACAGGCGAAATGCTCGACCGCGTCGCGATCAACGAAGAGCTGGAAAAAATCGAGAAATCGGCTGGCATCAGCAACCCTAAAGATTTCCGTAACGAAATCGTAAACTTTGTATTGCGGGCACGTGCCAATAACAATGGTAATAATCCGTCATGGCAGTCGTACGAAAAAATGCGCGCCGTGATCGAGAAGAAAATGTTCTCGAATACCGAAGATTTACTTCCAGTGATTTCCTTCTCGGCTAAATCGTCTAACGATGATCAAAGAAAGCACGATGACTTTGTCGCCCGTATGACAGAACGAGGCTACACGGAGAAACAAGTAAGACTGCTGTCCGAATGGTATCTGCGCGTCCGTAAGTCGCAGTAAAAAGCCGACAATGGCGCCGTAAGGGGAATTGCATGTCCTATGTTATTGACCGTCGTTTGAACGGCAAGAATAAAAGCACAGTTAACCGGCAGCGCTTTCTTAAGCGCTACCAACAACATATAAAAGAAGCCGTGTCGGACGCGGTTAATCGCCGCTCCATCACTGACATGGAACGCGGTGAAGAAATTAGCATTCCAACGCGGAACACCCATGAGCCCGTTATATCGCACGGTAAAGGAGGAAAGCAGCATCGTGTATATCCGGGCAATAAACAATTTGGTACTGGCGACGAGCTAGAGAAACCCAAGCAAGGGGGTGGCAGCGCTGGCAGCGGCAATGCCAGCGACTCGGGCGAAGGAGAGGAAGACTTTACCTTCTTCATCACCAAAGAGGAGTTCTTAAACTATTTATTCGACGATTTAGCTTTGCCGAATATGGTTAAAAAGACATTAGCTAAAACCAAAGAGTTCAAAACACGTAGAGCTGGGTTCGTATCCGAAGGCACACCCAATAATCTATCGGTCGTCCGTTCTATGCGCAACGCTCATGCTCGTCGTATTGGCATGGGCTCCGGCAAGCGGCGCAAGCTCAAAGAACTGCAACAATTATTACTCGATACTGAAGCGCAAAGCCCTGCTGACGAAGTCATGCTTAACAGCTTAAAAGAACAAATTGCCGACGTTGAACGACGTTTAAAACTTATCCCCTTTATCGATGATATTGATCTACGATATCGCAACAAAGTAAAAGTGCCGACGCCATCGAGCAAGGCCGTTATGTTTTGTATTATGGATGTATCGGGCTCTATGACTCAGGATGTAAAAGACATCGCAAAACGTTTTTATATCTTGTTGTATCTCTTCTTACAAAAAACCTACGAACACATTGAGATAGTATTCATTCGCCACCACACCAGTGCTAAAGAAGTCACAGAAGAAGAGTTTTTTTACTCTCGTGAAACTGGCGGAACCATAGTATCCAGTGCACTGAATTTAATGAATCAAATCATTGAAGATCGCTTCAATTCCGAAGAATGGAATATCTATGCTGCTCAAGCATCCGATGGTGATAACTGGGACGATGACTCTCCGGTATGCTCTCGTATATTGGCAGAAAAATTATTACCAGCGGTGCAGTACTTTGCTTACATAGAGATCACCCCGAATCAGCACCAAGCGCTGTGGACGGCGTATCAAAATTTAAGTCGAGCGTTTGCTAATCAGTTTGCTCTTGCGCAAATACGCGGCCCTGAAGATATTTTTCCGGTATTCCGCGAACTATTCGCCAAAGATCGGGTTAAGGAGGCGATATGAGCAACTATATCTCGACGGATTCTGATTGGACTTTTGAATTATTGGAGGAGTACGACCGCGAAATAGCACGAGTTGCTGCTATTTATAAACTCGATACCTATCCGAACCAGATTGAAGTTATTAGCGCCGAACAAATGATGGATGCCTACTCTTCAGTGGGTATGCCAATTGGCTACAACCATTGGTCGTACGGCAAACAATTTTTATCTACGCAAAAAAGCTATAAGCGCGGCCAAATGGGGCTAGCTTACGAGATTGTTATTAACTCTAATCCTTGTATCGCCTACTTAATGGAAGAGAACACGCTTCCTATGCAAGCATTGGTTATCGCTCATGCTTGTTACGGTCATAACTCATTTTTTAAAAACAATTATTTATTCCGCACATGGACTGATGCCGGTTCGATTATTGATTACTTAGTATTCGCCAAAAATTATGTACGCAAATGCGAAGAGCGCCACGGGCAGGAAGAGGTGGAGCGAGTGCTCGATGCTTGCCACGCTTTGCAAAACTACGGCGTCGATCGCTACAGAAGACCGTCGCCGATATCTGCAGCGGAAGAACGCGTACGTCAGCAAGAGCGTGAAGAAATTCGCCAGCAACAATTAAACGATTTATGGCGCACTATTCCATTAAAGAAAAAAGATGATGCCCCACGAAAGCGCCGTCAGTATCCGTCGGAACCGCAAGAAAACTTGCTCTATTTCCTCGAAAAAAATGCGCCTCTACTCGACCCTTGGCAACGTGAACTGATCCGTATAGTACGCAAAGTATCTCAATACTTTTATCCACAACGCCAAACTCAAGTGATGAATGAAGGTTGGGCAACCTTTTGGCATTACACCATCCTTAACCATCTGTACGACGAAGGTAAGGTCAACGAAGGCTTTATGATGGAGTTTTTAACTTCTCATACCAACGTTGTGTTCCAGCCTGGGTTCGACTCGCCCTATTTCAACGGCATTAACCCCTATGCTCTAGGGTTTAATATGTTTTGCGATATTAAAAGGATTTGTGAAAATCCAACGGATGAAGATCGTGAATGGTTCCCTGACATTGCTGGAAAGGACTGGTTAGAAACAGTCCATTTCGCTATGAAGAACTTCAAAGATGAAAGTTTCATTCAACAGTTTTTATCCCCGCACCTAATGCGTGAATTTCATTTATTTAGTATTTACGATGATGATGAAGCACCAACCTATAAAGTTGGCGCAATTCACAATGAAAATGGATATCGAAAACTGCGTGAAACCCTAGCGCGGCAATACGATTTATCCATGCGCGAACCTAACATCCAAATCGTATCCGTCGATATCGAAGGCGATCGCTCTATGACACTGCGTCACACACGGCAAAATAGTACACCGTTGTCGGGCGATACCTACGAGGTATTAAAGCATCTGCATAGTTTATGGGGATTCGACATACATTTAGAATCGTGGGAAAACGACAAGAAAATAAGTCGCATGAGCTGTCCGTCTATTACCTTGGATGATTTATAGCAAGGCGATGCAAATAATCTATAAGCAAAATTTCAACAGCAGTAGTGAAAAACAGCAAGAAAAAAGCCGCCTAAATAGGCGGCTTTTTTCTTCTCTTAAACTTACCAAGCTATAACCATGTCATCACGTTGAATCGACATATGTTCTGCGGATGACGCCATATCGGCAATAATAAACTGCGGCTGTACTTGCTTAACCGTGACCACAGTGGCCATGTCAGTTAATTCAGTGCGAGGTTCTAAATCAAGATTATAAAATGTACCGGTACGATACACTTGAAACTTATCACCCGGACGAATCCCCGCTCCAGCGCTTGCTTCAATGTGCAACCGGTTACCACGCGCTTTTACAATACGAGCCATAAAAGGCTGGCAGCGTAAGACTTCACCTACATCATCGGCAACGGTCGTTAATACATCCTTCACTTGATCGCCATAATTTGTGCGCCAAAATGACGGGGTTGCGAAACCCACATTGGCATCTGGGCGCTCGCCCCAAGCACCTTGGGTGTGATAGCTGCGCTGAAATAACATAGCGCCACTTAAACCGTCGTGTACAAACACATCGACTACAAACTGACGTTGACGATTTTTATGGCCAAAACCCACGCTATCCAACAAGGAGAATCCTCGTTTTTGCTCTTCTGGTTCAAAATCTAAATCACGAACAACACCAGATACTACATATTGCGCGCCGAGCTGAGTCGCTAACGCAACCGAGGTGGTCAATCTTTGCTGCGCTGTCTCGGTAGAAGGAGCACGACGAGGGTCTTGATATAAACTGATTCGCGAGGCATCCATAACATGCACATTGCCACGCCCATTGAGGGTATTGACCAACACCCTAGGTAACGCCTGTTCTACATTTTCCAAGCGCCCATAGGTCGCTTGTTGCGGTTGTGCTAATCCGAAACCTGCGATAGCGATCGCTTTACGGTAACGTTGAGATGAACCAGGGCACATAGCTTGGCTACTAACTTCAGCACGAATAGCAACTTGATACACACCATCATGACTGTCTTCCCACAATACTTCGACATCGCGCACTTGAGCATTACTTTGCACACGCACTTCGTCTTGTTCAATCACGCCGTGCTCCATTAATTGGGTGCTGCTAATTTGCGCACCACCGCGCAAGGTCGCCTGTTGCAGCGCGTCTTTCAATGCCTGCTCACGAGCATAAGATACCGCTCCGGTCAGAGCCGCCTCGCCCACCACCTCAACCGTTAGCGCCTGTGCAGGCGCCGAAAGCGACACAAGGGCCATCAAGCTCACAAACAAGAAAGTACGCATAGCTAACCCCTGTTACTCAATAAAGTAGAAGCCGCCCTCGGGCACACTCGCTTCACCTTGCACGCGTTGACGTTGACTCGAGGCAAAGTTATTTGCACTCTGGCCACCAAGGGGAACCCGACAGTCAACATTAAAACGCTGGCTATCTGCGGTTTGTAAACAGTTACGGAACCCTTGATCTATGATCATTTCCAACACAGTTTCGACACTGCCATCGGGCATCACATCGGAGGACACGACGCGAGCGCCATGCATATAAGTCTCAACATAAGAGCGGAAACGATCATTCAATACGACCATGTCGCGCACTGTGGTACTACCTTGAACAGAAGTCCCATATACGCGTTCTGCCATCGAGCGATAGGCATCCATTTTTGATGCACGAATAGCCATCAAGCGACGCTGTACTTCACTTTTCTTAGAATCAGTAGTATCCGTAGCGCCGTACCCTACAACGCGCAGCACCATAGGAGCAACAGGATCAATTTCTTGTTCGACAGGTTGAAAATAGGCTTCCGGCTGCTCGACGTAATTGCCATCCTGAATGAGTGCATCAGAACACCCCTGCAAACCGAAAATCGTGGCAACTCCTAACACCGACACCAGCAATTTAGCGGCGACACCTGACTGTTTCATATTCATCTCCCACCCGATATAGGCTCTCATGCAATCTATATCGGCCGGTTGACGAAATGTTTAATGTTTTTCTTGCTGGGCTGCGCGAATATCCATCGCGTTGACCACCTCAGTCTTAGCCTTAAATGGCCATAACCACCGCAAAAACCGATCCATCGACTGATGCCATTGATACAAGGCTAAGCCACTCAACAATAATGCCGCTCCACCTGCAGAGCTCCATTGCAACCGTTCATCACGCAACAAATATCCCCATAGCACGGCCAGAACGGGCGCAATTAAAGTAATAAGAGTGACCCGTGACGTCGGTAAATGTTTGAGCACCAAGAAATACAACATGAAGCCCAACAAAGAACCAAACACCACCAAATACCCCAAACCTAGCATTGAGCTAAACGGCCACGCGTCGGGAATATGCACCCCAAACCATGGCAGTGACAGCGCATAGGCCAATGATGAAACCCAAAGCGTACCGCTGGTTTGCACCATAGGATGCAGTCCCGCATTCGCAGCTTTCACCCAAACGGCACTCGCCGCAAAGCACAACACCGACACGACGGTCCCCAAAATGCCGCGCCAAGACTCAGCATCTAACATCATGCGGGCCGATACGACTAACGCCAAACCACACAATGCAATCAAGAGCGCAATAATCCGCGCCGGCGTTAATTCGCGTTCGCCCAACCACCAATAAGCAAGCGCTCCCGATAGCATAGGCGACAGGCCATATAGCACTGAGATTAAACCAGAAGGAATATAAGCCGCCCCCCAGTAAACCGACATCATGGCGCCATACACGCCTAAACTACCGGCGACATAGCTCATTAAAGCAGGACGAGTTAACACTAATCGTTGCCCCAAAATCAGTAATAGGGGCAACGACAACAAGGCGCTAAGCCACATACGCAGTGACACTGCCGTAAAAAAATCGAGGCCCCCTAAACTAAATTGAATAGCGACAGGAGTTGTCGACCAAATAAATATAACGAATAAATAAGCAACAATAATCAGCATGATTTCACCTGTATTTGCTGATTGAAACATCCTCCTAAATAACAGCCACAAAAAAGGCCGCTATTATCGGCGGCCTTTTAAAATAGAGCGTTGTTACACTAGATTCTCAGGCCAACATCGTCGCATCGCGCGAATCGCACGCACACGAGCACACATACGGACTGCCTTCACGGGCACCGCTGCTGAGATCAGTGTAGGAGCAAAACATTGCAATATGAGTAACGTCATTGGGTAATCGCTGAGTTTTTTAAATGTCGTGTAAGGCAGGATAGTCCTACTCGTTTTACCAAGCAAGCTTTCGTTCGCCAGCTACGCTTATTGATAACCGACACGACGGCTATCAATCATTACAGGACTTGCCATGACTATTAAACCATCCTTACTTGCAACCGCGGTTGCTGCCATTTCAGCCCTGTCTGTACACACAGCGATGGCGACACCTTTTTTACCTATGGATGCCCGTGGACTTGCAATGGGTGACACTGGCGTTGCAAGCGCGAAACTTGCACATGCACCCGCATTTAACCCATCATTACTATCACAAGCTCGTAATGAAGATGACTTCGCCATTATCTTCCCATCGGTTGGTGTTGTGGTTGCCGATGAAGAAGAATTAATTGATTCAGCCAACGATATCTCCGATATTACCGTGCCAAAATTCGAAGATTTATTCGACGATGCTTCGAGTAATAACTTCAACAGTGCGGTCAATAATGTTCAAGCATCATCTACCGCTTTAGTTAATGAGTTGAATAGCCTAGGTAACAGTGATGGCCGAACTAATGCGCAAAAGGCCGATGACCTTCGTACCGCCAATCAAAATTTTGCCGATGATCTCGACGAAGTAAATAGCAAGTTAAGTGAAGTAAATAGCGTTACTAAAGAATTAACCGACTCGCTCAATTCTATTTCTGGTGATCCTATTCGTGGCCGCGCCGGTGTTGGCATGGCCGTCGCTATGCCGGGCAAAAAGTTTGCTGCCGCGCTCTCTGTGAATGCGGATGTACATTTTTCTGGCAGAACCATTTTTACTGGTACTGACCAAAATTTAATTACCGCATACGGTGTTGCTGCCCAAGGATACGTTGATATTGCGCAGGCCATTCCAACCGACATTAATACACTGGCAGATGATGTTGAAGCCGGTGCAAGCCCAACCGATATTCAAACCGCCGCGACGAGTATTGAAGATAGTCTTGATGAATTCCAAAACTATACATCAGACGATGTAGAAACAGCCGATGGTTCTATTAAGATCTTTAATGGGGGTGATATTTCGAACGAAGCAGAAAACCCCAACTTAGACTCTCGGGTAGAAATTGTTGCCGTTGGTATTGCTGATGTTGGCTTAAGCTTCTCACGCGAATTTACTATTGCCGATCGTAAAGTGGCTATCGGCGTGACACCTAAGCTACAAACAATCGAGACATACCACTACATCACCGAAATGGACAACGAAGACGATATCGAAACCAGTGATATCGAAGACTCGCGTGCAACCTACAGTCACATTAACCTAGATATCGGTGCCTCAATGCGCCTTGGCGAACATAACCAGTGGATGGTCGGTGTAGTTGCTAAAAATTTAATCTCAAAAGATTTTGATCTATCCGATGCTCCGGTGCGTGGCAGTTCAAATAATCTTGTTGTTGAAGGTGGCACTGTATCGCTTAAACCACAATTTCGTGCCGGTGTTTCCTACAGTAATAATTGGGTAACGGTTGCTGGTGATTTAGACCTAGTCGAAAACGACCCTATCGCATACGAACAAGCGACTCAATATGCAGCCATCGGTGCTGAATTCGATTTATATGAAACCTTTCAAGTCAGAGCTGGCTACCGCACTAATTTAAGTGCAAGCAACAGTGAAGTTGTTTCACTCGGCTTTGGGTTGTCACCGTTCGGTGTCCATATCGATATCGCAGCACTTGCTAATCCAAGCGACTACAAGAAAGAAGTCGGCGTCGCACTTGAGACTGGATTCTATTTTTAAGGTACCGTCGTAATTGCTCGATAGACTTTAACGACTGCTTAACTCGGGCTACACTCAATGGCTGTTGCATTAGCAACAGCCATTTTTTTTGAACTTGAGAACCTAATGCAGATTTACTTGGTGGGCGGTGCCGTTCGCGATCGATTACTTAATATTCCAATCAAAGACCGGGATTGGATGGTCGTTGGCGCAACACCAGATGAATTAATTAGCCAAGGATTTGAACAAGTCGGCGCTGACTTCCCAGTATTTTTGCATCCGCAAACTCACGAAGAATATGCGCTCGCACGAACCGAAAGAAAATCCGGTAAAGGTTATCAAGGCTTCGACTGCCGTTTCTCACCCGACGTTACCTTAGAAGACGATTTGCAACGGCGCGACCTCACCATCAATGCTATGGCTCAAGATGATGACGGTACCATTATTGACCCTTACGGTGGCCAACAAGATTTAACGCAGCGCCTTCTACGCCATGTTTCGCCCGCCTTCAGCGAAGACCCCTTACGCGTACTCAGGGTAGCAAGATTCGCAGCTCGTTTTGCGCCTTTAGGCTTTACGGTCGCCGAGGATACTATGCACTTAATGCAGCGAATGGTAAGCGACGGTGAGCTCGATCATTTAGTGGCCGAACGGGTATGGCAAGAAACTCAGCGCGCCATAGGTGAAGCCCAACCGGAGGTCTACTTTGAGGTGTTGAGAACTTGCGGAGCTTTAAAAGTCTGGTTCCCTGAACTCGACGTTCTATTTGGCGTGCCGCAACCCGAGGCACATCATCCTGAAATTGATACAGGCGTGCATGCGCTGATGTCTCTAACGGCCGCTAGTAAAATGTCGACAGATATTGCGGTGCGCTGGGCTGCGCTGATTCACGATCTGGGTAAAGGCTTAACACCACCAGAAGAATGGCCACGACATATTGCTCATGAACGACGTGGCATTAAACCCATTAAAGCATTAAATAAACGAGTAAAAGCCCCAAACGATGCCAGTACCTTAGCGCTATTGAGCAGCGAGTGGCACACGCATCTGCATCGCGCCTTTGAATTACGTGGTGAAACTTTACTGAAATTATTCGATGGCTTAGATGCTTGGCGCAAACCTGAACGCTTTGAACAGTTTTTAATTGTTTGCAGCGCCGATGCAAGAGGTCGCACGGGACTGGAGGATACATCCTATCCGCAAGCGGAATACTGCCGCGAGGCGCTTAAAGAAGCATTAAGCATTAACGCACAGGATATGATCAAGCAAGGACTGCAAGGCGCGGAAATTCGCGCAGGACTGACGAAAGCTCGTGGGCAGCATTTACAACAATGGAAAGAAAATCAGTTACCGCGATGAACGCGCAGATTTTTGCGCCTTAGTGTCGCTCACAATTAACTGCAGCGTTTGGTTTGCCACAGCAGGCCAATAGCTAGCAAAAGTTTCACCACTCTTAGGGCAAATTGCCTTAGGAACTAAATCCAACAACGGCTTTAAAACAAAAGCGCATTGCCAAATATCGTTGCGCGGTAATTCAATACCATCGAACTCACCGCACAAATCATCGACCAACAAAATATCAACATCTAAAGCGCGAGAAGAATACTTCACTGCATTTGCAGCGCGGCCAAAATCCGTTTCTATTTGCTTAAGCTGCGCTGATAAATCAGCCACTGACATGTTTGATTCTATTTCGATAACAAGATTAATAAAGTCTGGGCCAGAAAAACCAAGCGCTGGCGATTGATACCAAGGCGAGACTTGCACTACTTTAAAATCCTGCGCAAGACGCGCTAAGCCCATGCGAATATTCATCATAGGATCGAGATTCGCGCCAATACCTAAAAATACCCGCGCCATTAACTATCGCCCCGCTCGATATACAAACCAACCGCTTTTGCTTGTGGCACAACGGCTGGCTTTTCCACGCGAATACCCAACCATGGCATACCAAACTCTTGGCGCAAACCGGCAGCTAAACGTTCAAGTAATGATTCCAATAATTGAAAATGCTGCTCGCGCACAAAGCGTTCGATAAATTCAGTTACCGCTTGATAGTTTAACGCATGAATTAAATCATCGGTGGCAGCTGCTACGCGAATATCCCACGCCATTTCGAGATCAAAAATCAATGGTTGGCGTACCTGCTTTTCCCAATCATAAACACCGATGACTGCGTCAACCTGTAAACCACGAATGAACACCTTATCCATGTTTGGTATCCAGAGGTTTTAATTCCGTCATCGGCCAACGTGGAACCGCTGTCACCGCGAGATCTGAGCATTCCCCCGCGAGTAAACGTTGCGTACCCGCATAGGCAATCATAGCGCCATTATCCGTACACAATTCAGGGCGAGGGTAATAGACCTCCCCCCCCAACTCAGCCGCTGTTTCTTGTAGACGCGCACGCAAAGAACGATTAGCACCGACCCCACCGGCAATAATTAAACGGTAAATACCCGTTTGCTTCATCGCCCGTCGACATTTAATGGCTAACGTTTCAACCACCGCATCTTGGAATCCCGCGGAAATATCCGCTTTATCGGTATCGCACAGCACGCCATCTTCGGCACAATCAAGAATGGTTGTACGCGTAAAGGTTTTTAAACCACTAAAACTAAAATCCAAACCGGGACGATCGGTCATTGGGCGAGGAAAACGAAAACGCTTAGCATTTCCCGAATCAGCCAAACGACTGAGTTCAGGGCCCCCTGGATAAGGTAAACCCATCATTTTCGCGGCTTTATCAAACGCTTCACCGGCAGCATCATCTAATGACTCACCTAATAAGGTGTACTGACCAATGCCCTCAACTTGCACCAACTGGGTATGACCGCCCGATACAAGCAGCGCAATAAACGGAAACTCCGGCGCGTTTTCTTCCAGCATAGGCGCCAACAAATGGCCTTCCATATGGTGTACACCTACCGCCGGAATCCCGAGAGCCCACGCCAAACTACGACCTAAGCACGCACCAACGAGTAAGGCCCCGACTAAGCCAGGACCGCGCGTAAAGGCAACACCGTCGAGATCAGCTAATGTTAAACCAGCTTCAGCCATAACCTCACGAATGAGGGGCATAGCCTTGCGTACATGATCGCGTGACGCTAATTCAGGCACAACGCCGCCATATTCTGCATGAACGGCTATTTGCGTATAAATTCGATGTGACAGCAGCCCAAGCTCACTGTCATATAAGGCAATACCGGTCTCGTCACATGACGTTTCCAGTCCCAGAACCCGCATAAACTACCCCTACAACGGTTTAGCCGACCATGATACTGCCAGCAGCCAATGGGCGCTAGCGAAGGCTTCAACTGTGGCTGTTAAAGCATTTCCAAACTACGCTTTGCAATCTGAATGCAAAAGCTTTAGAATGCCCGCCCTCTGACTGGGGCCATGATTTCCCCAGAATAAACGAATTGACTAAATACGTAGGTGATTGGATGCCAGCTGTAAAAGTTAAAGAAAACGAGCCGTTTGACGTTGCGTTACGCCGCTTCAAGCGTTCATGTGAAAAAGCCGGTGTACTGTCTGAAGTACGTCGTCGTGAACATTACGAAAAGCCAACCTGGATCCGCAAGCGTAAAGCAGCGGCTGCAGTGAAGCGTCACCTGAAGAAAGTACAGCGCGAACAGCGTAAAATGGTGCGTTTGTACTAATACAGGTTTTTCGAGGAGTTTGATATGAGCTTGATAGCGACCATCAAAGATGCCGTAAAGGCAGCGATGCGCGCAAAAGATAAGCAACGCCTAACTGCGCTGCGTTCTATTCAAGCTGAGTTCAAACGCATAGAAGTCGACGAGCGCATTGAAGTAGATGATGCTCGCGCGCTTGCGGTACTCGATAAAATGACCAAACAGCGTCGTGACTCCCTTTCTCAGTATCGGGAAGCAGGGCGTGATGATCTGGCAGATATTGAACAGTTCGAAATTGATGTACTGTACGAATTTTTGCCAGAAGCCTTGAGCGAAGAAGAGTTGGCCAAACTGGTGGCTGATGCCGTTGCACAGTCCGGTGCTGCAAGTATGCAGGACATGGGCAAAGTCATGGGCATCCTAAAACCACAGGTGCAAGGTCGTGCCGATATGGCACAGATCAGTCAACTAGTGAAGTCTCAACTGGGCTGATTCAGCTGCGGGCAAAGCTAAAAGCGCTATTAACCTGTTAATGGCGCTTTTTGCGTTTCTGACGTTTAGGATAATAACCATTCGGTCTACACTAACCGATCCCGAACCATCATCCCGGTAACCAGAGAAGCAATCAGCACCATGGCAGGCCGTATCCCCCAGAGCTTTATTGACGAATTACTCGCCCGCCTCGATGTCATCGATGTGGTAGATAGTCGCGTAAAGTTGAAAAAAACGGGAAAGAACTACTCCGCTTGCTGCCCTTTTCATAACGAAAACACGCCGTCGTTTACCGTAAGCCCAGACAAACAGTTTTATTATTGCTTTGGTTGTGGCGCATCCGGCACAGCACTTAAATTCGTTATGGAATACGATGGTTTGAGTTTTCCTGATGCGGTAGAAAAACTTGCCTCCCAAGCTGGCCTAGAAGTACCTAAAGAACAAATCAGCCACGATGCCCGCCAAGAACAACAGCACCAAGGACTGTTCAAACGGATGGAAGCCGCGAGTCAGTATTTCGAACAAATGCTGCGCCAGCACGAACAACGCGGACGCGCCGTCGACTATTTAAAAAATCGCGGTTTATCTGGCAAAGCAGCAAAATTCTTTGGCATTGGTTATGCCCCACCAGGCTGGGATGGATTACAAACCGAGTTAGGCACCGACAAAGAAGCCCTACGAGAGTTAGTAACCTGCGGCATGCTCATCGAAAAAGAAGACGGCCGAACTTACGATCGTTTTCGTGATCGCATTATGTTTCCTATTCGCGATGCTCGCGGACGTTTTATTGCCTTTGGTGGGCGTGTATTAGGCGACGAAAAACCGAAATATTTAAACTCGCCAGAAACTCCAATATTCCAAAAAGGTCGTGAATTATATGGCCTTTATGAAGCACGGAAAATTCGTCAGAAACTGACGCGGTTTATTATTGTCGAAGGTTACATGGACGTCGTGGCACTGGCTGAATATGGCATTCATTACGCCGTCGCCACACTCGGTACCGCAACCAGCGAACACCATTTACGACGCTTATTTAAAATCGTGCCTGAAGTGATTTTTTGTTTCGATGGCGACAATGCAGGCCGCACCGCTGCAGCGCGCGCAATGGAAACTGTATTACCCGTGTTAAGTGATGGCGTTCAAGCGCGTTTTCTATTTTTACCCGACGGCGAAGACCCAGATACTTTGGTACGAAAAGAAGGCAAAGACGCCTTCGAAGAACGTCTCAATAAATCAGTCCACTTGCCTGAATTTTTATTCGATTTTCTAAAAAAACAAGTGGATTTCGATACTCTCGACGGCAAAGCACGACTCGACCAATTAGCGGCCCCACTCATTAATAAAATACCCGCTGGCATGCTCAAGAAATTAATGAAAAAGCGCCTTGAAGACGAAATAGGCATGAGCAGCGAAGCACTGGCCGACATGAACAATATACCTGTACCAGCCACTGTACTCGATTACGATTTACCTCCTGAAGAGCCGAGCATTAACATTAGTGACTACCTGCCTAATGATGAATCAGAACAGCATCCACTGGCACCATCAGTGTACAAATCACTCGTTCAAATCGTGCGCCAGCCAAGCTTGGCACAACAACTAGAACTACCGAATGCCGACCCAGAAACGGAATATGAACGACTATTACTAGAAGTTATTCGTAAGCTGAAACTAGCGCCGCAACAAGGCAGTGTTGGTTTATTAATTCAATGGATAGGCACGCCCTACCAAGCTGAATTACAACAGATGGCAGAAAGTGGCTCCGACGGCCACATTCCGCCGAGCGCTAACGATATTAACGATGTACTGAAACGCATGGGAGCACGCCATCTCGATGTCGAACTCAACAAGCTCAAAGCAAAATTCGAACGAGGAGAAAAGCTCTCCACCGAAGAACGGCAACGGCTGCAAGAATTAAAACGCCAGCGCCATGAAATGAACAAAAAACGTACAAATATTTATCGGCGCTGATCAGAATTTATCTGCATCAGCACCTTGAAATTAGATCGATCAGACCCAAACTTAACCCCATACACAGCGCGAACCGACACTACCTGCCAAATCCCATGGAAAAGCTGCAAATAATGCCAGCATTCGGAGGGAACAATACGCCGTGGTGCTGGCCTAACGTTAGCTTAAAAGTTATACTTCGGCGTTTTACTTCCGCCTTAGAAAAACGGAAAATAGGGCTTCTATGTCAGCGAATACGCAACAATCCCGTCTTAAAGAACTTATTGCCAAGGGTAAGGAACAGGGTTACCTAACCTACGCCCAGGTAAACGACCACTTGCCGGACGATATTGCCAATCCGGATCAGGTCGAAGACATCATCCGCATGATCAACGATATCGGTATTCCGGTATCCGAGGTCGCGCCTGATGGTGATTCGCTATTCATGTCTGATGCGGCCGATGACGCAGCAGCTGAAGAAGCCGCCGCTGCATTAGCACTTGTCGATTCAGATGTCGGTCGCACCACAGATCCAGTCCGTATGTATATGCGTGAAATGGGTACTGTTGAGCTGCTGACTCGCGAAGGCGAAATCGTCATCGCGAAGCGTATCGAAGAAGGCATCCGCGAAGTGATGTCAGCGTTGGCCTATTTCCCAGGCGCTGTGCAAACCATCATGAACGCCTTCAAAGAAGCTGAAGAAGATCCTAATCGCGTTGGCGATATCTTCAGTGGTTTTATCGATCCTTCTGATGAAGATCCTGAGCCAGGTGTTCAAGCCGGCGCAGCAGCACCTGTTGCTGACGATACTAGCGACAGCGATTCAGACGGTGACGATGATGACGATAGCGATACCGAGAGCGAAGATACTGGTATCGACTTAACCGAAGTTATTCGTCGCTTCGATGAAATCAGAGACGCCAATATCGATATGGTGGCGGCGATCGAAAAACACGGTCGTGCTAGCAAGCAAGCAGAAGAAGCTATTTCTCGCCTAGCGGAATTATTCGCTCCGATTAAATTAACGCCAAAACATTTTGAAGCGTTAGTGAACGGTGCGCGCGAAGCACTTGATGCCATTCGTCATCAAGAACGCCAAATCATGGTGATGATGACGCGCAAATGTGGCATGAACCGTAAAGACTTTATTACCGGTTACCAAGGTAATGAAACGAATAACCAATGGATTACCGATCTTATCGAAGCAGGCCATGCCTACTCCGATAAACTGGATACCTACCGTTTTGATATTTTCCGTGCGCAAAAGAAAATCAAATCCGTAGAAGATCGCGTAAATCTATCAATTGCAGAAATTAAAGAAGTTAACCGTCGTGTTTCTATCGGTGAAGCTCGCGCTCGCCGCGCCAAAAAAGAAATGGTGGAAGCGAACTTACGTCTGGTTATCTCGATTGCGAAAAAATACACCAACCGTGGTTTGCAGTTCCTCGACCTTATTCAAGAAGGCAACATCGGCTTAATGAAAGCCGTTGATAAATTCGAATACCGTCGTGGTTATAAGTTCTCAACTTATGCAACTTGGTGGATTCGTCAGGCGATCACCCGTTCGATTGCCGACCAAGCGCGTACTATCCGTATTCCGGTACACATGATCGAAACCATCAACAAACTGAACCGTATCTCTCGTCAGATGCTGCAGGAGATGGGTCGTGAGCCGACGCCAGAAGAATTGGCTGAGCGCATGGAAATGCCAGAAGACAAGATTCGTAAAGTGCTGAAAATTGCCAAAGAGCCGATCTCAATGGAGACGCCGATTGGTGATGACGAAGATTCACACTTGGGTGACTTTATTGAAGATACCCAATCAGAATCACCAATGGATACCGCAACCGCTGAAGGCCTGACCGAAGCAACTCGTTCTGTATTAGCAGGACTTACCGCTCGCGAAGCCAAAGTATTGCGTATGCGTTTTGGTATCGATATGAACACTGACCACACGTTAGAAGAAGTGGGCAAACAGTTCGATGTAACGCGTGAGCGTATTCGTCAGATCGAAGCCAAAGCGTTGCGCAAGTTGCGTCACCCTAGCCGCTCTGATCACCTGCGTAGCTTCATCGACGAATAAGTTGTTGATAAAGTTCATAAAAAACCCAGCTAAGCTGGGTTTTTTATGGCTGGCACTTCGTAAAAATGCTGCTTATAATGCGTGCCAAGAAAACTGCTAGGACGCGAAAACACATTCTCTCCTATGCCGTTAGTTCAATCGTTCTATCACCTTGTGAATCATAGAACGTCTGCAATATCGTAGGGCCTTTAGCTCAGTTGGTTAGAGCATGCGACTCATAATCGCCAGGTCCCCGGTTCGAGTCCGGGAAGGCCCACCATTCCGATTAGTATCTTCTTGTTTTTTGTGCGGTGATGCACTTGGTGAGCAGATTTCTAGATAACTTGAGCAGGCTGCCGCACATTCTGTCGCAATTGCGTCCGAAGTAATCGATCGGGTGATATCCACATCATGAAAATAAGTCACACCAAACGGACTTCACCTTTTTGATCGGGACACAGGACTGAATATCCTACTGGGCGAGCTACAGCCGGACAGAACGCTCTAGTCCTCAGCACCATGGCAGGTGTCGATTGCGCTAGCATACGAGACGAGTACGAAAACGCCTTGAAGCACAGCAACATCATTCTGCCGAGGACGATATATCGGCTTACATGCGCTACCGGTTTGACAGAGCAGGTTTGACAACAGGTTCTCTAAACATGCAGCTCTTGGCGAAAGAAGCTTCGTAAAAGCCGCCAGTATTTACATAGTAGATCTAGCTTTTCGTCGTGGACTGCTTTTCTACTGTCACCCGCAGACCCGGTGGTGTTTAGGGCGTGCATATGCAGAACGTCTTTCAGGATATGTTTCAATGCTCAATTCCACATCGCCTCCTCAGGAGGCCAAAGCACTGAATGCCACCAGAATCGCCTTCTTCAGCACCCACTTCGGCGGCCCGGTTTCCTCTCGTAGCTGCCGGTAGGCTCGCTTACGGGATTTCGGAGCCTGCGCGTACCTCTCGCTGATGAAGTATTCAAAGGCTGCAGCCGGTGCCCAATAAATCGTTTTCAGACTTTGCTCTTCGTCATAAGTCTTCCGCTTATCAACGATCCTTTTGTACAGGATTGGATAACGATAGGTTGAGTAGCCGATGAATACCCTGCCAGGTTTCAGGCCCTCTTTGTTCTCAATGGGTGGGTGGAACCTCGGATTACCTGCCTAACTTTCGGCAGTATCGTCATATGCTCCTTACGGTTCTTGTGCCTCACATCTAGGCACCCATCGGGCAAGGTACAGAACATGCAATGATCTAGCACACAGGGAGTCTGCAAGGCCTCTCTTGCAAGGAATGGATATAGCGGCAACCCAAGTAAAAAGTAGCGACAAAATACGGTTAACCTAGGCGCTAATGTAGCTAGCCTCGGTTAACTCCCCTGACCCAAGCGACAATTAACACTTAAACTCCACCCTATCCCGCCCTAGCTCTTTCGCACGATACAACTGCTCATCCGCTTCTTGCAGTAACTCGGCAACATCAAGGTCCCTTTCTTTACCTTCACTGCTAGCGATACCAATACTAATAGTGAGTGGTACTCGTTCACCTTGTACCACCATGGCTTCGCTACGAAAATTAGTCAGTATTTTCTCAGCAATATACTTAGCAGCTTTGATAGAGGTGTCGGGTAGCACGACCACAAACTCTTCGCCGCCATAACGGAATACACGATCTTGCGGGCGCTTTACACACGCCTGAATACGCTCGCTGGCTTGTCGTAAGCATTCATCACCAAAAATATGGCCGTACTTATCATTGAGCTGCTTAAAATGATCTAGATCTAAAATCAATAACGACAAAGTAATCGCTTTACGATCCGCTAACCTTTGCTGCTCATTCAAACACTCATCCAAATAACGACGGTTATGTAGTCCGGTTAAGGCATCGGTAGTGCTAACTTTTCTAAGTAACGAGTTAGCATTTTCTAACTCTTGGGTGCGCATTTTTACAAGTTGATCGAGACGAATATTTTGCGCCAATTGCGCATCTAATAACTGGTCTTTCGCATTCGCTGATTCAGCTTGCGCTTTTGCCAACAAGTCACGATCCATGGCGATACGCATCGATAGTGCAAACGCAAATAGCAACACCTCCACTAAGGTCGCAATCATCATGGCATTATCGACGAGTGTACTGGCTGGAATAATATTGAGACGGGATAAAATAACCGCTGAAGACGCTAACACTAAGCTAAATGAGGCATAAAAAATGGCTTTGGCCGGAGGGTAACGATCTTTTAAACGTACTAATACGATGATGCCATTAATAACAAAAGTAACTAGCGACATGACTAAGGTAATCACAGTTACGATAGCAAATGGAAAGAAAAATGAGGCGGCGGCGACAACAATACATAACATCACGAATATGGCTTGCATTAAACCTAAGCGCGGATACGTGTCAGAAATATTCAGTAAACGGGTAACGAACATAGCACCAATCATATTGGTGATATTCAGCGTCACGGGCAAGCTGACGCTGTTCCAGTATATGGCATTCGGCCATAGCCACTGAAATGCTTGGCCGTTAATACTGGCGTGCACTATGGTCAATATTAAAGTAAATAAACCGAAATATAAGAAACCATAATCGCGAACGGATGCAAAAATGAGAACGTGATAAAGCCCTATTAAAACTAACGCGCCAAAATAGAAACCGGTCAGTGTCGAATCTTTGTCAATATGCTCAACCAATGCTTGGCGCTTCCATACCAGCAGCGGAATCTGTAATGAGGTTTCCGACTGAATACGCATAACAACATCTAGATGCCCAGAAGAAATATCGTTTAATGGTATTAAAAACGTTCGATGCAGCATTGGACGTTGCGAGAATGGTAAAGCATCGCCTAAGCGCCATTCACGTAAAACCTGACCATCACGCAGTAGATAGACGTCAATATGATTCAATAGTGGATTACTGATTTCAATCACGCTGTCAGCAAAGTCATCGCGGTTGCCTTCTAATCCCATATGAATCCAGTAGGCTTGCTCTCCATAACCAAACTGCAGGGGATTCGCTTGCGCGGCTTGCCAATCGGCCAATGGCGGCAATTTATCTAAGGTCAATACAGCACTGGGATCGGCTAGGTAACGCAACGCCGATATTGGGAAGTCTTTATTCAGGTCGGCCGACAGGCGCAAAGCATCCGCCCGAGTGAACGATGTCATTAGCAATAGTGTGAACAATAGAAATACAGCACCGAGTGCTGATACCCGACAACGGAAAAGCTTCACGCTTCCGATAACCCCCAATTGGCCCAAACAGTGGCACAAGCTAACATTAGCGGATTGTTTGGCGCTATCCGACCATTTGATCGCAGAAGTTAGACCCACACCACATTAATATTGTTACATTTGGTCAGCACTAATAGAGAGATACGATGCTCGATGCTGCGTAGGCAACATTCCTGTCCAACGTTTAAACGCGGCACGGAAGCTGGCTATATCTTGATAGCCACAACGCATCGCTATGTCGTTAACGGTCAAGTCACCTTGCTGTAGTAAACGCAACGCGAGCTGAAGACTGTGTTCTTCTTGCAGACATTTAAAACTGTGATTAGCCAGTTCAAGCTTGCGCCGCAAAGTACGCGCCGATACCTTCAGTGCCTGCGCGGCTTGCTCTAGGGTTACCCGCGTATCGTCATGACGAGCAAATAACTCCCTCACCTGCCATACGATATCGCCCTGCAGCACCCGCGCTAAGCGCTCAGCCTCAATACGACACACATGAAGGACCTGTTTGCGTGCCACCGGATTAGCGAGCGGCAATGGCCGTTTTAACGTGTCGAGTTTTATCGTTAATCGCGTTTTAGGCGCTGAAAAGTGCACTGGACACTGAAGTAATAAACGATATTGATCAGCATAAGTTGGCGCTGGAAAAGCGAAATCGACCGCCTCGAAATGAATGTCTTCGCTTAATAAGTCACGAATCTGTGTCTGTAGACTTGCCGCCAATACCTCATAAGCAAAACGTAAACTCAGGGGAAACTCTTGAGCATCGTGCGTAGAGACTTCGATATGACACAGCTCACCCACCACATTGGTTGCTAAGTTGAAGCGACTGCGTACCAATGACCGCATTTCATTCGCAGTTGCCAGCGCTTGGCCTAGAGTGCGACTCGTCAGCAAGGCCCCCGATAACATACCCCAGCGCGATAAATTGAGCGCGGCACCAAAGGTAAGACCCAAATCCAGCTGCGGAGCTAAGCGATAGATGTTGCGATAGATAATATCGAACTGGCGCAACGACACTCGGGTGTCCGGATCAAACACTTGGGCTTCTGTTAAGCCGACCCCCAACAACCACTGCCGAGCGCTAATGTCTTGTGTTTGCATGAATTCATGAATCAAAAACAACTCGGCGCCAGGGTAGATTGCGTGGTCTTGATATTCCGCCATTCATCATGCCTCTTTAGCGTCAATCTCTTCGGGAATAAGCCCTTAAGGGGCCATCAATAATAGGTTTTACGGCCAAATTATAACTAGGTGCTAGCCACTTTTACCATTAACAGTTCTAATATTGCCTATATTGCACCTAGCGGAACACGATTTATGACATCTACGACTAGCACCGATGCCGAGCGTATCGAAACCATCAAAGCGGTGATTCGCGAAAGTGGTGATAACTGGCGTCGGCGCCATAGCATCCTCGCCAATCAAAACTTCATGGGCATGACGATTTTCTTAGGGTCTATTGCGGGGATTTTGTTGTGTGGCTGGGCCTATCTTGACGGGTATTTATCCGCTTGGCTGTGCATTCCATTGGTCGCAATTTTAACCTCGTTTTTGCATGAGCTAGAGCACGACTTAATTCACTGGATGTATTTTAAAAACAATAAAAAAATTCATAATTTAATGTTGCTGGGAGTATGGATCTTCCGACCTGGGACGATTAACCCGTGGATTCGTCGTAAGCTGCATTTTTTGCATCACAAAACTTCCGGTACTTCCCAAGACTTAGAAGAGCGCGGCATTGGCAATGGCCATCCTTATGGCTTTGTGCGCTTCTGGGTCATGATGGATACCTTTACCGGTAATCTGTTGCGCGTATGGATGTTCGTACCGGCGGGTCGTCGTTGGCATTCAGCGAAACGTATTATCGCTTCTAATCTGCCATTTGGCGTCATCACTGCAATCGTGTGGTATAGCTTTTTAGCCATTCATCTCATTAATGGCCTGCTAAGCCTTGCAAGCTGGTCGGTTCCGTCAGCTTTACTCAATTACGTTAACGCCGTAACACCGTTAATCGTAATTTTAATTGCGCCATTTTATCTGCGTTCTTTTTGCTTAAATTTCATCAGCTCCAATATGCATTATTACGGCAATGTGGAGTCAGTACTGACGCAAACTCAGGTACTTAATGCCAAGCGTTTTTTACCTTTCCAATTATTTTGTTTTAACTTCGGTAGCACTCACGGTATTCATCATTTTGTCGTTGGCGAGCCGTTTTATATTCGCCAATTAACGGCAGCCGATGCCCACAAAGTGATGCGCGAAAACGGCGTGCTATTTAATGACCTAGATACATTTGCGCGGGCGAATCGCTACGAAAACGTCACGCCAAACCGAGCAAGCGCGACCGCCGCGTAGTTTCTGTCTCCAATCACGCTAATTCTGGCGTGTATCTACCTGTTATTATCAGCAGCTAGGGGCGAGAGTATCGCCCCTGCTGCTTTTTTTATTGATGAGGTTTTCATGTCATTACCCGCTGCATTACAACGAGGTTTAACTTTGCCTCTTGTCGTTTCACCTATGTTTTTAGCATCTGGCCCTGCGCTAGTCAGTGCCTGCTGTAAAGCTGGAGCTATTGGTACATTCCCTGCCCTAAACCAACGCACGAGTGCAGGCCTTGATCAATGGCTGAGCGAAATCCGCTCAGAGCTTGATGCATACGAGGCCGATACCGGTAAGCTTGCGGCGCCTTTCGGGGTCAATCTTGTCGTGCACAAAAGCAATACCCGCCTGCAAGAAGATTTAGCTATTTTAGTGAAGCACAAAGTGCCTTTGGTTATTACGTCGCTGGGGGCCGTTCAAGAGGTGATCGATGCCGTACACAGCTATGGTGGCGTGGTATTTCATGATGTGGTTAATGTGCGCTTTGCGCGCAAGGCGGCGTCGGTTGGTGTTGATGGCTTAATTGCAGTTGCTGCTGGAGCAGGCGGTCATGCCGGCGATTGGAATCCGTTTGCACTGGTCAATGAATTACGTCAATTCTTTGATAAAACATTATTACTGGCAGGTAGTTTGTCCACCGGTCGAGATATTGCTGCGGCACGCATGATGGGCGCCGATTTAGCCTATATGGGAACCCGTTTTATCGGCACCCAAGAATGTCTTGTGCAGCCTGAATATAAGCAAATGCTAATCGATAGCTCCGCTGCCGACATTGTGTATACCCCACAAATTTCTGGTGTTAATGCGAGTTTTTTACGCCCCAGCATCGAAGCCAATGGGATTGATCTCGGCGTCCATAAAAAGCCCGACCATGTCGATTTTGGGGCTGAACTAGACGATGCGGCCAATGATGAATCAACGACCAAAGCAAAGCCTTGGAAAGACTTATGGTCAGCAGGCCATGGGGTTGGCAGCATCCGTGATTTACCCGACGCAGGTACGCTAGTCGCGCGTTTAAAAGAAGAATATCAAGCAGCGATCAATCATTTTTGTGGGGAAGAATTATGAGCTACAACACCCTGTCATACGACATCACCGATAGTATCTTAACGATTACTCTGAACCGTCCCGAGCAGTTAAACGCCTTTACGGTAGAAATGTGTGAAGAGCTGATTCGTGCCTTCGATAGCGCCAGTGCTGATGACGAGGTTAGAGCCATTATTGTCACCGGAGCAGGTCGTGCATTTTGCGCCGGAATGGATTTAAGCCGTGAAGGTAATGTCTTCGGTTTAGATGAAAGCATCCAACCGACATTAGAAGACATGACGAGCCGCTACAACGACCCTGATATCGTCGCAGGTGTACGCGATACCGGTGGTCGCGTGGCGTTATCTATTTTCCGCTGCACTAAACCTGTCATTGCTGCCATTAACGGCGCGGCGGTAGGAATTGGCGCAACCATGACCTGTGCCATGGATATTCGTATAGCCACTGAGCATACTCGCATTGGATTTATCTTTAGCAAGGTCGGCGTTGTGCCTGAAGCCTGCTCTAGCTGGTTTTTACCACGCATCGTTGGTATTTCACGAGCGCTAGAGTGGACCATGACTGGCGACATATTTGATGGTGCAGAAGCACTGGAAGCGGGTTTCGTGCGCGCGGTCGTGCCCGCAGATGAGTTGCTCGACGAAGCACGCAAAATTGCTAAGCGCATTAGCACGCGTTCTGCCGTGTCGGTCGCTATGATTCGTCAAATGATGTACCGCAACAGTGCTCTCGATAATCCTGAAGATGCCCATCGTATTGAATCTTTGGGTATGTATTACACCAGTCTCGTTGATGGTAAAGAGGGGGTTGCCTCCTTCCTTGAAAAACGCCCGTCTAACTTCACGGCTAAGGTCAGTGATGGAATGCCGCCGTTTTATCCTTGGTGGGAAAAAAAGTCCAACTGATCAAATTGTAAACAGCGGTCGGTAACACAAACGGACTACCTCCTACGCAATTCACTGTGCTAGGGTCTTCAATGGCTCTAGTAATAGACACCAAAGGAGAAGTGTATGGGGATTGGTATCGTCATCCTAGCGGCGGGGCGTAGTGAGCGCTTCGGTCAGGATAAACGCTGTTTACCCTTGAACAATAAGGACTCTGTCTTACTCGCGACTATTCGAGCAGCCAAAGCCAGCGGACTGTCATGCTATGTGGTTTTACATCCGGGCGACCATGAATTAATGCACCAATGCCAACAAGATGGTGTTGAAGCAGGCATCTGCCCAGACGCTCGCCTTGGCATTGGTCACAGCATTGCGTTTGGTGTACGCGCAAACCAGCATTGGCAAGGTTGGATTATAGCGCGCGGCAATATGCCTTGGGTGCAGCCTGTGACCTATCAACAGTTAGCCGCATCCTTATTTGATCATCCTTGCATACGTCCTGTGGACGGTGATGGACACCCAGGATTCCCAACCGCTTTTCGCCGTGAGTTTGGCTGGAATTTAATGCAGTTGCATGGCCATCGTACAGAAGTACGGCTGATGCCATCCTGCTCCGATATTGACCTTGTAGTGAATGATCCCGCGATTTCTCGCGTCATTCGCACTCCTAAAGATCTTTGTCCTTTGCATCAAATCACTAATGACACCCAACCACCTGCTTTTTCGCAAGCTGCTATTTGATATAGCAAAAAAAACCCACGTATTAACGTGGGTTTCAATAGCACTTAATTTAGAAAAAATAATTACGCGTTTTCTTTTTCTATTAAGTAATTTTCATACTCTTTGCGTAAATCTATTTTTAAGAGTTTACCTGTTGCAGTATGCGGTAAAGACTCAACGAAAATAACCGCATCAGGCATCCACCATTTTGCAATTTTATCCTGTAAATAGGCCAGCACACTCGCTTCATCAACGTCGACACCGGGATGGCGAATCGCCAACAAAATAGGTCGTTCATCCCACTTAGGATGACGAGCGCCAATCACGCAGCATTCTGCTAAATCAGGATGACCAACCGCAGCGTTTTCCAAGTCAATGGAGCTGATCCACTCACCACCAGACTTAATAACGTCTTTAGAGCGATCAACAATCTGCATGTAATTATTTTCATCGATAGTCGCTACATCGCCGGTATCAAACCAACCATTTTCAAAGCTACTCACATCGTCATTTTTATAATAACTACTCACAATCCAAGGACCGCTAACCATCAAACGTCCGAAGGTTTTACCGTCGCGCGGCAATTCATTTCCAGCATCATCGATGATTTTAATTTGTACACCATAAACAGGGCGCCCCTGCTTTTGTTGTAGCAAATACCGCTCTTCACGCGGCAGTTTTTCCATAATGTGGTTATGAGCATTAATCGTTCCGATTGGGCTCATCTCCGTCATGCCCCATGCATGAATCAAGAACGCATCGTGTTTTTGATCAAAATCTTTGATCATTTGCAGCGGTGCCGCAGCTCCCCCCACAATAACGTTTTCTACCGACTCAAGCTTCTTACCGATTTTATCCATATGATTCAGGAGCATTAACCATACCGTCGGAACACCTAACAATAAGTCTGGCTGCTCAGCTTCAATCAATTCCCATAAAGACGCGCCATCCATACCAGGGCCAGGGAAAACCTGCTTAGCTCCGGTAATACACGCTGAATAAGGTGTGCCCCAAGCATTAACATGGAACATAGGCACCACAGGTAAGAAACATGATGACGATGACAAGCCCATCACTTCATCACCCACTGACGCCAAGGCGTGCAATACGGTTGAACGGTGGCTGTACAGTACGCCTTTTGGATTACCCGTAGTACCCGAGGTGTAACACATACTTGCGCCGTGAGTTTCTGGGAACTCAGGCCAAGCAAAGTCAGACGACTCAGCAGCCAGTAGAGTTTCGTAACACATAGCGTTAGGCAAGCTAGTGTCCGGCATCTTGTTTTCGTCACACAGAATGACAAAGCCTTCAACGCCGGTAATGTGATCTTTAATGGCTTCTAATAATGGTACGAAGGTTAAATCAACGAAGATAAACCTATCTTCTGCGTGATTAACAATATAGATAAGCTGTTCGGCGAACAGGCGCGGATTAATCGTGTGTAAAACAGCACCAAAGCCCGAAACACCAAAGTACATCTCAAAGTGGCGGTAGTTGTTCCAAGCCAGCGTCGCCACGCGATCACCTTGCTGAATGCCAAATCGAGTTAATACGTTAGCGACTTTACGCGCACGTTCCGCAGCATCTTTCATGGTGTAGCGATGTATATCGCCTTCACAGCGGCGGCTTACAATTTCAGAATGGGGGTGGGTAGTCTCTGCGTGTTCCAGCAAGCCTGAAATCAGCAGCTGACGATCCATCATCTGGCCTAACATACGTATCTCCTCGGGTATTCTGCATTATTTTTTTATGACGAATACCATAGGTGGATTAGACCTGAAACTCAAGGTGGCTATGTTGCCAAAATGTAAGTAAAAAACACGAAAAAATGGCCGCTAAAGGCGCTAGTGCAACCACCCTTGTAGATAGCTGGCCGAAGCCAGCCATAGTGACGACCAAAAGTATGATCTAAGCGCTCTTTGTTTTCTCAGCAGCCCGTTGCGCACCAACATCCTGCTCTTCGCGATAGAACTCTGTCTTCCAACGCTCAATCAAATCACGATTCTCATGATCCCAAGGATGGAAGCCTTTTTTGTAGAAGTCTAAATAGTTCTTAGTAATACCTGTGAACATACCCTTTTTACCGAACATAAAACCGGCAAAGCCTTTGATATCCGACCAAGAGGGTAACTTCTTTTGCTGCCATAACAGCTTGCCCATATACCAGCTGATACGATGAATAAAAAATAGCGTCGCCCACACCATCATGCGGCGCAAATATTTTTGGTCGTTTTCAATCGACATAAAGGTGTCGAAGGCCACAGCCTTATGTTCAATCTCTTCGACCGCATGCCAGTACAATAAATCTTTTACTGGCTCAGAAAGCGTTTCTACGATTTCTGGATACGTTAAAATATGTTCCGCTAAAATCGCCGTTAAATGCTCCATACCGACCGTTGTCGCCAAGCGGAACTTCGGTGAATGCTTATGCACACGACGGGCTATGTAGCTTTCTAAATGCTTATCTAAAGCAACAGCATCCAAACCAAGATCACGCAACACTTCATTTGCGCGCTGATGTTGACGACTGTGATGCCCTTCTTGACCGATAAAACCGCGAATTTGTTCTTGCAATAACGGGTCTTTTACTTTGTCTCGATATAAACGTACAGACGCGATGAACTCACCTTCACCCGCAGGAAATGTTGACGATAATGCTGCGAAAAAAGTCGACAACAAAGCATTACCAGCAAAAAAATACGGCGTATCAATTTGCTCAAAAGGCATCGACATATGGCGAGGCTTAATTTCTGGTTTGATATCCAGATTGGTTACTGTAGCGTTCATACCGTTCTCCCAAAAGAGCATCGTTAGATTTATTCTTGCGTTAGCATGAGAATAAGTATCGACGATGACCGAAGAATGAGACAGGTGGAATACAAACAAAATACTGTGGTTTCAAAGCATTCGGAGCGATACAAGAAAGGGGCATGACGTTATAAGTCGTAGTTTCAACAGAACACTACGACTTATAACGAGATATAACTAGGCCGTTTTTTCTCGCCCTTGATCGTGTTCTTCGCGATAGAACTCTTTCTTCCAGCGTTCTATTAAATCGGTATTCTCGTGATCCCAAGGATGAAAGCCCGCTTTAAAAAAGTCTTTATAATTACTACGAACGCCACTAATCATTCCTTTTTTACCAAAAAGGAATTTATAGAATTCTTTTATATCGCGCCACGTTGGTCGTTTTTTCGACCACCACAATAGCGCAACCATATATAGGCTGATACGAACAGAAAACATAAGGGTTGCAAAACGTAAAACGCGACGTAAATACGCCTGATCTCCTTCGGTACTCATGAATACATCGAAAGCTACGGCCTTGTGCTCAATCTCTTCGACAGCATGCCAATAAAGTAACTCTTTTACCGAATCATCTAAGCCGTCGAAGATCTCGGGATTGGTCAACACATGCTCGGCTAAAATTGCCGTTAAGTGCTCCATGCCAACCGTTAACGCTAAACGAAACTTAGGTTTAGCTTTCCCCTCATGTAAGCGCCGTTTAATTTCGCGCTCTAAACTCTTTTCTAAACGCACAGCGTCAATGCCTAAGTCACGAAGTACTTCATTCGCGCGCTTATGCTGATGACTATGATGTCCTTCTTGGCCAATAAAACCACGAATTTGTTCCTGTAATTCTGGTGATGTCACTTTGTCACGATACAAACGAACCGAAGCAATAAACTCCGCTTCACCAGGTGGAAACGTTGACGATAATGCACCCACAAAGACGCTCAATAATGGATTATCAAGGAAGAAAAAACGTTGCGTCAGTGAATCAAACGGAATCGCCATGCGACGTGGTTGTATCTCTGGTGTAATGACTGACATGCTGCACTCCTAAAGGCGCGGAAACTGTTCCAACTTCATAACTATGGATCTGGATGACCAACCAGGACAGGTGCAAGTATGCCATTCACTTTATATGGCTGCGAAAGTCGGGTTGTATTCTGCCATAATGCACTATCGTTAACCTTCAGTTTAGTTGAGAGATGACTTGTATGCCGACCATCTGGGTGGATGCAGATGCGACACCAAAACCGATACGTGAAGTTATTTGCAAAGCGGCTATCCGCACTGCGATTACCACCTACTTTGTCGCCAACCACCGTGTACCGGTTACACCCTGCCCACATATTCATACAGTTCAAGTCGAAGCAGGCTTTGATGTTGCTGACAACGTCATAGTGCAGCGTGCAGAAGACGGCGATCTAGTGATTACGCAAGATATTCCACTGGCAGCAGAATTAATGGAACGTGCTATTACTGTGATTAACAATCGCGGAGAAACCTATACAGCAGAAACCATTCGTCAGCGTCTCAATATGCGTGATTTTATGGAAACCTTGCGCTCAAGTGGTGTACAAAGTGGGGGGCCTGCGGCCTTCTCTGACCGCGACAAGCAACAATTCGCCAATTCTCTAGATCGTTGGTTAACCCGCCAACGTAAGGCTTAGCTATGAAGATTGTGATTCTTGGTGCAGGTGCTATCGGATGTTATTTAGGAGCAGCCCTCAAGGCTGGCGGACTAGCACCAACCCTAATCGCTAGGCCGCGAGTAATAGCGGATATCCACCAAGCCGGTGGTTTGACGATTAGCGACTATCAAGAGGAACAATGGCAAGTTGGCACTCCAGACATGACGGACAGCAATGAAGCTCTCGCCGATGCTGACATAGTACTCCTCACCGTTAAGTGCCTTGCCGTTGAAGAGTCGGCCCAATTACTCCACCAGTACTGTAAAGCTGGAACCCTTGTGTTGTGTCTACAAAACGGCTTAGGCAGTGATGCCATCATTAAACGTATATGCCCCACACTTAACATCGTTAGGGGAATCGTTGGCTTTAACGTTGCTCCTCTAGGTGAGGGTCGCTTTCATCGCGGAACGGAAGGCGCTATTTACTGCGAGCCTAACGATACCATTCGCGCTGCATTAACCTCAGCGTTTGCAAAAACCAATATTCAATTACTATCCAACTCAGATTACGAAGCTATCGTTTGGGCTAAGTTACAGTTAAATTTAAACAATGCGATTAACGCACTCTCTGGCTTGCCGCTTAAAACTGAATTAGAACACGTTGGATATCGTCGCATTTTAAGTGCTGCAATGACGGAATTACTGGTTGTCGCTAAAGCAAAAAATCTAAACCTACCAAAACTAACGCGACTACCCGCGCGCTGGTTACCTCCGCTAATGAATTTTCCTGATTGGTTATTTAAAAAACTAGCAGCGAGCATGCTGGCTATAGACCCTCAAGCACGTTCTTCTATGTGGGAAGATCTACACTTAGGGCGCTTAACCGAGGTTGAATACTTAAACGGTGCTGTGGTTAAAGCTGCAAGTAAGCTTGGTATAGATACGCCAGTGAATGCCGCATTGTGCACTCTCATACACCAAGTAGAACACCATCAACGGCATGAGGGTTTGTCGTCCTCTGAGATTGAAAAAGCCATCAAGAAAGAAAAGAAAAAAATTGAACAAAAAAAAGGGCGTTAATAATAACGCCCAAAGAGGTCTATCAGGACTCAAACATTCAACTCAAAAAGTTATGACGGGCTTTTTGAGTTGATCTTGCATCACGCGCTGACTTCCTTCGCTGCAGCCGTCTTACTTTTAGCTTTAGCAACAACGCGCTCCTTCGAACCAAGCTGCACAGTGGCTTGCGGCTTGGCTTCAACTTTCACCCACTCGTAGTGGCGAGCAATAACATTGCGGTTACGACGGTAGAACTCCATAGTTGATGAAGGCCATAAAGCGAAGTTTTTACCATCCGCTTGCTGATACCAGCTCTTACAGCCTGAAGTCCAAACCGAACCTTTAATGCGAGATTGCATCTCTTCGTTAAATTCAACTTGAGCTTCTTTCTTCACATTTAAGTAACCCACATCACGCTTCTGAACTTCTTTCATACACTGAAGAATGTAGTGCACTTGAGATTCAATCATAAACAAGATCGAGTTATGTCCTAAGCCAGCGTTCGGCCCCACTAATTGGAACATGTTTGGATACCCGGTGACGGTGTTACCTAAATAGGCTTCAGCACCGTCTTTCCAGTCTTCTAAAATATCGTGACCCGGCAAGCCTTTCAGGTTGAATTTATTCATATAACCACGAGGATCAACAATAAAACCTGTGCCTAAAATAATAGTATCTACTTCGCGCTCAACACCATTACTGTCAACGATACTATGTTCACGAATCTCTTTAATGCCATCGGTAATTAAATCAACATTGTCCCGATTAAAGGCTGGATACCATTTATTCGAAATCAAAATACGCTTACAACCGAGCATATAATCAGGTGTTAGTTTTTTACGCACCACCGGATCTTTCACTTGCGCACGAATAAACTGTTTAGCAAAGAACTCTGCAACAACAGCAATACTAGGGTGAAAAATTGGCCAAACGCGCATTTCATTCGTCATGTATAAACGGGCGCGGTATAAGCGACGTAATGACGGGAATTTTTCAAATACCCACTTGCTCGCTTTGCTGTACTTACGCTCATCACGTGGAATAACCCAAGCGGCACTGCGTTGATACACATCTAAACGCTCAACGTCTGGCGCAATTTCAGGCACATACTGAATTGCACTACCGCCTGTACCAATCGATGCGACCTTTTTACCCTTCAGATCGTAACCATGATCCCAGCGTGCGGAATGCATTACCTTACCTTTGAATGTATCAAGACCCGGAATATTTGGAATTTGTGGATGGTGTAACGGGCCCGTCGCTAAAATGAAGTACTTACATTTAACCGTTTGGCCGTCAGCTGTGCCTACTGTCCATGTCGCGGTTTTTTCGTCGAAAACTGAACTATTCACTTCAAGACCAAAGCGAATATTAGGGCGTACGTTATACTCACTCACAGTTGCTAGAATATAATCTTGGATTTCATCCCATGGAGCATAGCGTTTCGTCCAATCTGATTTATTCGTGAATGAAAATGAATAGAGATGCGACTGAACATCACATGCGCAACCCGGATAAGAATTATCGCGCCATGAACCGCCAACTTCGACATCTTTCTCAACGATGATGTAGTCGTTAATGCCATGTTTTTGTAATTGGATACCCATAGCTAGGCCACCCAAACCGCCACCAACAATAACGACTTCTGTGTATTTGGGTAGAGTACGTTTAATATCCGTCATTGTGATAAACCTTTCGTTCGTTGTTATGATTTATCCAATGTACTGCCGAGCGACCACGGCAAACTATGTCCAGAATTTCTAAAAATTAACATATTCGGCCACTATGACTCTTAGATCTATCCTTGCACTCAGTTTTACCATCGACCAAATTCAGCGTAATTATGGTCTAGATCCCGCACCAGCACTGGCTCGACATGGGATGAGTAAAGATCAATTCGACGGTAATGCGGTGATTAGTCAAGCCGATGAGCTGGCGATACTTTCCGACCTGTTTATTGATCTAAGTCATGATCCATTGGCCGCCGTAAAAATCGGTTCGACCTTCGGACTGTCTGGCTATGGTGCATACGCCATGATGTTGATGAGCTGCAGCACGGTTTACGAGTCAATCCAACTCGGTATTCGCTACCAAGAAATGAGCTATTTGTTCAGTAAAATAAGTTTCGAGCTGGATGGTGAGAATGCGAGCATCATTCTAACGCCCTATCGTGTCCCTGAGCATTTGCATCGTTTTGTGATTGATCGCGACGTTGCAGGCACCTTTCAATTTTTAAATTTAATGCAAACAATGATCGGGCAACACACCCACCCATTAGAAATTTGCATCCCTTATCCAAAACCATTAGAAGCCGAATTTTACGAAAAACAATTTCAATGCCCTGTTAAATTTGGCACTGATGTTATTCGTTTTTTAATTCCTGGCGATATTTTGAAAAAAACACTGCCCAACGCGAATACAACGGCATTAACACTGTATCGCCAACAATGCGATGAGTTATTAAGCAAACGTAGTCAGGTCAATAACGGTACTCTAGCGGAGCGAGTAAAGCACCACTTAGAAATGTTTAAGGAGGAGTTGCCGGCGATAAAAGATTGTGCGGAATCGTTTAGTAGTAGCGAACGACAATTTCGTCGTGATTTAAAAGAAGAAGGAACTACATATCAGCAATTATTGGACAAAGTACGCTCTGACAAAGCCTGTAAATTACTCGACAACAGTAAAACCAGCGTCGAACAAATCGCTTTATTACTCGGATATACCGAGTCTGCAGCATTTATTCGTGCGTTTAAGAAATGGCATGGCATTACACCAGCACAATATCGCAAACGTTAATCGCCACCGAATAAACCACGTATAGCATCTTTTTCGTCTTGGCTTACGCCTTGGTCGCGCTGAACGGGAGTATTGAAACAAACGCGATTACGGCCCTGCCGTTTCGCTTCATACAGCCATTTATCAGCTTCTTGCACCAACTGGGCTGCGCCAAGATATTCATCGACCCGACAGATAGCCAAACCAATGCTGGCCGTCACGGTAATTGAGTTTTCGCTAATATCAACCGGCGTAGACGCCAGAGCTGATCGTACGCGCTCGGCAACTCGCTTGGCTACGGCCAACTCCGTCGATGGCAAAATAACGACAAATTCTTCACCACCGTATCGACAACGTACGTCCAATCGACGTGTCATCGCTTCAATTAGACGGGCGGTATGACGTAAGACAGTATTACCTTCTTCGTGACCATAGCTGTCATTAATGCGTTTGAAATGATCCAAATCGATCATCATCACTGCGGTCGACATACGAGTTCGCTGGGTACGCTCTAACTCTTGTTCGAGCATTTCACGAAAATGGCGGACGTTGAATAAGCCCGTTAGCGGATCGGTAATCACTTGCTGACGCAAGTGCACCACTTCATCAACCAGAGGACAACTTAACTCTCCTACCGGACAGGTAGCGGTTTGATTGGGCATAACTGCAAAATCACCTTTGAAACGGCCGACTAAAGATCAAAATTCAGTGTAGACCAATAATCCCAACCGGTGAGGCTGCTTATAAGAAACATTGTTATTCGTCTTCGGGAGGAACCCCCAAAGGAACGAAGCTGGTATCCACCACATAAAGAGAGCGTCGATGCTGATTTTCGCGCGCTTCGCGCCGAGCATGCAATGACCAAATAGAAGTACGTTTCTCACCGTCATAACCATCAACGGTTAACGCCCAGCGAATGGCACTTAACGCCGCCTTGGCTTGGTTCTTATCATGGTAAGGGCCTTGGCTATTAATCGAAGTAGGCATGCTATCGTCACGCCCCACCAACATGACGAGTACAAACAATTCTTCGTCTAGCTCACACACATGCAGCTCAATGCGCTTTCCAGAGCGGATAAGGACTGATTCTGCTACCGCTCCGTCATAGACCAGTTTCATTCATACCATCCATATTCTGGCGCTGTTACTCAGACACCCTTAAGACACTATCCGACATCCTGAAACCGATTACTAGCCATCAATTTGTTAGATTGAGCCGCCGTTCACATTGGTATTTGGGAGATTACTCTAGCTCGCGTACTATTCTTGCAATTGTTTACTCTACTTAGCCAAAGCGCATCATAATGACCCACGATTCCGCCGACCATTCCAGCCTAGAGGCTGCCCATAAACACCTAACGGTCGATCGCAATTTCGACGATCTGGCCGCACGTTTTAGTCGCACTATTTACGCCACACCGCGAGGGCAATTACGATTATTGGCATTGGCACAAGACTTTAGCGATTTAGCGATACCACTTGAAGGCGCAACGGTATTGGATATCGGCGGAGGCCAAGGACAATTCAGCTTACAACTGGCCAAACAAGGCGCAAATATTTCATTGTGTGATGTCTCACAAGAAATGCTGACGCTCGCGCAGGATCTCTTCGCAGCGGAAAACATCCCCGTTAACAGCCAATGCTGCAGCCTACAAGCAACCGATAGTGTCTTTCCACATGAGTATGACATTGTGCTTAATCATGCCGTTTTAGAGTGGTTAGAACATCCATTTGATGCACTTCCCCAGCTGGCGGCTCGTGTACGCCCCGGCGGTTGGTTATCACTTATGTTTTATAACTTACATGGACATGAATGGCGTCAACTGATGAATGGCCGTACACATGCCCCCAAGGGCGCGAACCCAAGATTACGCCGCGAAGGGAATGCGCCGCAACATCCGCTAGACCCTGATGCCATTGAGCAAGCACTAACTCAGCTCGGCTTTAGCGTTCGGCGCTGGCGCGGTATTCGTTGTATTCACGATCATATGCATCAAAAAATTCGTGAACGCATCGGGCAAGAGGCCGTGAACAAATCCGATCTTGAAGTAGGACTGCAAGAACCCTATCGACGTTTAGGGCGCTACGTCCATTTCCTCGCACAGCGCAATCCATGAAACGCTTATTAGTGAGCGCCTGCTTACTCGGTCAGCCAGTCAGATACGATGGTGAAAGCAACGCGAACAAAGTGAACCAACTCGCTGAGCAGCTGCGCCAGTGGCAACAACAAAGCCGGATCATCGCTGTGTGCCCAGAAGTTGCTGGCGGCCTAACAACGCCCCGCCCTGCCGCAGAGATCCTAGGTGGAGATGGACATGACGTTTTGGACGGTAAAGCGAAAGTGATCACCAACCAAGGGGATGACGTCACTGCTGAATTTACGAGTGGCGCAGAACACGCCTTAGTATTAGCGCAAAAATACCAAGCAACGGCCGCATTGCTTGCTGCGCGCTCACCATCGTGCGGCACTGGTCATATCTATAACGGTGCATTTCAACACCAACTAACAGAGGGGCACGGTGTTACCGTAGCCTTATTACAACGCCACGGCATTCAGTGCTTTTCTCCAGATGATCACGCACAATTAAGCGAATGGATGAATCAGCCCGATTAACTTGCGTAAGGGGCACCTATTCGCTCGAGCTTACGTAGCAACCCCGGCCAAGCCAGCTTCCCTCCCGCATTTCGCGTTACTTCTTTAGCCGCCTGCTTGATACCCGCAACAATCGGTTGCGGTATCGGAATTAATTCCACACCGCCAGCTTGAGCCAGTAACTGTACTTCGCAAGCTCGTTGCAAAATAAACATATTCAAAAATGCATCCGCTACATTTTCGGCACAGGTTAGCAGTCCGTGATTGCGCAAAATCATAAAGTCGGTAGTGCCGAGATCAGCAACTAGCCGTACCTTTTCTTCTGGATTTAACGCAACGCCCTCATAGGCGTGATAGCTTAGCCCTGACAGCGGAAATAATGACTGCTGCGAAATAGGCAACAGACCCTGTGCTTGAGCCGATACAGCAACGCCTTCTTTCGTGTGGAGGTGCATAACACAATGCGCGTCGCTGCGCGCTTCATGAACAGCACTATGAATAATAAATCCCGCAGGATTGATATCGTAATCAGACGACATCACTTTATTACCGAGCAAATCGACTTTAACCAAACTCGACGCACTGACTTCATCAAACATCATCCCATAAGGATTAATTAAAAAATGGGCCTCAGGGCCAGGCACGCGCGCAGAGATATGAGTAAAAATTAAATCATCCCAGCCATACATAGCCACAAGATTGTAGGCTGCGGCTAAATTGACGCGAGTTTCCCATTCTGCAGACGACACTTGATCGCGGACGGAAGCCATGTGAACTCCAATTATTGTTATTGCAAACCATAACCTTAGCCTGAGTCGATTTATTTTTCTGCAACGAATTGCAGGAAAAAATGAGGAGCCAAGAAGTACTAGGATAATTCCACATATCTGTCGTGACTACGAACAAAAAACGTTCGTTGAGTCACTCCTACAAAATCGGGAAAACTCAAGGAGCAAAGGTAGCAGTGACTCAAGGAGCGAAAGTAGGAGTGACTCAAGGAGCGAAAGTAGGAGTAACTCAAGGAGCGAGAGTAGGAGTGACCAAGGAGCGAAAGTAGGAGTGACTCAAGGAGCGAAGCGAGTAGTCACGATATATTCTGGGAATTCTAGTTCTAAGGCCGACTAAGTGGCGCGCTCGGGAGGATGGCAAAATACGCGCTCTTCGCTTGTGCAAAAAGCGCACAGCTACGAGTCGAACCTAACGGAGGTTCTCGTCCGCCCGAGCAAATCAGCTTCGAGGAACATAATATTAGTTTGGGAATTTTATAACTTCTTGAAGGGCCTAAGTGGCGCGCTCGGGAGGATGGCAAAATACGCGCTCTTCGCTTGTGCAAAAA